>Ga0272449_1000701_pt1 | contig 38232 bp, 37 predicted proteins | sample YNPCB0241_FD_198679 | JGI IMG/M metagenome (GOLD analysis project Ga0272449, IMG submission 198679) | Hot spring sediment microbial communities from Yellowstone National Park, WY, United States - YNP-CB-024-1 | ecosystem: Environmental > Aquatic > Thermal springs > Hot (42-90C) > Sediment...
TTTTTTAGCCCGAAAATTTTCCGAAAATTTTATGATTTCGGAATTTCGGATTTCTATCGAAGATAAATCCTTGCTTCCTGAAGGGTAGGGTCTGAATGGAAGACCTGTTAACAAAGGGATTGAGACTATATTCTAATATAATAGATAACAATATGTTGTTATGTCTGAATGGAAGACCTGTTAACAAAGGGATTGAGACTCCACGTTAGCCACCATTCCTGGGGAGACCCAGGAATGGGTCTGAATGGAAGACCTGTTAACAAAGGGATTGAGACGAACAATAAAAAGCAAAAGCCGATACATAAAAAAGCATTGTCTGAATGGAAGACCTGTTAACAAAGGGATTGAGACTTTTATCTTCAAAAAATATTATAAAAAAAATTATCAATCTGAATGGAAGACCTGTTAACAAAGGGATTGAGACTAAGGTAAACCTTGCTACAAAATCTGTTACTTTAAAATGTCTGAATGATAGACCTGCTAACAAAGGGATTGAGGTTTTGCACTTTAAAAAGATCTCCCAAAACAAAAAATTTTTAAATTATTTAGGGGGTTTATGAATAATTAAAAAAATTAAAAACATTGTGTCTCTTTTTGATTCTTTTTCTCCTTTTATCTTATTTGACAATAGAGTAAGAGAGAGAAGTGTATACTACCATATATGAAAATAAATTTTGAGTTCCTGGAAAGCATATAGCTTATGACAGGAAGAAATTTACCCTTCCTGAAGCAAAGTTTAATAAGGCAAACTGTATAACATATAACCGATTCCTTCTCAATAAAAGCGGTTATCTCTCTACTTCTCAAGGTTGTCTCTAAAAGGTTTTGCTTTTGGCAAGAATCAATCATCAAAAAGTAAAATTATGTTTGGAAATATTCAAGCTGGGATTGTAAACTGGAGTGATAAAGAAATAAAAGTCAAAGTTCCAGTATTATTTTGAGATGAACTATCCTATATGGGGAATTACAGAAGGCAATTTTGGAGATAAGGATGCAAAATTTAAAGAAGATTCACATTTTGAAAGATTTTATTTAAGCTTAAAAGATGGAAAAATAGAACCTTTTGAAGGTTACACAATTAGGGCAGATTATTATAACGTTATAACTAATGGTTCTTACAATAATAATAGTATAGAATTTTATTTTGAATTTCATAAAGAAAATAACTTTTACTGAAATTATATACAGACAAATGGAAAGGAATAACTATCATAAAAGATAAATTTACAAGGAATGGTCATAAAGTTGATTAAAAATTGGGAGGGATATCATAGATTATCAAGGCACACTTACAGGAAGAATTAACATAAAATACATTTCTGAAGAAAGTGATGTTAAGTATGAATCTGTCATTTAAAAAGAACAAGAAGATTAAAACATCCAACTAGAATTAAATATTTGAGATAGGGTAGCAAGTAATATATACTTGCTACCCAAAATTTCTAAACTACCAATTTATATTTACAAATACAGTTTTTCCTTCCTGAGCCATATAATCTCTTAATACATCTGAAAATTTTATTATTAATTTATCTCTATTTTTCATAGTTATCCTTGTTAAAAAGGGATATGGTCTTGAGTTTACATATACACCTTGCAACTCCACATTTACATCCTTCTTTAAGTCATTCACTAATACTATCTCAATAGAAAAATCTTTTAAATCAAAGGTTTGATAGAAATTATTTAAAATAATACTATTTAATTCTTCAAAAAGGGAATTATTAAATCTTATAAAAAGGCTAACACCATTAAAGGAGAAGGATAATATTTTGTCTTCTATCTCCAATCCTTTCGTAATAGGAATTTCAATATCTGCTACATAGTAGCTTCGTAGATTATTCTCTTCATATCTGACATTCTCCACATTATCAAAATATTCTTTAATTATATCAGTAATCTTATCTTTATTCTCCTTAAAGGTATCTTTTGAAATTATCTCCATTTTCAACACTGATTTAACCATTGTACTATCAATATTTTTATCATTAGCAAAATCATATAGATCTCTAATATATACTTCAGAAGCAATATTCAACTCACAGCCTGATAAAAAAATGAAAAATAATATTATTAAAGAAAATATTACAAACTTTTTCATAAACTCACCCCCTAAATTTTTTTATTTTACATTACTTCTATTTCAAATATAAAATTATATGTCTTTGTCAATCCTAGATTCTTTATATATACAGGAATCTTTATTCCAACATCATATACACCCTTTTCATATTCGGAATATATTTCCCCCTCAATAGACCAATGTCCACCCAGATAACTATCATATTCATAATCTAAAAGGTCATAAGGTATCATATAGGCTTTAACTTTTCCATAAGGAAGAATTGTACTAAAATAAAAAGGATTGTAACAAGAATAATAATAAACATCATCTGGGGAAAAACAAACCAAGGAAGTAGTTTTTCCTGAAGAGTGAGCAAAAGTTGCATTATTCCAATTAATTTGCAACTCACTAACACTTTTATTTTCTATTTCATAATATATTTTGTTTTTATAGAATACGAAGCTTATTTTTATCAAATCATCTTCAAAATAAAGATCTTCTGATTCTATGGGGTAAAGCATTTTTACCTTTGCAGGTAACAATAATCCACATCCTGATATAAATACTAAAAATATTAATAATGTAAATACTCTTAATATTTTCTTCATATTTACATCACCTACTGTTAACTAATAATAACCAGTCAAAAGGTCATAAATGGTCCCTTTAATAAAATTTAAAAAGAAGAATTTACTTGATCTGGTGAAAATGCAAAATTATATTTTTAAAGGACAAAATATGTATTTTTTATGTTAAAATGAACTAAATAAGTTTTAGTTTTTGGCAATAACCTATGGATGTAAAAGGTAAAATCATTATTGGTGATTCAAGAGTAATGAGAGAAATTGATAATGAGAGTGTGGATCTCATAATCACCTCTCCTCCCTATTGGCATATAAAGGATTATGGTATCCCTAATCAAATAGGATATGGTCAGACTCTCCACGAATATTTAAAAGATCTTTATTATGTATGGAAAGAATGTCACAGAGTATTAAGAAATGGGAGTAGACTATGTATTAACATAGGTGATCAGTTTGCCAGATCAGTAATTTATGGAAAGTATAAAGTAATTCCATTACACGCCGAGATTATAACTCAATGTGAAAATTTAGGTTTTGATTATATGGGTGCTATCATATGGCAAAAGAAAACGACAATGAATACTACTGGCGGTGCAAATATCATGGGATCTTTCCCTTATCCACCAAATGGAATAATAGAAATTGATTATGAGTTTATTCTTATCTTTAAAAAACCAGGAAATCCCAAAAAAGTTTCAAAGGAAATTAAAGAATTGTCTGCCCTTACAAAGGAAGAATGGAAAGAGTATTTTTCAGGACATTGGAACTTTGGTGGAGCTAAACAAATAGGACATGAGGCTATGTTTCCTGAGGAATTACCGAGAAGACTCATTAAAATGTTTTCTTTTGTAGGAGATACCATCTTAGATCCTTTTCTTGGAAGTGGCACTACATTAAAAGTTGCTTTAGAAATAGGAAGAAATGCTATAGGTTATGAAATAAATAAAGATTTTCTTGAAATCATAGAGAAAAAACTTGGAATATCTGATAATACATTAATAAAACCTTTTAATATAGAAATTATAGAGAGAAAAGAGAATATAATACCTACTGAAAATAATTATTTACCATCAATACAGGATGCAAAACCTCAAATAGACCCTAAGAAATTTAAGTTTGAAGGTGAAAGATTATATAAAGTTGTTGAAATCATAAATGAAGAAACAATAAGATTAGACACAGGGCTTATTGTAAACTTTTTAGGGATAAAAATTATAAAAAAAGAAGAAACTATAAAGTACTTAGAAAAATACCTTTTAGGAAAAAATGTTATATTAAAATTAGATCCCAATTTCATAGAAGAGAACAACGTAAAAGCATACGTATATTTACAAAATAAAATTTTTATAAATGCCTATCTTATAAAATCAGGTTTAGGTATACCTGATCTAGCAATTCAACATAAATATAAAGAAAAATTTATAAATCTATGGAGGGAAATCGAAAATGCCAAAAGAATGGATCTTAAATATGGCAACAAATAGATGGGGATTAAATAAGAAAGAAAGTGTTGGTCCCGTTTCATTATGGATAAGAGAGTGTGATCCTAAAAATCTTAAAGATTGGGAACATTATTATTATCATAAACTTGAAGAAATGTTAAAATCAAAGGATATAAGACTTTCGCCTCAAGAATATATTTATGAATTGGGAAGAAAGTTATATATAAAAATATCTGAGGTAATAAGAGCAGAAATAGATGAAGTTTCTGAAGAAGACTGCATAAGTTATATTAAAAATTTAATTATTAATAGAACTTTTGAAGGATATATAACAGAAAAAGAAACCATCTATGGACAATTACAAAAACTCTTAGGAGTAGAGATTAAACCTGCTCCAGATAAATGGGATAGGTTATATAATGTAGATTTTTATATAGAGGTTTCAAATAAGTATATAGGGTTACAAATAAAACCGATATCATATGAACAAACTCCAGAAATTTATAAATGGAAAGAATGGCTTAGCAAAACTCATGAAAAATTTGAAAGAGAAATTGGAAGTGATTACAGATATTAAAAATGAGATTTATAAATTAAAAAAGGATAATTTTCAAGAATAATCTTTTGAATAATTCCTTTTCCCCTTTTCTGCACTTCCCTTTTCTTCCTTTATTTAATTTTGGTACAAAAATGATAATTTATTTTGATAAATTGCTTTTTTCTTCTATTTTTATTAATATTAACATGGACTCTAAGAGATATATTATTTTTATATAAAGAGGAATCACCATGGAAATTAAGAAAGAATTTGAAAACAGAATTGAAGTTATAAATAATAAATCCTTTAATAATAGTGGTAAATACATTCTATATTGGATGAATCATAGTCACAGAGCATATTTTAATCATAGTCTTGAGTTTGCTATAGAGTTAGCTAATATATATCAAAAACCTCTTTTAGTTTATTTTCCAATCACAGATAAATATAGATTTTCAAATGTCAGATACTACAAATTTATGTTAGATGGAATTTTAGAGACTAAAAAATCCATTGAAGAAAGAGGAATTAAATTTATTTTGGAAAAAGTGGATGACATAAAACAAAAAATCCTTGAAATATCAAAAAGTTCTTTTGCTTTAATCCTTGATAAAGCTTATTTAAGATACTATAGAAATCTTCATAAAAAAATAGCTGATGAAATAGACATATCTGTTTTTGAGGTTGAATCCGATGTTTGTATTCCAGTTAAGATAGCCTCAAATAAACAAGAATTTTATGCCTTTAACTTTAGGAAAAAAATTTATAATCTTTTAGATAGATTTCTAATTCCCATAGAACCAAGAATACCCAAAATCTTATCTGTTAATCTTGATTTTGGAATAAAGGAGCTAACTATAAATAATTCCTTGGAAATTTTAAACACTCTTAATATAGATAAAAACATAAGTATATCACCTTTTGTAGGTGGATACAGCAATGCCAAAAAATACTTAGAAGATTTTATTAATAAAAAGTTATATAAATACAAAGAATTAAGATCTCATCCAGAGCTTGATTATCAATCAAATCTAAGCCCTTACTTACATTTTGGTCAGATATCACCTATAGAAATTGTATTAGAAATCCTATCAAAGTATAAACAAAGAGATGATAACTTAGAAAGCTTTCTTAATGAGCTTATAGTTTGGAGAGAACTTGCAAGAAACTTTTGTTATTATAATCCGAATTATAACCAATACGAAGGAATTCCTGAATGGGCTAAACAAACCTTAGAAGAACATAAAAAAGATAAAAGAGAATATATTTATACTTTAGAAGAATTTGAAAAGGCAAAAACTCATGATGAATACTGGAACTCTGCCCAATTAGAACTTTTAAAAACAGGAAAAATGCATAACTATATGAGAATGTACTGGTGTAAAAAAATTATAGAATGGACAAAAGATCCAAAAGAAGCCTTTGATATAGCCTGCTATTTAAATGATAAATATGAAGTTGACGGGAGAGACCCAAATGGTTATGCAGGAATCTCTTGGTGTTTTGGAACCCATGACAGACCTTGGAAAGAAAGAAAAATCTTTGGAAAAATAAGATATATGAGTTCTTCAGGTTTGGAATCTAAATTTGATATGAAAAAATATGTAGAAAAAGTAAGAAATCTGTAAAAAATACTAAAAAACTACTTTAATAATTGTAGCTTGAAAATAGTACCATTTTATATTCATTTTTATGATTTAAAATTTTTATAAATTATGTTAAAATAATTTATAGGGAAAATAATAAATATATAAAGACTACTCCTAACGATTAAAATCTTTATATTTCCCCAATAGCGATTAATAAGGGGGGTAAATAAAAGACGAAAAAGAGTATATTAGTTACCTTATTTTTTCTCTCAATCATATTAATCATCACCTTAGGTAGTACATGGAAAAATAAAAACTACGATGGATCTTCGTTTCCATATATGGGAGGGTTATTATGCCATGATGGAGATTATGTAGAATTTTATGTTGATCCTGAATATAATGGCTTCTATTATATGACTCACTATAACACTGAAGTAAATTTAGAACCTTACTTTTGGGATTCTGTAAAAAATAAATGGGTTGGATTAGGAACTACTCTTACCTTACCATCTAATGTATATCCAGTAGGAGAGCCTTTTAATACTTCTCCATGGGCATGGGTATCCTTGCAGAAAAATTATGTGGGTAAAACTATACAACTTAGGCTTGTAGAAAATAGAACAGTAAACAATCATTACTGCCCATCAAATGATATAATCATAAAATTTAAGTCAAAGGATCAAGTAAAATATTGGGAAGGTGTTGATTCTGAAAGTTGGTGTGATTTAGATCAAGTAGCAAAATAAATCTGATCATATTAAATTTAAGGAGGAAAAATGAAGAAAATATACTTTATATTTTCTCTATTAATAATTTTTTTATTAACCCTTTCTTTTAGTCAAACAAACCTTTCCTATGCCAGGTTAGAGGGGAACATATATCATAAAGAGGATGGAAAGCCTATTGAAGGAGCTATTATAAAGATTTTAGGAACAGATTGTGTAGGATTTAGTGATGAAGACGGTAAATATGTGATAAAAAACATTCCAATAGTTGGTGATCAAGAAACATATACTATAGAAATCTATGAACCAAATTTCAATACTGTTACTCTCAGAAAAATGGAAACAATTAAATCAGGGATAAACCAAATGGATTTTAATATATCTCTATCTCAATTCTTTAAAAAATACTATAAAACTATAGATATAGCTCATCCTTTTTCAATAAAATTAACCAATGATTCCTGCTACATAATATCGGGTATAATCACACCTAAAAATACATCTAAAAATGATTTATATTTATTAAAGATAGACAAATATGGTAGAAAGGTTTGGGGTAGAACATACAGTATTGGTCAGAATATAATAAATGCTTACGTGGATGTAAATAATAATAATGAATTTATAGTTACAGCTACCATAGCTTTTCAAGATCAAGGTTACAATATATATCTTTTGAAGTTGGATAGTAACGGCAAGATTATTTGGGAAAAGAATACTGGAAGATCTGATTGGGATGAAGTTGCTCATGATTTCATTATAACCAATGAAGGAGATTATGTAGTAGTAGGATATGTAAATCTTAGAAATGATAAAGATGTAAAAAAAGATAACTATATTGTAAGATTTAACAAAAATGGTGAGAAGATTTGGGATAAGGTCTATGGAGGAAAAGATAATGATTATTTTAAAAGGGTAACTCAAGCGGTTAATGGAGATTATATAGTAGTAGGTTGGACAACACCAGATGATAAACCTTCTTACTCTACATATTATAGAATAGATAAGAACGGTAACATAATTTGGAACAAAAAGATAACTACCGATGCTCCTAATTTTGCAAGAGGAATAATTTCAGCTCCTCAGGGATATGTAATAGTTGGTATAGTATACAGAAATACAAGTGAGTATAAAAATACAATAGGAACCTATTGGGTAAATATTGATGATAAAGGGGATGTATTAAGTAAAAAGGAATTCTTTACAAAGGGTAGAGATAATGTAGTAGAATCCATAACGAGAAATTCAAAATCTTATATTTTAACAGGTTTTGTAAATTTTCATGATAAAAGAATTCCTAATTCCTATATACTTAAAGTTGATTTAAAAGGAGATTTTGTGGGAGAGATAATTGAAAACAAAGATTATCCAAATTTTATTCCATATGTTATAAATGAAAAGGACATCTATTTTATTTTTTTAGGATATACAGAACAAGATAATGATAAGGATATTTTTGTATATAAACTTTCCCTTTAATTAGAGAAGACTTTTAAGCCAAGATTTAAAATTATATAAGTCTCTTTTTATAAGATCCCAGTTTCTTAAAAGTTTATCTTTTAAGAACTCTATCTTTTCAGGAATAATTTCATAAGTATATGCATGTCTAAATATGTGTCTAAAACCTCTAAGCTCATCAAGGATAGCATAACTTTCTTTTGATAATATCTTTGGTCTAATGCCAGATATTTCAATAGTCATCCTCTTCAAAAGCTCCTTATAATAATAATCTAAGCTTTCTATTTCATTTTCAAATATTTTAGCTATTTCTCTAAATAAATCCTCAAAAGCATTATAAAGATTATGAAGATTATATGCTAAATAAACAGTCTTTTCCTTTGTTTCTGGATTTATCTCTCTAATTTCAGATAGTATTTTATCTATCTCTTCTTCTTGAGATTCCATATATCCTAAAAGTAAACTAATTTTTTCTTTCTTCATTTTATCCTTAATCCACAATTATAAATTTTTTCTTTAAACTTACAATATTCAAGCTCCAAAAGATCAATATTTCTTCCTATAATATCCTCCAAATCTGAAAAAATTCTAAAATAATTCTCTTTTAAACCTTCTACTGCTATATCCACATCCGATGAATCATAAAAACAATATTCCTCAAGTATGGAGCCAAAAATATAAACTTTTTCTACCTTTTTATCCTTAAAATATTCTTTAATCTTTGGCACTATCTCTTCCAATAGTTTTTTCCTTTTAAGCTCCCTTTCCTCTTTTTCCTTTAAAATTTTTTCTTCCCAAATAGATATATCAAACATAGTATAAATATAACATAAGGGGGAGATTGATTAAATCTCCCCCTTAAAATTTTAATCTTCAAAATTCAAGAGCTACATCATATATCTGTAATTCATCATAGGTACCAATCATAGCATGGGCTCCATAGGGCCAATATGCCATATTATAACCTTGTTGCCCAAATGGATTTTGTCCTATAAAGAATAACTGTTGATTATCTAATTGAGTATTATAACTTGCTTCTGCAATAAGAGTATCATCAAGATAGAGCTTTATTTTTCCTTGAGTTGCACTCCATGTAAAGGCAATCTTGTAAAATTTATAAGGAGAAAGGGAATAAATATAATCTGTATCCGCATAGGAAAACCCGAACCACTCCAAGTCCCTGCTGAAAAGTTATTAAAATAACCACTAAAACCAGCCCATATACAAAAAGACCCAGAAAAAGCACCTAACCAGCCAACAGTATCCATAAGAAATCCACCCTTAGGATCATTTATTCCATGATATACTTCATACATATTAGGGTCTGGCTTAAAATAGAAAATTATGGTCCCCTCTGTAGGATTTAAATAGGAGGTTGGATAACATATATAGCTGTCAAAGTAATTAAGATACACTCCCATACTACCAGATACACCTTGTGTATAGGTTATGCTTCTTACTGATGATATAGTCTCTCCATAAAATGAACTTGTATATTGATTGGCGTTATTTGTTTATCCTTCAAAATGATCTTCAAACACAGGACTTACTGTTCCAGAACTTGCTGTAGTAAAGCTCCATACTGGACCTTCTTTCACTCCACCCTTGCCATCCTTTGCTACTACTTTCCAATAATATTTAGTATTAGGATTAAGATTTTCCAAAGTATACATCATAGGTCAAGGTATCTCCATCAGGATCACTACATGTTTGACCCCTCTCTTTCTAAACAGATTAGAGCTTAAAAAGTTATAGCTTTGGGGGTCTAAACTATAATTTTTTAATCTCTATATCATTTTTATAAAAAATAAAATTTTAAAAATTAATTTTAAAATTTTAAAGTTAATATTGACAAAATTTAAAATATAATTTTAAAATATTTAATAATAAAAGCCATTATTGGAGGTATCTTATATGAAAAAATTAAAATTAAAAAGAGGAATTTTATCTATAGTAAAAATAAATATAAGACTTCTTATTATTACTTTAATTCTTTCAATTATTGTTTCCTTTACGAACATATATCTTATTAGTCTTGAAAAGAATTTTACAGATGCTATTCTGGTGAAAAATAAAGACCTTTTTATAAAGATATTTACAATAATTCTATCAATAATAGTAGCAAAAATATTTTTAGAGTACTCCAAGGCATACCTTTTGGGGAAATTCTCTGAAAACATTTTAAGAGATATAAGAAATGAGATAGGTAAAAAGTTAATAAATGTAAAAATTAGTTATATTGAAAAAAATACTACTGGTGATTATATATCAAGGCTTTCAAATGACCTTTCCCTTATTCAAGGTTTTTTAAGTAGCTCCTTAAACGATCTCTTATATCACCCTATCACTTTTATTCTTGGAATAATTCTTGCTATATCTATAAATTGGAAATTGACTTTATTCTGTTTTGCCATAATTCCTATATCTATAATCCTTGCTCTTATTATAAGTAAGCCAGTAGAGAAATATACAAAAAGGCAACAAGAAGCTCTTAGTGACGTAAACTCTGTTGCTCAAGACTCAATTTCTGGCATAACTATAGTTAAGGCTTTTAATTTAGAAAAGGAACTTTTCAATAAATATAGGAAAGAGTTAGTAAAGTCTTTTAAATCAGGGCTTACCTCTGCCAGATTTGAGACCCTCTCAGAACCAATCAAAATAATGATACAGATTATACCTTTTGTACTTATGTTCTTTTATGGGGGAAATTTAGTCCTTAAAGGAGAATTAACCCTTGGAGGAATTATTGCCTTTATAGAGCTCATGAATATTTTTTTGGCCCCGATGAATGTTCTTCCTAATATAATAAATTCCTACAGGAAGGCAAAATCTTCTTCTGAGAGAATAGAGGAATTATTAAATCAAGAAGATGAAAAGAGTGGATATGTAAAGAAAGAAAAGGAAAGTGATTATGATATAGAATTTGAAGATGTATATTTCTCATATGAAGAGGAAGAGATAATAAAAGGTATAAGTTTTAAAGTAAAAAGAGGAGAAAAGGTAGCAATTGTGGGTGAAAGCGGTAGTGGCAAATCCACCATTGTTAAACTTATACTTGGTCTTTATAAACCTCAAAAAGCGAATATAAAAATCTTTGGGGTAGATATAAAGGATTGGGATCTATCAACCCTAAGAGAAAAAATCTCTGTTGCTAATCAAGATATATATCTTTTTCCAGAAAGTATTAAAGAGAATATTAGATATGGTAATTATAATGCAAAGGATGAAGATATCATTTCTGCTACTAAAAAGAGCCTTGCCTATGAATTTATTATGGATAATATTGGTTTTGAGAGAGAAATTGGAGAAAGAGGAAGTTCAATATCGGGAGGTGAAAGGCAAAGAATTGCTATAGCAAGAGCTCTACTTAAAAAATCTGCAAGACTTTTTATTCTTGATGAAGCCACATCAGCCTTGGACACAGAAACAGAGCATACCTTACAAAATATATTAAAAGAGGAATTAAAAGATAAAACTGTTTTAATCATTGCTCACCGTTTTTCATCCATAAAGATAGCTGAAAGAATAATAGTAATAGATGATGGAAAAATTATAGAAGAAGGTACCCATGAAGAGCTTATATCTCTTAATAGTAAATATAAAGATCTATGGGAAAAAAGCTTTAAAGATAGCCATATAAAAGATACCTTAGATGTGCATAGCTAAATTTAAATTATGCACTCTATTTTTTCATACTCTCCCTCTCTTAAATAAAGAGAATATGGGTACTCAAGTACTTCTTTATCTATCTCTTCCTTCTCTCCATTTCTTTTATACAATATATATTTTTTTACTTTTATATCCTTTTCAAACAGGTCTTTCCCTTCTTGATTTATAAAATATATGAGAGTATTAAAAAACCTTATAACAAAAGTATTTTGGGGTACAAATATCTTCTCCTCTTTTCCATTTCCAAAATATGTTACCTCTTTATCTTCTAATGTAAATAGGAAGTTAGGAATTGAGGGTTCTGGTTTAAAACAAAGTCTATTGTTTTCATCAAGATAAAAGGGATTTTTCCCTAAGGTAATAAGAATAAGCATGTTATAAAATTCCGCTGTGCTTCCAGAAAGTCTTGCTGAAAAACCAGCTCCATGAAGATTTTCATCAGGGTTTGCACTACTTACAATGAAAGAGACATTTTCAAATATACTTCTTTTATATACTTCAGGATTCATAAATGGTACAAGACAATTTTTCATATCCTCATAGTAAGCATTAAATTCTTTAGATCTTAAAATTTCTAAAAGATATTTATACTCAAGATGGAGAAATATACTTTCATTTTCAAGCCACCCCGGAAGAAAAGCCTTTATCCTTCCAATTTCTAATGGAGCATCTTTTAATGATTCATTCACTTTATACATCTTCAATTTTCTATCATAAAGATTGCTTTCTTTTATTCTCTTAATTATCTCTCTCCTTTTACCAGATTCTTTTTCTACTTTTAAACAATGTACTTGACCTTCAAGAAATAAAGGTAATTCTCTTCTCTCAAATCTTTTAGGTTTTATTACCTTTTTACCTTCTTTTTCCACAATTTCATAATCCACCAGATCATAATAGAAATAAGTATGATATAGACCTTTATCTTGGATAAGTGCCTTTTCGAGCCCTTTCTCTATTTTTTCCAGAAAGATCTTCAATATATTTGAAATATCAGAAAGTTTTATTGTTATCTCCTCTCCCCTTATCCCTAATCTTGTTTTTTCCCTGAAAATCTCCCTAAATTTTGAGCTTTCATCCCAAAAAATAAAATTAGATAATTCACCATTGAGATTTTTCTTTGTAATTTCAAAAAGACCATTAATTAAATCCATAACCTCAATTGGAATTTTTATCTCTCTATGTGATAGATGATATTTATCTATCCATCCTATTATTAAAAGAATTAACCTTTTAAGTTCAAAGGTCTCATTTACTGATGAACCAAAAAGTCCAGGAAGCCCATTTAAAGCATCATTCCAACCTGGTTTTCCAGCCTCCATCTCTATTCCCACATTATCAGGATCAAGAGATGAATATTTTACTACTGCAAGGGTAATCAATTTAGATATCAAGTTAGTATAATATATATCTCCTTTACCATATTTTGTCCTTACTTTATTTGGTTCTATCTTCCTGGATTTTATGAGTTTTTCCTTTTCTTCATCCCTCTTTAGTGATCTATACTGTCTTACACCTTTATCTGTTAAAACATATCTTTCCTCTCTTGGTAAAACAATTTCTGAGTTATCATAATAGGTAAAGATATTTAAATCTAAAAGTAGATTAGCCATTTTATCTGGAAAGACTGATTCATAACTTTCTATAAGGTCTAAATTGTAGAACCAATGATCAATCCAATATCCTTCTCCGTGTTCTGCATCTTCTATCTTTTTAGAATTTGTGAGGAGAAAAGATATAAACTCTATTAAATTTCCCTTTTTCAATCTATAGTTATATTTTTCAAGAATTCTTATTACATCATAGGGTATAAAAGGATTTTTAAAGATTTCATAAAGCTCTTTTTCTATTTCTTCATCTAGCCAATCCCTTAATTGATTTAATTTTTCTTCTGATAGCAAATATTTAATTCCCTTAATTACAAGAGGATTATATCCATCCAGTTGAATAAGATTTACAAAATACCATATATTAAAATAATCTACCTTTGGATTGAAATATATATCATTTCTTCTATTTTGATTTATATCTCTGTAATTGGCATTACCCTGAGAAAAATAATTAGCTTCAAGTCTAAAAAAGTTATAATCTCTCTCTAAATCTCCATGTTTTCTTGAAAAAAGATAAATAATATCTTTCTTTCTATCATACTCTAAAGTAATAGGAAGACCACCTCTTAATATATTGTCAAGAAAACTTTGTTTAGCATAAGAATTAAATTCTTTTGAAGAACTATAAACAAAAGAATTATCAATAATACTTCTTATAAGAATTTCATTCTCTTTTGCCTTTCTTTCAATAAATTCCTTCTTAGTATATCTTTTAATAATTGAATTAAGCCTTTCCACAGAGTCAGCTCTTCCCATAATAGATATAATCGTTTTCTCCTCATAGGGTAAAATGGAAACTGGAGAATAAGAGAAGGCAGATGGGGTCCTATTCCCATAAAATACAGATTCTACCTTAAAATTTCCCTTTACAAAATTAAATGGATAAGAGAAATCATCAGCAGGATAAAATATCAAGGTAGGATCCACAATTACAGGAAGAAGTTTATTATCTTCTTCAAAAGAAAAATAAAAATGTCCCTCTTTTATAACTTTTACTTCAGTTACATCTTGAAAGGTTGTATATAATCTATAGAAGGGTGCATTATTTTCTAAATTATCAATTCTATACCATGCTTCTATTGTTCTGGACATATTTTTCATAACTTCATTTGTTAATCCATAAGGTAAAAATTGAGGTATTCCATCAACAACCTCCATATCTACCTTTTTATCACCAAGGTTCTTAATAGTTAGCACTCTTATTAAAGCTCCTATAGGCTCATTGGGAAGAGTGAAATAATTAACTTTACATGCCATATGAAGAGTTTTATTTTCCTCATATATGGTAAGATCATAGGGTGTTATACTCATAAAGTTTTCTCTTTCATATTTTTGATTTTCAGTAGATTCTCTAAAAGGCTCATAGATATTATCATTCATTTTAATAAAAGTTCTGAATCCATATATTGGAGTCAATCTATAGGCCTTATTAGCAGGATGAAATTCAAGAACAGCACCGTCCTTACTCTCAAAACCAAAGCTTGCAACACATTGTCCTCTATTGACATAAAAACACCACATAGGGATTCCAAGAGTTCCGGATATACCAGGAAGAAAACTGGAAAAAGGATATGCAAAGTTATAATTATAAATATTAAAGGTTAAATCTTTATCTTTATCCACCTCATATCTAACTTTATTTTTCATATTAACCTCCAAAATTATAATTTGTTTCAATCTAAAACTTATTATATAACGTATTTATTTTAGAATCAACAAAAATTTTTTATAATAGAAAACAAAAACTACTCATTTAGGAAGCTATAATACTGATCTTGTTTCAAAAGCTCCTCATCTTCCAAGACCGGGTGAAACTGTCTTGGGAGGTCCTTTTAAAATGGGACCTGGTGGAAAAGGATCAAACCAAGCAGTATGTTCTGCAAGATTAGGAGCAGAAGTCTACTTTATAGGATGTGTAGGTAATGATAATTTTGGAGAGATGGCAAAAGATTTCTTACTGGAATAGCCTTAATAATAGTAGATAATAAGACAGGTGAAAATATGATTGTAGTAGCTCCTGGAGCAAACATGGAAGTTACTATTGAACAAATAAAAGATCTAAAAGATGTTATTATGAATTCGGATATAATCCTATTACAATTAGAAATCCCAATAGAAACAGTGTCCTATATATTGGATTTAGTTTCCAAAAAAGAAAAACCATTATCAATATTGAATCCTGCTTCTGCAAGAATTTTAGATAAAGATATTATAGGAAAAGCCGATATTGTAACTCCTAACAGAAATGAATTAGAGGTTATAACAGGTATAAAAATTGAAACCTTAGAAGATGTAAAGAAAGCCTCAAGAGAACTAATCTCTTATGGAGTAAAAGGAGTAATTGTTACTCTTGGGAAAGATGGTGCCTTTGTAGTATGGGATGGAGAATATAAACATATACCCCTAATTAATCTCCCCATTTTACTTACTTTATACAGCTTAGATGATACATTAGAATAGGGACTATAAGGATATAGCATTATTAAAATATCTGATCTTTTTCAAAAAATTGTTTTATAATATAATAAATCCTTTTCATTAGGGGTGTATCATGAAAAAGATATCTATTATTTTTTCCATTTTTTTCCTTTTAATATTTTCCTTTTCCTTATCCATGGATAATAATACAGCGATAATATCTGCAAGCAATAATGCCTTTGGTATAGATCTTTATAAAAAACTGATTACTGAAGAAAAAGGAAATATTTTTATATCGCCCTATAGTATATCATCCGCTTTAGCTATGACATATGCAGGCGCACGAGGAAATACAGAAAAGCAGATGGCAAAAGTATTATACTTTAATCTTCCTCAAGAAGATATTCACAAAGCTTTTTCCTCCTTAAATGCGTACTTTAATAGACCCAACAAAAGTTATCAGTTAGCCATTGCAAATGCTCTTTGGGGACAGGCTAATTATCCTTTCCAAAAGGAATTTATAAATCTATTAAATAAATATTATGAAGCAGGATTTAATGAAGTTGATTTTGTAAATGCAGAAAATAGAGAAAAAGCAAGATTAACAATTAATAAATGGGTGGAAGATAAAACAAATAATAAAATTAAAGAATTAATACATCCAGAAGATATCTCTGCCCTAACACGGCTCATACTTGTTAATGCCATTTATTTTAAGGGCAAATGGCAAAACCAATTTGACCCAAAAGAAACAAGAGATATGCCTTTTAATTTAGAGAATAAAAAGAAAATAAATGTACCAATGATGCATCAGGAAAGTAAATTTAACTATACTGAAGATGAAAAAGTACAAGTTTTAGAATTACCATATTCAGAAAAAGAACTATCCATGGTCATATTCTTACCTAAGGAAGGTATAAGTCTTTCTGATTTTGAGAAAGAACTTTCTATAGAAAGGGTTAATAAATTGTTATCAAATTTAAGTCAGGAAAAGGTTGATGTATATATACCAAAATTCAAAATGGAAAAAAGATATATATTGAATAAAATACTTATTGATTTAGGTATGAGCGATGCTTTTGATATGATGCTTGCAGATTTTTCAGGAATGACAGGAAGTAAAGACATTTATATAAGTAAGGTAATACATCAATCCTTTGTGGAGGTAAATGAGGAAGGCACAGAAGCTGCAGCAGCAACAGCAGTAATAATGTCAGGTAAATCTATAGCTCCAATGATTATTGAATTTAAAGCAGATAGACCATTCCTATTTATCATTCGTGACATTAAAACAAATACTATACTCTTTATGGGAAGATTTGTAGAACCTTAAATAAATAGGGGCAAGCTTTAAGGCTTGCCCCTATAATTCTCACAATAATATTTATATTTCTAAATTTTCACTTTTTACCCATTCAAGAATAATATTTTTATATTCATCCTTTATTTTATACAATAAACTTTAAATGCCAATCAGGAATATTTTTAAATTCATCAGGTATTACATCTGTTACAATATAATCTACCTCTTCAAGAGTACATACACGGAAAGGTGCAGAAGTAGCAAATTTACTACTATCCACCAATAAAACCACTTTGTCTGCCTTTGATATTATAGTCTTTGCAACCTCTGCCTCTTCCAAATCAAAAAAGGTAACACCACTTCTCATATCAACACCATTTGCTCCTAAAAAATAAAAGTCAATCTTACCAATCTCTTGGAAAAATTTTATAACATGTCCACCTATACATTCAAAAGATTTCTCCTTTGTAGTACCCCCAGAATGAATAAGTTTAAAGGATTTTCTCAAATTTATAACAGCCCAAGCTGAAGTTATAGAATTGGTCAATACTGTAAGATTTGTTATAGGGCTTTCATCCAATGCCTGAACCATATAATATATAGTTGTTCCTCCACTCAAAGCAATTATTGCACCATCTTTTAATAAAGATAATGCTTTTCTACCTATTTCCTTTTTAGCCTCTTTATTTTCTTCCAATTTAACAAAAAAGGAATTTTCAGATGTGATGCTTGTAAGAGTAGCTCCCCCTCTTACCCTCTTTATCAATCCTTGTCCTTCTAAGAATCTTAAATCCCTTCTTACAGTTATCTCAGAGATACCAAGCTCCTTAGCTATTTCAGGAACAGAAATATATCCCTTTTCTCTAATAAGTTTAACTATCTTATTAAGTCTATATTCTTTCATATAAATCAAACCCCGTTTACATAAGTATTTAAGATAGCTTTTTCTATTATATTTGACCAAAAAATGATTGTAAAGAGAAAAAAAACCCTTTTTCTTTTATAAAATTTTATCTATTATGATCATATATTATTGATATGTTAGACTAAAAATGGTAGAATAATGAACAAAAACATAAAGGAGGTGTCCAAAGTGAAAAAAGGTTTGATTCTCCTTATCACTATCCTTTCTTTACTCTTGATCACTACTTCTTTTGGTCAAAAAACGGTCACAATTAGATACGGGGTTTGGATGAGTGAGCAAATAGATGGAATTAAAGCACAAATATCAGCCTTTGAAAAAAAATATCCTAATATTAAAGTAAAACTTGAACATGTGCCATGGGAAGAATATTGGACTAAATTACAGACTATGATGGCTGGTGGTGATTGTTGGGATGTATTTACCATGGATAATGGATTCTATTTAAAAGACTATGTAGCTAAGAAAGCTATCGTAGATATTACTCCATTCATTGAAAAAGATAAAATTGATCTTAGTGTTTACCCATCTGGAATTCTTAAGCTTCACAATGTGAACGGAAGATATTATTCCCTACCAAGAGACTATGATACTATCGCTATGTATTTTAATAAAAAAGCTTTTGATGAAGCTAAATTGAAATATCCAGATACTAATTGGACTTGGGATGATGTGAAAAAAGCTGCTGAAAAGTTAACTAAAAAGGATGCAAAGGGATCTGTAGTAAGATATGGTATCACCGCTGATGGTGGAGCCCTCTCTGTTTCTCAAGGATTCCTATTCCCATTAATTTTATCCCTTGGTGGAACATTAGTAGATAAAGATGGAAAAGTACTTTTAGATACCCCTCCTGCAGTAGAAGCTTTATCATTTGCAAAAGAATTAACTGAAAAGAGCTTCGCACCTAAGCCTGGCGTTACATCAGAAGATTTATTTTTGGCGGGAAGAAGTGCTATGAATTTTGGTGGATCTTGGATGCTTGGATATTATTCCCAAAATATTAAAGCCTTTAACTTTGGAGTGGTAATGCTTCCAAAATCTAAATTAGGTAAAAGAGCTACCATATCAGATTCCTTAGGGAATGTGATTTGGAGTAAGACTAAAAATTTAGATTCAGCTTGGACTTTTGTAAAATGGATGGCTGGAAAAGAAGCTGCTGAAATACTCGGTAAGACTGGAGCTGTAATTCCAGCTTATAAAGGTGCTGATAAACTCTGGGTACAAGGATTTAAGAAATTCGGAAAGGAAAAAGATGCCCAAGTATTTATTGATTCTGTAAAATTTACTAATCCATGGCCACAAACAGAAGGAGCCAGTGAATGGTTTGATAGATGGGAAACCTATTATATCGTAGAAATCATATCTGGAAGATTGCCAGTAGAAGATGGGCTTAAACAAGCTGTACAAGAAATAAACGATATCATAAGTAAAGCAAAAGGTCAGTAAAAATATTAAAAATGGGGGGAAGATTTAAAGATCTTCCCCCTATTTATCTTAGGAGGATCTTTTCATGAGGGAGCTTGGAGGTATTAAGAGAAGTAAGCAGGGATTATATTTTTTCCTTTTTATCTTTCTTTCTTTAATATTTGCACTATTAGCCTATTATATTCCTTTTGGTATATCCTTTAAACTTGCTCTTTCCAAATATGATGCCATATCACCTCCAGAATTTGTTGGTTTTGATAATTTCAAAAAAATATTTCAAGATAAGGTATTTTGGATTTCACTAAAAAATTCATTTTTATATACCCTATATGTGGTACCTGCTGTTTTAGTATTAAGTTTTCTTATTGCAGTTGGGCTTAATCAAAATACAAGATTTATAAAAACATTAAGAGTATTTTATTTTATTCCAACAGTAACTTCCTCTGTAGCTATAAACTTTGTATGGTTATGGTTTTTCAATCCTGAATATGGTCTCTTAAATACTATAATCAGTTTTTTAGGCTTTAAAAAAATCTATTGGTTAACAGATCCTAAAATAGCCTTACTTTCTTTAGCCTTAGTAGGTATATGGGGAAGCTTAAGCTATAACATAATTCTATTCTTAGCAGGACTTCAAAATATACCCAGTACATACTATGAGGCTGCAGAACTTGATGGAGCTTCCAAAAAAGATGTCTTACTTCACATTACCTTACCTTTAATGACCCCTATCATATTTTTTGTACTTATTATGCAGATTATAAGTACAGTACAGATGTTTGAAAGTGTATTTATTATGACCCGTGGCGGTCCTGGTTATTCCACATATACCTTAGTATATTATATATACAGAAATGGGTTTAATTGGTTTAGAATGGGTTATGGCACAGCCCTCTCTTGGGTCCTTTATTTTATCCTACTTATCTTAACAATTATTCAATTCAGACTTCAAAGGAGATGGGTATACTATGAGTAAAAAAATCATATCCTTAATTCTATTAATTGGAGCTATTATTATGTTTCTTCCATACTGGTTTATGCTGGTAGTATCCCTTGAAACTATAGAGGAAGCATCCTCAGTTCCACCTCACCTTTTCCCACTAAACCCTATTATCAATAACTATAAAGAGATATTTGTTAAATTAGATTTTGGTAGATATTTTTTAAATTCCCTCTTTGTAACTTTAGCCTTAGTATTTTCACAAATCTTTCTTTGTTCTTTAGCAGGCTATGCCTTTGCAAGGCTTTACTTCCCTTTTAAAAATGCTATTTTCCTAATATTTCTCTCAGTAATTATGCTTCCGGGAATTGTACTCCTTATACCCAGATACATCATCTTAAAAAACTTAGGATTGGTAAATACTTTAACAGGAGTTATCCTTTTAGAAATATTTAGTGAATTTGGTATCTTTCTTTATAGACAACATTTTCTCTCTTTACCTATTGAAATGGAAGAGGCTGCAATTGTAGATGGAGCAAGTATATGGAGAATACTATGGAATATCATGATGCCTTTGTCAAAACCTATAACTTTATCCTTTGGCCTCTTAGTTTTTATTTATGCATGGAACTTGTTCCTATGGCCATTAATAGTTATTACTTCTCCTGAAAAAAGAACCCTTCCTATAGCAATTGCCCTATTACAAGGACAATATTTCAGTAATTGGGGAGTTATAATGGCAGGAGGAGTTATCGCATCGCTTCCTCCAATTATATTATTCCTATTCACTCAAAAGAGTTTCATAGAAGGAATAGCCTTTAGTGGTCTTAAATAAATGAAGGAGGTGCTTTTTAGATGAAAATAAGTTTTATTGGAGCTGGTAGTGTAGTATTCACAAGAAATCTTCTAAAAGACTTAAGTTTATTTCCAGAATTTAAAAATTTAGAAGTTGCCTTAATGGATATAGATCCAGAAAGATTAGAAGTAGCTAAAAAAATAGCAGAGGAAATAAAGGAAGCTAAAAAATTAGATTGGAATATAAAAGGTTATTTGGAGATGAAAGAGGCCATAAAAGGATCTAAATACGTTATTAATACAGTACAAATAGGAGGAAAAGAGGCCACATATGTAGATTTTGATATTCCCGAGAAATATGGATTAAAACAAACCATAGGTGATACCCATGGTATTGGTGGAATAATGAGGTTTTTAAGAACCGCCCCATTCTTTAAAGAATTAGTAAGTAATATTGAGGAATATGCTCCAGATTCATTACTTATTAATTTTACAAATCCCATGTCTATGAATCAGTGGTATATAAATGAAATATCATCTATTAAAAATATAGGTTTATGCCATTCAATACCATATACTATTGAACAGTTAGCAAGTTATATTAATGTGCCTGTAGAAGAAATAAATTATAAGGTTGCTGGAATAAACCATATGGCATGGGTCTTAGTCTTTGAGAGAAAAGGAGAAAATTTATATCCCTATCTATTTAAAGCCATTGAAAAAAAGGAGATTTGGGAGAAGGATCCTGTAAGGTTTGAGATATTAAAGAGATTTCACTATTTTGTTACTGAATCATCAGAGCACAATGCAGAATATTTCCCTTACTTTTTGAGAGATGAAGAATTAATTAAAAAACTTAATATTCCCATAAGGGAATATATAAGAAGGGTGGAGGAAAATGAAAGGGTATTTAATGCTTTTAAGAATTTTTATTTAAAAAATATGAAGGAAGAATTTGAGATAATAAAGAGTTTTTACGGTGAAGATAATATAGATACATCCAAAGAATATGCAGTCCAGATTATTCATGCTTATGAGACCAATGAGCCAAAACAAGTGTATGGCATTGTAAGAAATAAGGGAATAATAGAAAATTATCCTTACGACTGTATGGTAGAGGTACCATGTTATGTAGATAGAAATGGCATATCACCTCTTCATATTGGTAAAATTCCAGATCAACTTGCATCATTAAACATATCTCAAATAAATGTACAAAGATTAGCGGTTAAAGGAGCATTAGAAAGAAATAAAGATTATATCTACTATGCTGTTCTCTTGGACCCAGTAGCTTCTTCCCTCTTATCTCCTGAAAAAATCCAAAAAATGGTAGATGAATTACTTGAAGCCCATAAAAAGTATTTAGGTGATATGTTTGATAACAAATAGGAGGGATTATAAACTATGTGGCTTAGCAAGGACTATTTGAGGAAAAAAGGAGTATACTCCATATGTACATCAAATCCTTTTGTGATAGAGACCTCCTTAGAATATGCAGAAGAAAAGGATGACTATATACTGATTGAAGCTACCCCTCATCAGGTAAATCAATACGGTGGATATTCGGGAATGACCCCTGAGGATTTTAAAAACTTCATTCAAAGATTAGTAAAAGAAAAAAATATAAAAGAAGAAAGAGTTATCTTAGGAGGAGACCATTTAGGGCCTCTACCTTGGCAGGAAGAACCAGCCTCCTCAGCAATGAAAAAAGCAAAAGAACTTGTTAGATTATTTGTTGAAAATGGTTATAAAAAAATACATTTGGATTGTAGTATGCCTTTAGGTGATGATCCACCCAGATTAGATATGGAAACTATTGCAGAAAGAGAAAGGGAGCTTTTAGAAGTAGCGGAAGAAACAGCAGAAAAATTTAACTTTAAACCAGTATATGTGGTAGGAACAGATGTGCCTGTAGCGGGAGGGGGTGAGGAAGAAGGAATAACCTCTATAGATGAATTCCAAAAATCTCTATCTTCCTTAAAAAAATCTTTTAGAAATTTTCCTCATATATGGGACAGAATTATAGGCTTTGTTGTCATGCTTGGTATAGGATTTGAAAACGATAGGGTTTTTGATTACGATAGGAAAAAGGTTATAGAGCTTTTGAATAAAGTCAAGGAAGAAGATTTATTTATTGAAGCCCATTCTACCGATTACCAAACTAAGATACGTTTAAAAGAGATGGTAGAAGATGGAATAAGAATTTTAAAAGTAGGTCCTGCCCTTACTGCCTCCTTTAGAAGAGCCCTTTTGCTTTTAAACTTAATTGAAAATGAATTAATACCAAAAGAAAAAAGATCTGATCTAAAAAAGATCATTCTTAAAGTAATGAAAGAGAATGACAAATATTGGATTAAGTATTATAAAGAAGAAAATTTAGATATAGATATTTTTTATAGCTTATTAGATAGGATAAGATATTACTGGGAATTTCCTGAAATTAAAAAAGCTCTTCAAACTTTATTAGATAATCTTTCTGAAAATATAGACATGCGATTTATTTATCAATATTTTTATGATGAATATTATCTAATAAGAGAGGGAGTAATTAATAATACAGCAATAGATATCATAAAATATGAAATTAAAAAGACCTTAGAGGACTATCACTATGCAATTCACATATAAGTTTTTAAAACTTCTCTATCTACTACTCCCTCCATAGGTCCCTTCTTTGTTACACTTAATGCTCCAATAATATTTGCCAACTTTAATGCCATATTAATATCATAACCTTGCAATATACTTGCTATAAATCCTGCATCAAAACAATCTCCTGCACCTGTAGGATCAACCTCTTCTACTGGATAAGGATCAACCCTATAATATTTTCCTTCATAATAAGCTTCTGCTCCCTTTTTACCTTTCTTTATAACAATAATCTTTACTCCAAAATCTCTTAGCCTATTTATAGCATCTTCCATATTTTGAGAATCAGTTATAGTCAAAATTTCCTTCTCTCCTGACATAACTATGCTTGTTTTAGAAAGAATATATTGAAGAGTGTTTAAATATTCTGTAGATAAACCCAATTCAACCCTAATATTAGGATCAAAAGATATGATTTTTCCAAAAGAATAGGCTAAATCAATAGCCTTTATTATAGTATCTTTAACATTTTTGCTTATTGCCAAAGAACACCCCATAATATGCAGGCATTTTATACTTTTTACCAAATCCTCTGTAATATCTTCTGGAAAAATCTGACTTCCTGCTGAATAAGGAAGATGAAAAATAAATTTTCTTTCTCCATTTGAAAAATATGTAACAAAGGCAATACCAGTGATATATTCCTTAGTCCTTTTTATTAGACGACCATCTACACCATCATTTACTAGTCTCCTATAAATCATTTCCCCAAAATCATCTTCACCTATACACCCTATTATTCCTCCCTTAAGGCCTAATCTTACTATCTGATCAATAAATATGGCAGGAGCACCACTTGGATAAGGTCCTAAAAACTCACCAGGATGTAAAAAATCCTGATCTATCCTTTTTGCCATCATCTCTACCAGAATCTCACCTATAGTCAAAACATCAAGTTCCATATTATCTATCTCCCCAATCTTGATTTTATATTTAATTATATCTCAAATTCCACACAATATATGGTATAAATTATGATATAATTTTAAAATGCAAAGAAATATATAGGAGGAGTATATGTGTCTTGGAGTGCCATTAAAGGTAGTAGAAATTAGAGAAAATAATACTGCTCTTGTAGATATGGGAGGTCCTACTCTTGAGATAAGCACTATCTTTACTCCTGAGGTAAAGGTAGGAGATTATGTTTTAGTACATGCTGGCTTTTCTATTAGTATTCTAAGCGAAGAAGAGGCCAGCGATATATTTTCTGCCTTAGAAGAGATTGAAAAATAAAGTGGATATTAGAGAATTAGTAGAAAGAATAAAAAAGACATCAAAAAAAGAGATAAATATAATGGAGTTTTGTGGTACTCATACTCATGAAATCTTTCGTTATGGAATTAGACAACTCTTACCTGAAAATATTCATCTATTATCAGGACCTGGCTGTCCTGTATGTGTAACTTCAGAAGAAGATATTGATTACATAATAGAACTTGCCCAAAATTATGATTTAAGCATTATAACCTTTGGAGATCTGGTAAATGTACCAGGAAATAATGGCAGTTTAAACTACCTAAGAGCCAAAGGTAAAGAGGTAATCGTAGTATATTCTCCTTTAGAATCTATAAATATAGCTAAACAAAATCCAAATAAAAAATATTTACTTATAGGTATAGGTTTTGAAACTACCGCCCCTAATTTAGCTTTTACTTTAATAAAAGCTAAGGAGGAAAATATCAAAAATCTATATTTTCTCTCATTACATAAACTAACACCTCCTGCCATGAAAGCTATCCTTGATATGGGAGAAATTAAAATTGATGGAATTATTGGTCCTGGTCATGTATCTACAATAATTGGGAGAAAGGGATGGGAAGGACTATTTAACGAGTATAAAATTCCTTTTGTAATAATGGGATTTAAACCTGAAGAAATATTATATGGAATATACCACTTAGTGAAAATTATAGAAGAAGAAAAACCAGCTCTTATAAACGCCTATGAGAAAAGTGTAAAAGAGGAGGGAAATAAATCCGCATTAGAATATATGTATAAAGTATTCAAAAAGGGAAGTGCCAGTTGGAGGGGTTTAGGTATTATAGAAGATAGTGGTCTTATTTTAAATGAAATCTTTGAAGAGTTTGATATACGAAAAATATATCCACAAAAAACCAAAAGTATAAAATTGAAAAATAATTATTGTCGATGTGGAGAAGTGTTAAGAGGAGTAATAAAACCTACAGATTGTCCTCTCTTTGGAAAATCATGTACACCTGAAAGCCCAAAGGGACCTTGCATGGTATCCTCAGAAGGTACATGTTCAGCCTACTACCTTTATGGAGGAGAATAGATGGAAGATATTATCCTTCTCTCTCATGGAAATGGTGGAGAAGCAACAAGGAAACTTATTGAAGAAGAGATATTGAAATATCTGGGAAATGAGATTTTAGAAGAACTCTTAGATTCTGCTCTCATAGATATAAAAGGTAAGATTGCCTTTACTACTGATTCTTTTGTAGTATCACCTATCTTCTTTAAGGGAGGAGATATTGGAAAACTCTCCATATATGGAACTATAAATGATCTCTCAGTAATGGGAGCAAAACCTCTTTACGTAAGTGTAGGATTTATATTAGAAGAAGGACTTTCTTTAAAAGAGTTTAGGAAAATATTAGAATCCATGAGATCTGCTGTAGAGGAATGTGGGGTTAAAGTAGTGACTGGTGATACTAAAGTAGTAGAGAAAGGGAAAGGAGACAAAATTTATATAAACACCACAGGTATAGGAATAATAGAAGATGGGACAAGCTGGCATGGTAGAAAGATAGAAGAAGGGGATATTATAATTATAAACGGAGAGATTGGAGAGCATGGATTGTCCATAATGTTGGAAAGATTAGGGATAAAAACAGAAGAAATAGAATCAGATCTTGCTCCACTTCATAATTTAACTCTTCCTCTTTTAAGGATAAGCAATGGAATAAAATTTATGAGGGACCCAACAAGAGGAGGAGTTGCTGGTGTATTGAATGAAATTGCTCAAAAATACAATGTAGAAATTGAGATAGATGAGGAAAAAATTCCTGTAAAGCCATGGGTTAAAAACGCCAGTGAGATTCTTGGAATTGACCCATTATATTCTGCCAATGAAGGAAAAGTAGTTATTGTTGCAGATAAAAAGGAAGAGAAAAAAATTATGGAATTTTTAAGAAATCATCCTTTAGGTCAAAAAGCCCAAATAATAGGAGAAATAAAAGGAAAGGGAAAAAGAGTATACTTAAAAACTAAAATGGGAACAAAAAGAATATTAGATCCTCTAAAAAAAGATCTTTTACCAAGAATATGTTAAAGATATAAGAAAGGAGAAAGGGAGTAAATTTATGAGTACAAAAGTAGTAGTATATAATGCTGATTATGATAAGGAATTATTAAAAGAAAAAATTAAAAAAGCCCTTGATTATTTTAATCTCCCCACTCTTGAAGGGAAAAAGATCCTTATTAAACCTAATCTGCTTATGTCTGCACCTCCCGAAAAAGCTATTACAACTCACCCAATCTTAATAGAATCTCTGATAGAAGTTCTTAAAGAAAAGGGAGTAAAGGATATATTTATTGGAGATACTCCCGGAAACACCTCTACCAACATAGATCATCTATATAGAATAACAGGTTTAAAAGAGGTGGCAGAAAGACAAGGAGTAAATCTTATCAACTTATATACCTATGGAGTTATAAACATTAAGAGTGATATAGCAGGAGAAATACCAATAACAAAATTCATAAAAGAAGTAGATTACGTAATAAATGTGCCAAAATTAAAAACCCATACCTTTATGCTAATGACCTGTGCAATAAAAAACACATTTGGACTTGTACCTGGTATGAACAAATCGAGAATGCATGCTATTGCAATAAATCCAGAAAGTTTTGCCCAAATTTTGGTAGATATATTTAAAGAGGTAAATCCTTTAATAAATATTGTAGATGGGATTATAGGTATGGAAGGAGAAGGACCATCAGCTGGTAATCCAAGAAAATTTGGGAAATTAATAATAGGAGATGATGCAGTTGCGGTAGATGTAATATCAAGTATAATCCTTGGATATAGTCCTCAAGAAATATATACCAATTTAATAGCTTATAAGAAGGGTCTTGGAGAGATAGATATAGAGAAAATTGAGGTTATCGGTGAAGAAAAAGATAAACTTTATAATCATGATGTAGCAAAGGTTAAAAATTTCTACTCCCTAACGAAAAATTTACCATCCTTCATGGGTAATATTGCCTCCTTTTTATTTAACAAACTAATAAGACAATATCCTGTAATTGATGATGCCAAATGTATAAAATGCAGAATATGCGAGAATGGTTGTCCTAAAAAAGCCATATCTTTAATAAACAATAAAATGGTCATAGATTACAGCAAATGTATATCTTGTTTTTGTTGTCATGAACTTTGCCCTCAAAAAGCAATTAGACTTGAAAAAAGTTTATTAGCAAAGAATATATTTAGATAATATACTAATCTTCCTCTAAGGATAGGACCTTTCTTCCAAAAATAGTAATAAGGATAACAAAAGAAGAAATCATTATAGCAGATAAAATATATATGAAGCTTAAATCTCCCCCCTCAACTCCTACAGATATTCTTAAAGCTCTTCCCACATAATAAAGAGGTAAAAATCGAGCCAAAATCTTTAGATATTTAGGGAGAAAATCAAGAGGAAAATATACACCAGAGAAAAAGAGCATAATATTTACAAGCAAATTACCCACATTACTTGCTGTCTGTGGCTCTTTAAATAAAACAGTAAGGATTATCCCTAATGCCATCATACCAAGAATTGATGAGAATAAAGATAATAAAAAGAGGCCCCAATTAACTGAAAAATTAAGGTTGAAAATAATTTGAGCTACAAAAAGAACAAATATACATGATAAAATACTTAAAATAACATTAGCAAAAATCATACCTGATACAAAAGACATAGGACTTATAGGCGTTATAGCAAACCTTTTTAACACCTTTCTTTTCCTATAATATCCAAAAAGAACAATCATGGTAAATATAGATCCTGAAATGGAAAAACTTAAAACTCCTGGAATGCTATATCCTAAGCTTGATACACGAGCCTTTCCAGGATCAATGAATTCCTCCTCAACCTTAATAATCCCTTTATCCATACCTATCTCGTGAAGAGAATAAGCATTAGCAAGATTTTCACCAAGAGTTCTCAAAAAAGGCTTCTGCTGAAAACTTGAAAAGTTAATCAATAAATTAAATTCCTTTCCATCAAATATGACTCCCCCATCAATATATCCCTTAATTATCTGATTTCTTAACTCCTCCTCATTCTCAAGCACCACCACTTTAATATCTCCTACATTTTTTAGCACCTGAATAAGATCCTCATTACCCCTGATCACTCCTAAAGTAATTCCATATTCGTTATTACCTGTATTACTTCCACCAAAAACAAAGCCAAATATTATAACAAAAATCAAGGGAAAAATAAGTGTAAAGAGAAAAGTAAAAGTATCTCTATAAAAACTTTTTATTCTATAAAATGCAATATTAATAAATGCTATCATGTTACTTCCATATACTTATATTTTTTGATAGATATCAGCAAAAAGACTAAAGTATAAGCTAAAGGAACTAAAATAGTTAAATATATAGGATATGGTGAAGGCATAACACCAAGTGTATCCCTTATGCCTGATGCCAAATAAGTGATTGGATTAATAATCACAATCCACTTTATAAACCATGGCACATCATTCACAGGAAAGTAAATTCCACCAAGAAACTGCAATGGAAAATTAAGAATCTGCCCTATTATATTAGCCGAATTAGTATTTTTTGCTAATGCTGATATAAAAAATCCAAAGGTAGAAATGGTTAACATGGTAAGAAATACATAAAAAATAAAATAGAAAGAGAAAGGATTAACAGAACTCTTATAAATCACCTTACCTACAAAGGAGAGAGCCAAAATCTGAAGAATAAAGAAATAAAAACGAGAGAGAAAATAAGAGAGGAAAAAATTGAGAGGGGAAATAGGAGTTAACTGAAATCTTTTTAATATCTTTCCTTCCCTATACCATGCAAGTTCTTGACTAACTCCAAACAGTCCTGTAAAGAATATGGCAATTATAATCATACCTGGAAATATGAAGTCCACATATGAAAATCCTTTTCTGCTACCCAATATTTCACTTTTCACCTTATATTCATTAACTTTTGTCATCCTTTTTACAAACTCTAAATTCATCCTATCTATAATGCTTTTTACAACCATACTTGCAGATTGGGAAGAGATATTATGTCTTAAGGTATAAACTTTAATTGGTACCGGATTTACTGTAGCCCCAAACATTCTCATGGTAATATTTGAAATTACAAGAGAATCAAATCCTTCTGGAATCTCTACTATAAGATTTGTCTTTCCTTTTTTTAGATCTTCCAGTAAGTTTTCTTTTATACTGATATCCCTAAATACTTTCAAATTAAATATTTTATTCTCACCTTTACTCAATTCATCAAATATGTTGTATATAATATTTGAAAACTCTCCTGATTCGTTCTTCATTAGATAAATATCAAAATTAACCCTTTTTACTTCATATAAAGATGAAAAAATAGTAATAAGAATTATCATTAGTAATACAGGAAATGCTAAACACCAAAATAAATAGTTTCTTTCCCTAATAGCAGATTTAAAAAAGTAAATTGAATTTTTTAAAAACATCATTCTTCTCTTAACTGTCTTCCAGTTAATGTTAGAAATACATCTTCCAAGTTTGGCTGTCTTATAATCTCATTTCTTACTTTTATGCCTTTTTCTTTCGCTATCTTTAAGAGATGTTCAATAGACTCTAAAACATTATTAGTTTTTATAACAAGACGCCTATGCTTAGGATTGAATACATAATTTAACCCTACTTTATTTAAATCATCTAAAAATTCATGATCTTCTTCCACATCTACCTCAATTATACTTTCTCCCCCTATATTTCTTATAAGATCTTCTGGCGTACCTTCTGCTATCACCTTTCCATGATCCATAATACATACCCAATCAGCTAAAAACTCTGCCTCTTCCATATAATGAGTAGTTAGAACTATAGTTTTTCCTTGCGCTTTCAGCTTCAAAAGAAGATCCCATACACTTCTTCTTGCCTGTGGATCAAGACCTGTCGTTGGCTCATCTAAAAAAAGTAAAAGAGGATCATTAATAATAGCAAGACCTATAGCAAGCCTTTGTCTTTGACCACCTGAAAGTTTCTCTACATAACTTTTTTCCTTCTCTTTTAAACTTACAAAATCAAGCACATCATCTACATTTAATCCCCGCTTATAAAAACTCCTAAACATTGAAAGAGTTTCTCTTACAGTAAGATGGGAAATAAGATTAGTCTCTTGCAAAGATACACCTATTAGCTCCTTTTCTTCTCTACCAATCCTATCTACTATTTTTCCAAATATGGTGATCTTACCACTATCTGGAGTCCTTAACCCTTCAATTATCTCAAGAGTAGTTGTCTTTCCTGCCCCATTGGGGCCTAAAAGAGTAAAAATAGATCCTTGTTTTATCTTAAAGCTTACACCATCAACTGCTTTAACATTACCATATGTTTTCCTCAAATCTTCTACTTCCACAATAAATTTATAATTATTCATGAAATGTATTATAGTATGATTCTAAACTTCAGTCAAATAAATTTCTTGACTTATATTCAATAAATATATTAAAATTTATACCTAATATTCTATGTGAGAGGAAAGAATTTTAAGTATCATATTAGTAATCGTTTTACATATAATTTTTACTTGCCTAATATGAAAGATCAATAAAAGACGGGGGTTAATAAAAAATGACCCATGTCAAAATTGAAAAAGACAAGCAAATAGGAATTTTTCCTGATAACTGGAAATTTTGCGTTGGTAGTGGACGAATAGGTCTTGCTCTTCAAAAGGAATATATTGATGCTCTATCTTATGTACAGCAACATATTGGATTTAAATATTTAAGAGCCCACGGGCTTCTTCATGATGATGTGGGAATATATCGTGAGGACAAAATAGGAGACACAGTACAACCCTTTTACAACTTTACATATATTGACAGAATATATGATTCATTTTTAGATCTTGGTATACGTCCTTTTGTAGAGATTGGATTCATGCCCTCAAAACTTGCTTCTGGTCCACAAACTGTATTCTATTGGAAAGGAAATGTCACTCCTCCCAGTGATTATAATAAATGGGAAAAACTCATTAAAGCAGTAGTTAAACATTTTATTGAAAGATATGGTGAAAAAGAAGTAGAACAGTGGCCCTTTGAAATATGGAACGAGCCTAACCTGAGTGGATTCTGGAAGGATGCCAATCAAGCTGAGTACTTCAAATTGTATGAGGTCACAGTAAAAGCCATAAAAGAGGTAGACGAAAATATAAAAGTTGGTGGACCAGCTATCTGTGGGGGAGGAGAACACTGGATAGATGACTTTCTAAATTTTTGTTATAAAAATAATGTACCTGTAGACTTTGTAACCAGACATTCATATACAGCAAAAACCCCTGAATATACACCACACTTTGCCTATCATGATGTAAATCCTATTGATTACATGATAAGGGAATTTAGAGAGGTAAGAAATCAAGTAAAAAATTCACCTTTTCCTAATTTACCTATTCATATAACTGAATACAATAGCTCTTATAATCCTTTGTGCCCTATACATGATACTCCCTTTAATGCTGCATACCTTGCAAGGGTTTTAAGTGAGGGAGGAGATTATGTGGATTCCTTCTCTTACTGGACATTCAGTGATGTTTTTGAAGAAGCAGATGTACCAAGATCAATTTTCCACGGTGGTTTTGGGTTAGTAGCATTTAATAATATTCCAAAACCTGTATTCCATATGTTTACATTTTTCAATGCAATGGGCAAAAAGATACTATATAGAGATGAACATATTTTAGTAACTCAAAGAGAAAATGGCTCTATCGCTATTGTTGCATGGAATGAAGTCATGAGAAAAGATGCAGAACAAGAAAGAGAATATAAGCTGGAAATACCAGTGGACTTTGAAGATGTATTTATAAAGCAAAAGTTAATAGACGAGAATCATGGTAATCCATGGAAGACATGGATTGATATGGGTAGACCAAGATTTCCATCAAAGGAACAAATAAAAACCTTAAAAGAGGTAGCTCAACCTTACATCACCACATGGCGAATGAAAGCAAATAATGGTTACATAACACTTAATATAAAACTTGGTAAAAATGCAGTAGCCCTATATGAATTGTCAAAAATTAAAGATGAAACACCCACATACATAGGACTTGATGATAGCAAAATACCAGGTTACTAATACTAACTAAATGTAACTTACGTAAAAGATAAGGTTACTTATGACTGGCATTTTGGAAAAAATAATTTCTTTACAACTTTACAAACTTTTTTATTAAGTTTATCTCTTCTTGGGTTAGCTCTCTATATTCACCAGGAGCAAGATCTTCATCAAGCTTCAAAGGTCCTATTCTTACTCTTTTTAAATATATAACCTCATGTTTTAATTCAGACATTATATTTTTTATTATGTGATATTTACCCTCCGTTATAGTAATAAGAATTTCTGATTCTTCTGGGGAGGTTTTTAAAACTTCTACTTTAAAAGGTTTTGTTTTATACTTCTCCTTCTTTAAATATATTCCTTCCTTTTCATATCTTGAAAAATCAATATCTGATACATCTCCCTCAACAATTACAAAGTATTCTTTTTCTATATTCCACTTAGGATGGGTAATTCTATGAGCTAATTGCCCATCTGAAGTTATTATAAGGAGTCCTTCTGTATCAATATCAAGCCTTCCTATGGGAAATAGCTTATCAATTATTGGCTCAGAAGAAAATAAATCCATAACTGTTGGATAGTTTTCATCATAAGTAGCAGTGATATATCCCTTAGGTTTATTAAGCATAAAATAAAAATTTTCTTTATACTCTATTTCTTCATCTTCTATTTTTACTATATCTTTATTGGGATCAATATGATAAGAAGGGTCTTCTATAATTTCTCCATTTACTTTAACAATTCCTGATTTTATAAGCTTATGTACCTCTTTTCTACTACCAAAACCTTGATTAACAAGAAATTTATCAAGTCTCATTCTCTCTTCTCCCTAAAGGGGGAAAGAAAGTTTATTCTTTCTTCCCCCCAAATTTTTAAAATACAAGATGGTAAACAGTTAATTGAGGTACCTTTAATTCAAAATAGTTATTTTCAATGTTATTAATAGTACCTATTTTCTTAATTTCAGGAGATCTATAATCAAATCCATAAATGGTGCAAGATGTATAAGTATAGTCTCCCTGAATCTTTATCTTAGCAATTCCTTCCTTATCCAAAGTCCTATTTATCAAAATAATATGTAACTTATTTTGATTATCTTTATGTATTGAGGCATATACAGGCATCTTCTCCACATCTGATGTATCTGCTTTTACGCATATATCCCCATATTTTGAGCCATTACCATCATAGTTTAGATAAATATTATAGGCAGAACCAGCATAAGTACCACTATCTGCCCATCTTGTAGCAAGATAAACTCCATATTTACCAAAAATACCAAGTACATCCACAAGAGCAATTCCACCTGAAATATGATCTTTTGCACCGTAATCAAATTCTGTAATAGCAAGCTTTGTTCCTGGGAAATAGGTGTCAATATCTCTTTTTATCCTTGGAATAAGAGGCAAATATTCAGGAAACCATTGATTTATCCAACTATTTTCTCCAGCTGTAATTTGACCTTTAACAGAAGTTTTATAAGTTGGATCCCAAAGGGTTCTTGGAGCCTGCATTCTTGCCATAGATGTATCATCATCTGTTGCATTTTCACCATCAAAACATATTCTAACCCCTGAAGAGGATCTTGCCTCAGGATACCAGTGGATAGATAATACATCAAGAAGTCTTTTACCATATTGATCTGATGCTTCTTTCATCTTTTCCAGATAGTAGCTTATAAACCAAGCATGGTTACCTTTTACATTTTTCCAATCTGGTGCATCCTGTAAACTATAAAATCCCATAAAACCATAAGATTCATAACCAAAAACCATGGCATTTGGATCCATTTCTTTTATTGCCTTTGCCAGCTCAACCGACTTTGAAATAAGCTCACTACATGTTACTTTTTGGGGATGAATTCTCGGGTGGGTACTGGACCATAGATCTGGCTCGTTATCTAAGAGATATCCTTTAATTCCTTTTTGGGTATCTGCCTTTCCATACTTTGTTATAAGAAAATTCAAAAGTTCATCCATATATACATAATTATCATTGGTATCAGGATTTAAAGAAAAGGAAGATCCTTTTCTAAATTTCACTTCAGCCCATCTTGAAGATGGAGCAGTTTCACTTTCTAACACTTCTCCATTTGTATCTTTTGCTACATATCCTGCCATTTGAAGAGTAATTAGACTTATTGCTCCCATACTCAAAGATTTATCATGAAAAGTAGTAAGTACAATACCAGGTTTATTATAATCACTTTGTGGAATTCCCATAATCCATGGTAGGTAGTAATCACTACTATGATGCCAGTCTGATCCTGCATTAGATGCATTATTCTCCCAATTGTAACCTGTAAGCCTATTTCCACCTATCCTTCTTGCTGTAGCTTTGACTCCTTCTATATCCTGATTTACCCCATATATGTAAGGGCTTATTTCAGTCCTATCCTGATTAGGATCTATGGTAATATTACATTCAAAACTCCCTGTTGGAGTTATAGTACCATCATTGGAAGATGGTTGTTTTGTACAACCTGCAATAAAGAGAAGAAGAACAACAATAAGTATTATTTTTAAATATTCCATAGCTTATTTTTCTCCTTATTTAAAAATAATATCTAAAGCCTACAGCTCCATCCACATCTAAATTAGTAGCAGGCATAAGATTAAGGGTAGGTACTATCTCAAAGAAGAAATCCAAGGTTGTGCCTTTTGGTATAAAAACTATTCCTAAGGGAACTCTTATACCAAAATTTGTATTATCCTTTGCAAGTATTCTTAATCCTATACCATAATAAAAAGGCATAGTACCTGAAGTAGGTTTAAATATTCCATAATTATGGGTTACATAATCCGCTGAGATATGTAATATATTGGCATCAATACTCCAAGCAATACCAAAATCAAAAGCATTTACCTTATTTTGCCAAAGTCTAAAAGAGATTCCTGTAGGCTCACCAGCAATTATTCCTACCCCAAAATTTCCTGCATAAGCAATTGAAAATAAGAAAATTAAAGTTGAGATAAGTAAAATAACTTTTTTCATCATATCACCTCCCAAAGAATGTGATTTTTAAAATTATAACATGTAGAGATAGAGACTTTCATATATTATTCTGTCTGTTCCTTTAATATAACTCCCGGCAAGATCTTTCTTATTTTTCTTCTTCCAAGATACTTAGATAACAGGAAGGCACTTAAAAGGATAATAAAGGTAATAGCTTTATCTTTAAATCCTGCATACATCTTTAATGAGAAGTCAAGGTCTCTCAAAGCCACATTAATAATATATTTAATAAATGAACTATATAAGGGAATACCTATTAAAAATCCAAGGAGAAAAGAAATATTATTAAACCCTAAAAACATGGTACCTAATTCTCCATCTCTATAACCGAGTATCTTAAATATGCTTAATGTCTTTCTATTCTCTGTAATAATAAGGGAAGAAAGCACATAGATAATAATAAAAGCCATAAAGAAAGATACGATGTACATCATTTGCAACATTTGATTTACACTTTCAGTGGAGTCTTCAAAGGCTTTTATTAAATCTGATTTGCTCATGGATACAATTAATTCTTCCTTAGGGATATTTAATCTATCAATGGAATATAACCCAATAAAAGCTCCTTCTTCTAATCCAAAGGTTTTATTAAACTCTTCAAGATTCATATAACCAGTATTTCCTACAAAAAGATCTACTATTTTTGAAACCTTAAGAGAATACTTCTTTCCGTCAATGTTATTTATCACATTTAATATGTCACCTTCTTTTAAATTCAACTTATCCGCAAGGGCTTGTGATATAACAAACCCTTCTAAATCTACCCTATTTCCTTTGTTATCTCTTAATATAACTAATTGGGAGTTTTTCTCTATTCCGTAAATTGTAATCCTTGTTTTTGTCCCCTCCTTGTAAAAGGATAGCATATTGAATCTTTCAGAATTAGGATATCTATGATCTTTTTGATAAGAATTAAAAATATACATATAGTTATACTTGAAGGTATTTTGGAAAGTATCATAAACAAGATTTGAGAGAGATGATCCTGCAGTAATACCATACATTAAGATAAGGGTGGAAAAGGCAACTCCAAAAATAATTACCATCTCTCTTGAGGGATGTAATAGAGCATGCTTTATCATTATTCTCAGTTTAAAAGATAATTTATCCAAAAAACTCAAACTTATACGATATCTTACTTTAAATGCCTTTTCTGTCTCTCCTTTTATTATCTCCACTACCCTTTTCTTTAAGAGGTCTCTTATAGCTAAATATCCAGAAATCCCCATAAAAATAACAGGAAGAAATATTCCAATAAAAAGATCTTTTATAGGAAAGATCTTTTCTATGATTGGTACACTAATAAAAGATACATAGAATTTAACAAAATTATCTGAGTAAATATAACCTAATATTCCACCTGGTAAAGCACCAAAAAGCCATATATAAAAAGGAAATAACATATTTACCTTTGTTATTTCACCCTTACTATATCCAAGAGCATAAAGAGTACCTATCTCCCTATGCATAGAATTAATTAATCTTCTTAAAACAATAAAAAGCAAAAACGAAGATATTAAAAGAATAGTGATAGCCATAACATAGGAAATAGGTTTTCCACTTTCCACCTTTTTCTCGGTAACAATAATTCTCCAATTTTCATCCTTTTCCTGAAAAGAGAGTAAATTATATTTTGAATTTATATCTGCCTTGAAAGAATCTATATCATTGATTTTACCTCTCACCATGTAATATCTATAAGCTACACCGGAAATAAATTTTTTCATATCTTCCATATTCATTATTCCAATGCCAAAATGAGATGGATCTGGCAAA
>Ga0272449_1000702_pt1 | contig 38214 bp, 31 predicted proteins | sample YNPCB0241_FD_198679 | JGI IMG/M metagenome (GOLD analysis project Ga0272449, IMG submission 198679) | Hot spring sediment microbial communities from Yellowstone National Park, WY, United States - YNP-CB-024-1 | ecosystem: Environmental > Aquatic > Thermal springs > Hot (42-90C) > Sediment...
TGAGATTGGTGAGAAGGAATCAGAAGGGGTCTATACCAACTTCTTTCTGATTGCCCACTCCTCGTCGGAGTTTATCATTGACTGCGCCCGGATTTTACCCGGATTGCCCAAGGCAAAGGTCTTTGCCCGAATCGCTACTACCCCACAGCATGTCCGACTACTCCTTTCCGCCTTAGAAGAGAATATCTTTGGGTTAAAGATTTCACCGAATTTATTCTGGACATTAATTGGCATAATTGGTGGAGGTCTAATCAGTTTACTAATTAGTGAACGGGTGCGAGTTCGTCTTCGGAAAAAAGAGGAGGAGAGATTAAAACGAATTGAAGAGGATGCAAGCCAATAAGAACATAGAGAATATAGAGAGGCATTTTGGTATTCCGATTTATGCCGATGGTTTACCTAATGCTGACCCGCCGGTTTTTGACCCATTCTTTGAAGGGACAAAACTTATGGCAGAATATAAATGGGATGAGGCGATAGAAGAGTTTAAGAAGGCGATGGCGAAGGCAAAAGGAAGTCAACTTGTTGCCCTTTTTAATCTTATTGGATTATGCTACTATACCCCTGGCAGATTAGATATGGCATTAGAAAACTACGAGATGTCCTTAAAACTTGCCCGACAGTTTAATGACAGAGAAGGGGAAGCAGTTGCTTTGGGCAACATTGGTGTAATTTACGGGACAAGAGGCGAATTAGACAAGGCACTAAAATATTATGAAGAGGGGTTAAAGATTGACAGAGAAATGAACAGAAAAGAAGGGATTGCTGCTAACCTTGGCAACATTGGTGTAATTTACTGGAAAAGAGGCGAATTAGACAAGGCACTGGAATATTGTGAAGAGGCATTAAGGATTTCAAATGAGATTGGAAGTAAAGAAGAGAAAGCAAGGCAACTTGGCAACATTGGTGTAATTTACCAGAGAAGAGGCGAGTTAGACAAGGCACTGGAATATTTTGAAGAGGCGAAGAAACTTAATGAAGAACTGGGTAGAAAAGAAGGTGTAGCAATTAACCTTGGCAACATTGGTGCAATTTACTGGACAAGAGGCGAATTAGACAAGGCACTGGAATATTGTGAAGAGGCATTAAAGATTTCAAATGAGATTGGAAGTAAAGAAGAGAAAGCAAGGCAACTTGGCAACATTGGTGTAATTTACCAGACAAGGGGCGAATTAGACAAGGCACTGGAATATTACGAAGAGGCATTAAAGATTGACAGAGAAATGAACAGAAAAGAAGGGATTGCTGCTAACCTTGGCAACATTGGTGTAATTTACGGGAAAAGAGGCGAATTAGACAAGGCACTGGAATATTGTGAAGAGGCATTAAAGATTTCAAATGAGATTGGAAGTAAAGAAGAGAAAGCAAGGCAACTTAACAACATTGGTTTAATTTACCGGAAAAGAGGCGAATTAGACAAGGCACTAAAATATCATGAAGAGGCATTAAGGGTTTCAAAAGAGATTGGTTATAAAGAGGGTGAAGCGGCAAACCTTAGCAATATTGGTTTAATTTACCAGACAAGAGGCGAATTAGACAAGGCACTAAAATATCATGAAGAGGCATTAAGGGTTTCAAAAGAGATTGGTTATAAAGAGGGTGAAGCGGCAAACCTTACCACCATTAGTTTAATTTACTGGAAAAGAGGCGAATTAGAGAAGGCACTAAAATATCAGGAAGAGGCATTAAAGATTTTAAATGAGATTAGAAGTAAATAAGAGAAAGCAAGGCAACTTAGCAACATTGGTTTAATTTATGCCCAAAAAGGTGAAAAGGAGGAAGCCATTTCTTATTTTAACCGAGCCCTTGAAATCTTTAAGCAAATCGGCGCCCAGAGAGAAATTGCAATCACTGAAAATAATATCCGAAAACTTCAAGAAGAGAAGTAACCCAAAACCCGCTTAATTTATTAACCCGCGGAATTAATCGCCGTCACCGTTAAAACCCTCAGGTTTGACTTTATGAAATTGAGTGGTATAATTTATCCAATGCGCCTGTAGCTCAATTGGATAGAGCGGCGGACTACGAATCCGCAGGCTGGAGGTTCGAGCCCTCTCAGGCGCATAAGAAGTGAGTGAGTAAGATTGAGAGAGAAGACCTTTATTTTATGGCTGAGGCAATTAAAGAGGCAGTTAGAGCATTGGAAGAGGATGAGGTGCCAGTCGGAGCAGTGGCAGTCTTAAATGGTCAGATAATCGGTCGGGGACATAACCGAACCGAATCATTAAAAGACCCAACCGCTCACGCCGAGATTATCGCCATCTCTTCCGCCGCTAATTATCTTAATAACTGGCGCCTCCAGGGTGTTACGCTCTATTGCACCTTAGAACCTTGCCCAATGTGTGCCGGAGCAATAATTCTTGCCCGAATCAAAAGGCTGGTCTTTGGACTTAAAGACCAAAAGTTTGGTGCGGTCGGCTCGGTAGTTGATTTGGTTAATAGAAAGTTATTTAATCATAAGGTAGAGGTTAGAAGTGGTATGGAAGAAAAAAGGATAAAGGCAATAATGCAAGAATTCTTTAAGAAGAAAAGAGATTAGTCTTCTCTTCGGAGAGGTGGCCGAGTGGTCGAAGGCGCGCGACTCGAAATCGCGTTCCCGAGTAAAATCGGGACGGGGGTTCAAATCCCTCCCTCTCCGTAATAAAATGGTAAAGATAAAAACCACCCTCAGTTTATTATTCATCTTTTCCCTTTCGGTATTGGCTCAACCCTTAACCCTGAAAAAGAGATATCTCCCCCCAAACCAAACCCAGATTGAAAACCTGGGGAAAATTATTAAGAAGTTCACTCAGTTTAAGTCTTATCGGAATCCTAATATCCGAAGATTTGATAAAGGAAAGGGAAAGGCAGTAGATACAGTTAAGGTCCTGGCATTAAGGGTTGAGTTCCAGGAAGATTTTGATACCTTAACAACCGGTAATGGTAAGATGGATTTGCGAGGATTTCTTACCCCCGAAGACGGACTATTTTATGACCCACCACATACGAAAAAATACTTTGAGAGACAATTGGAGGCATTAAGGAATTATTTTCTCGTTAATTCTTATGGTCGGCTTTATGTTGACTTTAAGGTGATGCCCGAAGGGGTGTTGGATTGCTACCAATTGCCCCAGACAATGCTCTATTATGGTGATTCAATGCATAAATACCCTTATAACGATTTTAGTGGTGTTGAGATGGGACTCTGTCGGTTATTTGAAGATGCGGTGCGAATTGCCGACCGTGATACTCTGATTCATTGGCGCGATTACGACTTTCTCTTAATCTTTCATGCGGGGAGTTGTAATCAGACCGATGTTTTAGGTAATAGTCCATTTGACCTCTACGCCGCAACTATTGGTTCTTCAGCACTAAATTATTACCTGGGAAGGGATTATATCTTAACCGATGAGGGGACAAGGATTGAAATCGCCACAATCCTGCCCGAAATGGCAAGACAGGATACCGCTCGTTTTGGGGAATACGGAATGGAAGGTCTTTTGGGTCTTTTGGTTCATGAGTTCTGCCACCTTTTAGGTGCCTATGACCTGTATGATGTCAGTGGTTATTCAATGGGGGTTGGTGCCTGGAGTTTAATGGGGTATGGCGGTTGGCTGGGCGATTATCTGGCTGGTGCGCCACCGGGTTCGGTTCCGGGTTTACTTGACCCATTCCACAAAGTCCTTTTCCGCTGGGTTGAGCCGATGACGGTGGTGATGCCCAAAGAGAGTATCCCTATTTTCTGTCAGGAGATGGATTCTTCCCGCTTTAAGTTTCTCGGTGATTCTCTAAATCCCGTGATTATTAAGATTCCGATTACGGAGACCGAGTATTTCTTAATTGAGAACCGCCAGGTTGATGTGAAGAAGAAGGATACGATTGTCGTTGACCGGGAAGATGGGGTTTTAGTCCGAATTGAGGATGGGGAGTATGACTTTTTTTTACCGGGAAGCGGAATTTTAATCTGGCACATTGATGAGGCAGTTATCGCCCAATATGGTCCCTATAATGCGATTAATATCAACCCAAGCCATAAAGGGGTTGACTTAGTGGAAGGGGATGGGATTCAAGACTTTGATGGCTGGTTTGATTTTTCCTCTTATGAGTTTTTGGGTTCAAAATATGACCCATTCTTCATCGGTGGATTTCTGGATACACTCACCCCAAATAGTAATCCGAATAGTGATGGTTATTTTGGTAAGACATTTTACACAATTAAGGTAAACTCCGACCTTGATTCCCTTTTTCATTCGGATACAATAATGTCTATCTCCTTTCGCTCGGAACTCTTTCGGCAAAACTTTCCCAGGGCACTGGGAATCTCTCCATCATTTTTGAATTGTGCGGATTTAAATCAGGATGGAAAGATTGAGTTGTTGGTTCAGGATACAATGGGTGATATCTATGCCTTCACGGATAATGGTAATCCTTATGGTGATGTTCCTTTCGCCTATATCAATTGTCGGACGAAGATGCCATTTGCGATTGGTGATGTCTCGGGAGATGAAGGCTTAGAAGTGATTAGTGGGGGAGAACGAGGAAGGGTGGTAATCTTTTCTGCCACTGGGGTTAACCTTCGCGAGTTTTCTACCCGAGGACCGATTAGTTCGCCGATTGTCCTTTTTGACTTAAACCGCGATGGGAAAAAAGAGATTTTCTTTGGTTCCGAAGATATGTATCTCTATGGCTTTACCGGTGAAGGCGACACCTTGCCCGGTTTCCCATTTTTCCTCTCTTCGCCACCAAAGGGATTGGTGATTTTTGATTCATTAAATCCTAAAATTTTTGTTCTCACCGAAGATAATTACTTGCATATAATTGAAAGGGAAAAGATAAAGAAAAGTCTTTCCCTTGCCTCCCGCCCCTTTCCACCACCTTCGCCCCCAGTTGCCGGTGACCTGGATTTGGATGGGAAAATTGAGATTGCGGTTCTAGTTGCCGAAGGGATGAAATATAAACTATTGATTCTTTCTGATACCGGGGCGATAAAGTCGGAATCAAGACCAGTAATTGATTACCCTTCTTTCTCTTTTCTTGCCCTTTCTGATGTTGACGGCGATGGCTACTTAGATATTCTCCTTTCGGCGAAAAATAAGATTTATGCCTTCTCCGGTCTCGCCTTTCTGGTTAAGAACTACCCGGTTATTTTTGATTCGGTTTATCTTCGGGAGGAGATTGTCTCCGGCTGGATAATCACCGAAGAGATTCCTTTTATCTTTCAGTCTTCGCCCGTAGTCGGGGATGTTGATGGCGATGGTAGTCTTGATATTATTATTGGTTCCCCCGATAACGGAATCTTAGGAATAAATGGTAAGACGGGGGAAGTTGCCCGGTATTTTCCCCTGATGACTTCTGGACCAATTCTCGCTTCACCCCTGCTCCTTGACTTTGAAAATGATGGGAAATTGGAGATGGCAGTGGTTGATGATAATGGTTATCTCTATGTCTATAATTTGCCGTTAGGTAATAATTCTCCTTGGGGGAAAGTATTACTTTCACCCGACAACAATCCTCTCTTCCTGGTAAAAACCGGTCAAATCCCTGTGCCCAGTGGTAAGTTGCTTGAGGAGTTTTATCTCTATCCGAATCCTTGTGGTAATGAGGGTTATCTTCGACTGAAAACGGGAAAGGTGCCATTGCGATTGAAATGGAAGGTATTAGATATTACCGGAGAACCGGTTAAAGATTTGGCTGGAGAGATAACTCTCTCTTCCCTTCTCTCTCAAGAGATTACCATCTCAACCAAATTATTAGCCAGTGGGGTTTACATCCTGAAATTGGAAGTAGAAGGGGAGAAATCTCCCCGATTTTATAAGTTTGGGGTCTTGAAGTGAAACTTTTATTATTGCTTCTGGTTTTTGCTTATCGGGAAGATATGAAATATCTTCGGGAGCGGATAGAACGAATTGTCGGAGGGGAGAGGATATCCGAAAATCCTTTAAAGCGGGAAGCGAAATCAAAATCTCCCGATAGCATCATCCGTGATGACTTTTTACTTAATACGGATACGATTGGCGGTGCGAAACAATCCCACCCCCGAGTCCGCTCTGGTTCCCAGGTAGTCATCACCTTCAGTGACACGCGAGACGGAAATTCTGACGTCCATTTTCAAAGGCTCTCCCTTGCCGGTGAACCTCTCGGTCGGAACTATCGGGCAAACGATGACTGGGGTTTGAAATGGAATGGCGAACCGGATTTGTGTCTCCTTCCCAATGGCAATTTCGTTCTCGCCTGGGAGGATAGAAGGGATTGTAATTCCGATGTCTACATCCAAATCTTTGATTCTTCTGGTAATAGAATTGGGGAGAATATTAGAGTGAATGATGACGGAACAAGAACTGACCAAAGAAATGTCGCCCTGACTGTCCTGGGAGAAGACCGCTTTTTAGTTGTCTGGGACGATTGGCGCAATGACCCGGGTGATATCTATGGGCAAATTTTTGCGCTCAATGGCACACCGCTCGGTCCAAACTTCCGGATTAATGAAGGAACCTGGCTCCAATATCATCCCTCCTGTGCCAGCGACCGGGAAGGAAACTTTGTTGTCTCCTGGCAGGATGGCAGGGGGCAATCCTGGGATATCTATGCCCGACGCTTTGACCGCAATGGCAATCCCCTCAGTAATGACTTTCGGGTAAATGATGACAATACAAACCAATTCCAGGGAGACCCAGAAGTGGCAATGAGAGAAGATGGCAGTTTTATTATTGTCTGGTCCGATGAGAGGGAAGGTAATTCTGATATCTACGGACAGAGATTTGCTCCGGATGGTTCAAGGATTGGAGAGAATTTTTTGGTTAACGAATTCACATCGGGCAATCAATGCCAGCCGAGTATCATAATTTTACCTTCCGGAGATTTCTTTGTTAGTTATACCGATAACCAATTGGGACAGGGCGATATATTCCTTACTCGGTTTTCGGCTAATGGCACGAGACAGTGGACAATTAAAGTGAATGACGACCAGCCCGAAGCCTATCAAGGGATGAGTGCTTTAGCCTATACCCGTGAGGGAAATCTCTGGTGCGTTTGGGAGGACAGTAGGGAAGGAAATCAAGATGTCTATTGCCAAATTCTAAATGATAGTATCCGAATTGGAAATAACTTCCGAGTAAACGACGATTCCTTCTCTTCCCATCAGAGATGCCCTTTTCTGGCACTCTCCGGAAAGGGGGAATTTTCTTGTGTCTGGGAGGATGAGCGGGGAGGAGATATTGATATCTATCTTCAGCGGTTTGATACCTTAGGAAATGCTATCGGGGAAAATATTCTGGTGAACGATGACCACTCCCTTGCCCATCAGTTTTATGCCTCCTGTGCCCGTGATTTTTTCGGACGGATATTCGTTGCTTGGACCGATACCCGAAATGGGGACTCAGATATCTACGGGCAGTTTTTTGATGCGGATGGGAACAGAATCGGCAACAATTTTTTAATCAACGACAATTTGCAAAATACCCAATGGTATCCCGTCAGCGCCGGAGACAGCGCCGGAAATTTCCTGGTCGTCTGGATGGACCGCAGAGGGGAAGATTGGGATGTCTATGGTCAGAGATACGAAGGAAGGAATCCAATTGGGAATAATTTTCGGATTAATACGCTAACGAGCGGGGACCAGATGTATCCCTATTGCGCAATGGATAAAAGGGGCGGTTCTGTCGTGTGCTGGATGGATAACCGTGATGGTGACTTTGAAATCTATGCTCAGATTTACGATGAAAACGGAAATCCAATCGGCAATAATTTTAAGGTAAACGAAACTCATCCATCTTTTCAAGGATATCCGGCTTGTGCCAAATCGGAAAGATTTATTGTCTTTGCCTGGGAAGATGAGAGAGAAGGAAATGTTTCAATCTATGCCCAGGTCTTTTCCGAAAATGGGCAGAGGCTCGGCGATAACTTTCGGGTGAATGACGACCAAACCGAAGAGGACCAGTATTCCCCAACCCTGGATATCAGTAATAATGGGGATATCATCTTCGTCTGGTGCGATGGCCGGAGAGGGAGGGGAGATTTAGATATCTATGCTCAAAGGTTTGATTCAAGTTTGAGAAGGATTGGAGCCAATGTTTTAATCTCTAATGATGATATATTTTTTGGGAACAATCAGTGGCTTATCGGTCAAGGGATAAGAGTCCACAATGACAAAATCGGTTTTTCCTGGATTGACAACCGAAGGCATAAGGGCTGGGATATTTACGGAAAGTTGGTCAAAATTTCCTACCTCTCATTATTAGAGACATCGCCCTCAAGAGTCCCCAATCATAATGCTTCCTTTTTAGTCTCTCGGGAAGATGTGATTTCCGAAGGCAGTATTCTTTATGATGTGAAGGGAGGACGGGTGAAAAGGAAGAATCTGGGAAGAGGTGTTTATATTATGAAAAAGAAAGAAGGGGATAAGATATTTTGGCAGAAGTTAATTAAATTTTAAGGAGTGATTATGAAGAACTTGACAGCCAGTAAACTGATGATTTTTCTCCTCATTTTTGTTCCAATATTATTTGCCGATTTACCGAAAGGGATAAACCTTATCTCTTCGGTTTTACTTCCTGGTTCTGGTGAACTCCTTTTGCGGGAAAAAATCCGTGGTGAGTTATTCCTTTTAACCGATGGGTTGCTTTGGCTTTCCTTCTTCTCAGCGAGAAGTTTAGGGAATTTTATTAATCAGGATGCCATCCTTTTTTCCGCCGAACATGCGGGTGCGAACGGAGAGAAGAGAGATGATGATTACTATAAATACTTAGAAGAATACAATTCAGCCGATGAGTTCAACGAGATAATCCTGCGGGAGGCACGAAACCGATATCCTGATGACCCGGAAAAACAGAAGGAATACCTAAAAAAATATGGCTACTTTGGCGAAGATGCCTGGTCTTGGGAGTCCGATTCCGCTCGGATTCGTTACTGGCGGATGCGACGCCGAGCAAGAGCCCACTATCTCCGAGCAAAATTTTTCTTTGCTGGGAACTTACTTCTCCGGGTCATATCGGTATTTGATGTCAGTTTCCTTCTTGATAAGAAAAAGCGTCTATCCTACGAATTGCAGGTTATTCCAGAAACCCGGATTGGACTTAATTACCGATTTTAATTGATGGAAACACTAACTACTGATTATTTAGTTATCGGTAGCGGTTTAGCCGGTCTCTGGTTTACCTATAAGGTAAAGGATACCGGGAAAGTTATTCTGGTGACCAAGAAGGAGTCGGCGGAATCTAATACCAATTATGCCCAGGGAGGAATTGCTGTTGCCCTGGGAGAAGATGACTCCCCGGAACTCCACCTCAAGGATACTCTGAAAGCGGGCGAGGGATTAGCAAAAGAAGAGATTGTGCGGATGGTTGTTGAGAGTGGTCCGGAATTGGTAAAGGAATTATTCTCCTTAGGGGTTGACTTTTCCATTTATTATAATTCAACCGGGAAGTTGCGTTTTGATTTGGGAAGGGAAGGAGGACACAGTCGGAGGAGGATTGTTCACGCCCGGGACTACACCGGAATGGCAATCGAAGAAACACTCTTATCACTCCTTAAAGGGAAGAAAGGGGTCGAAATTCGTCCGAATCATTTCCTTCTGGATTTGATTGTTGAAGAAAAAAGATGTTTTGGGGCTTTTGTCTATGATTTAGAAAAGAAAAAGGTCTTAAAAATCATTGCCCGGATTACTCTTTTAGCCACCGGCGGTATTGGCCAATTGTATCTCCATACTACCAATCCTCCAATTGCTACCGGTGATGGGATTGCTATTGCCTTTTTGAAAGGGGTGCCGGTTTGTAATATGGAGTTCATTCAATTCCATCCAACCTCCCTTTACGGTCATAAGGTTAACGGACGGGCATTTTTAATCAGTGAGGCAGTAAGAGGTGAAGGAGGAGTATTAAGAAACTGGCGCGGTGAAGCCTTTATGAAAAGATACAGCGAAGCCGGGGATCTGGCGCCAAGAGATGTTGTTGCCCGTGCCTGTTATAATGAGATGAAGATGGAAAATAAAGAATACCTCTTCCTCGATTTAACTCATTTGAATCCTTTCCGAATAAAAGAGCGATTCCCCAATATCTATAATACTTGCCGCCAATTGGGAATCGATATCACCAAGGAGATGATTCCCGTTGTTCCGGCTTGTCACTATCTCTGTGGAGGGCTTCTCATTAATCAAGATGGGGAAACGGAGATTAAAGGACTCTTTGCGGCTGGGGAGTGTAGTTATTCGGGGATGCATGGTGCTAACCGTTTGGCATCGAACTCTTTGCTTTCCACACTGGTTTTTGCCGACCGGGCTGGAAAAACCGCTCGGACCAAAAGCGAGGATATAAAGATTGACCCGGATAAGATTAGGGAAGGACCATTCTCATCGGATTTGCCCCTGGGAAGGGAAAGGGTCAAAAAGATAACCGGAGAGATAAAAAGGATGATGTGGGATAATGTGGGTATTGTTCGAACGGATGCGGGACTTACTCATAACCGAGATTTTCTGCGGAGGCTTTGGAAGGAGATTTCAGAAATTGAGAGGAAGGAGGGGATTGTTCTTGACCCAGAGTTTTTGGAAATGCGGAATATGGCTTTGGTCGGTCTTTTAATTACCGAGTCGGCAATCTGGCGAAAGGAATCACGCGGACTCCATTATAACCTTGACCATCCGGAAAGGGACGACAGGAATTATCTGAAGGATACCATTCTCAATCAACAAATCTTAGAATGAAGGAAGAGAAGTTTGCTTCCATTCTCTCTGATTTTGCCAATTTCTTAATTACCGAACAGGGGTTAACAAAGTTTTCGGCTGATTTTTATCTCTCCGATGTTCGGCAGTTTTTATCAAGCGTGGGGAAAGAAGACCTCTCAGTAATTGGGACAAAGGAGATAAGGGATTATATCAAAAAGATGTATTCATTAAATCTTAGTGCCGCCTCCGTTGCTCGAAAGATTATCTCCCTCCGCAATTTCTTCCGCTTTTTATTGAGGGAGTCGCTGATTAAAAATGACCCGACCGAAGATATTGAATTGCCTAAGGTGAAAAGAAAGTTACCGGTGATTTTGACGGTGGCGGAAATTGAACGGATAGTTAAGACCTGCGAGGAGGAGGGTGATTATAATGGCTTGCGGGCGAAGGCAATGGTTGAACTTCTCTACGGTTGTGGCTTGCGCGCCGAGGAACTTTTGAACCTAAAAGTAAATAATCTCTTCTTAGAAGATGGCTACATCACAGTCTTTGGGAAGAGGAAGCGGGAACGGGCGGTACCGATTGGAAAGCCGGCAATCCAGGCGATTCGAGATTACTGGACACTCTCCCGACCAAAGTATCTAAAAAAGCCAACGGAATATCTCTTTCTGAATCAGAGGGGGAAAAGATTATCAAGGATGGGACTCTGGAAGATTTTGCGTTATTTTATAAGAAAGGCAAAGATTACCAAACCCGTCTCACCTCATACCTTTCGTCATACCTTCGCCACCCACCTCTTAGAAGGAGGGGCAAGCCTCAGAGCAGTTCAAGAGATGCTGGGACATGCTTCAATTATTACAACTCAGATTTATACAAAAGTGGAAAGAGAATACTTAAAAGAAGTCTACAAAACATTCCATCCCCGAAGTTAATTCCTCCGAAAGTTTCTTCTTGACGAGATGAGAAAATCGGCTAAGATTAAACTTTAAGTAATTTTACGGAATGGCAATGAGCGAAATGGATGAGAAGTTACAGAAGATTTTGCCTCTCGTGCAGAAGCCAATTCGTTACATTGATGGCGAATATAATCTGCTGATAAAGGAGAAGAGGCCAGATTCTATTACCTTTTGTTTAATTTTCCCTGACATCTACGAAGTCGGGATGTCAAATTATGGTTTGAAAATTCTCTATCATCTCTTAAACCAAGATCCTTCGGTAATTGTGGAACGGGCTTATGCCCCCTGGCCGGATTTTGCCCAGTTCCTGAGAAAAAATAATCTCCCGTTATATTCTCTTGAGACCAAGACCCCATTAAGGAATTTTCACATCCTCGGTTTTTCTTTACAATCCGAACTCTCTTATCCCACCGTTCTTTATATCCTGGATTTAGCGGGGATTCCCTTACGAGCCGAGGAGCGAAAGGATTCCGACCCACTGATTATTGCGGGCGGTCCTTGTTGTGTTAATCCTTTACCGGTAGCAGATTTTTTTGACGCCTTCTGTATTGGTGACGGCGAGGATGTTGTTAAAGAAATCGTTGAAGTTTATCGCCACTCTCATTCCAGGAGCCGGGAAGAGATTCTCTCTTCTTTGGCAAAGGTTGAAGGGATTTATGTTCCATCCCGGGGGAAAAATCAGGTGAAGAGGCGGATAAAGGAATATTTAGGGGAAGAGGAATTTCCCTTTCCCCCAATTGTGCCCATCTGCGATATTGTCCACGACCGTCTGACAATTGAAGTGATGCGTGGTTGCACCCGGGGGTGTCGTTTTTGCCAAGCAGGAATGATCAACCGCCCGGTCCGCTGGCGAAAACCAGAAGAGATTCTTCGTTTAGCAGAAAGGGGAATAAGAAGTTCTGGTTGGGAGGAAGTTTCTCTCCTCGCCTTTTCGGTTTCCGATTATCCCGATTTACCCGACCTTCTCTCCCAATTGAATTCCCTCCTTTATAAGAAACGAGTGGCAATCTCTTTACCGTCAATGCGCGGGGAGGATTTCTCTTTAAGTTTGGCGCAAAAACTTAAGGCGATAAAGAAAACGGGACTGACCTTCGCTCCGGAAACGATTAGCAGTCGTCTGAAAGGGTTGATAAATAAAGATATCAAAGAAGAGAGAATCTTTCAGGCATTGGCGGCAGCCGCTGAAACCGGCTGGTTAGGTGTTAAATTATATTTTATGATTGGTTTGCCGGCCGAAAAGGAGGAGGACGTTCGGGAGATTGCAAAATTTGTTTTGAGTTGTGCTCGGAGTTTTAAGAAGATGCAGATAAGATTTTCTCTTTCGCCTTTCATTCCGAAACCCCACACGCCTCTCCAGTGGCAGCCATTTTCCGAGATTAAGGATTTGGAGGAGAAGATCGACCTTCTTAAAAGGGAGACTAAGAGAGGGAATATTCGTTTGAAGTGGGAAAATCCCTATCAGGCACAAATCCAGGCGATATTAGCCCGAGGCGATGAAAAACTCGCCCACGTTATTTTTTCCGCCTACAAAAGAGGGGCGATATTTGCGGAATGGAGTGAATTTTTTAATTATCAGCACTGGGAGGAAAGTTTTCAGGAAGCCGGAATTGATTTCCATCCCTATCTGGAGGGAAAGCCAATTGAAACCCCCTTACCCTGGGATTTCATTGATATTGGTGTGAGTAAGGATTTTTTGCGGAGAGAAGCCCTCCGGGCCGAAGATGCCATTTTCACTCCGGATTGCCGGCAAACGAATTGTTTAGCGTGTGGCGTTTGCCCACCAGGGAAGAAGAGAGAAGAGGAAAGTATCCCAGAAAAGTTGGAGTTAGGGATACCACCCGGTTACGAGCGGAAAGTTGCGGCTGGAACCAATAAGAAGATTACTTATCGCGTGAAGTATGCGGTGGGAGAAAGTTTTCTCTTTGCCTCTCATCTTGACATTGTCCGCCAATTCTACCGGGTGCTCCGTCGCTCAGAATTACCGGTTATATTCTCCTCTGGTTTTTCGCCCCATCCGCTCATCTCTTTTGGTCCGCCCCTTCCGGTTGGCATCAGTTCCCGCGGGGAATATCTTGATATCCAACTTGCCGCTTCTTATTCCGGAAATCTTACTCGCGACCTTGCTCCCTTCTTGCCCAAGGGGATTATGATCTTAGAGACCAGGGTTTTGCGAAAGAAGGTTGATTCTCTCGGTAAGGTGATTAACTTAGCGGAATACGAAATAAAATTTCCTCCCACCTTTCCTTTTGATGAGCAGAAAATTATTGCGAGATGGAAAAGATTTCCAGCTATCTTCCGGGTTGACCTTAATCGCGAAGGGCTGGTTATTTTTGTTGCCGTTGCCCCGGGGGTTCGTCTTTTTCCACTTCTCGCCCAACTTTTTGAATGTTCCGAAAATGAGGTGAGACTCCTTTCGATTGAGAGAAAGGATAGTTATATATTAAGAAACGGTAAGATTTTTACTCCATTAGAGGATGTTTGAAATGGAGGATTTCTATGAAAACAAATGTGAAGATAATTTTCTCCTCCTACTATGAGGATAATCGTTGTGCCCTTTTTGAAGGGGAGAGGCTTGTCGAATTTTATGTTGAAAACCCAAAGATAAGAAGTGAAGTCGGGCGCATTTATAAAGGAAGGGTTGAAAATGTGGTGAAAGGACTTCGCGGTGCTTTTGTTAACCTGGGGTTAAGAAAAAATGGGTTCCTCCCTTTAGCCGAAATCCCGGATGAGACATTTTTAGAAAAGGAGGAGGTTAAAGATAAATCAACAAGCATCAATGTGGGCGATGAGATCCTTTGCCAGGTGGTGAAAGAACCGATGGGAGAGAAAGGGTCCCGACTTACCTCTTATGTTCACATTCCTGGGCACTATCTCGTCTATTTTCCGACAATTGACCGGATCGGCATCTCTCAGAAGATAAGAGACAAGAAGGAGAGGGTTCGCCTTCGGGATTTACTGAAAAGGATCAAAAAGCCCGGGGTGGGCGTAATAATTAGAACCGCAGCTGAGTTTGCCCCTGAGGAAAACATCCAAAAGGAATATCTCGCCTTAGAAAAGGCATATGAAGGGATAAGAGAAAGGTGGGAAAAGGTGAAGGCGCCGGCACTCCTTTACGAAGAACCGCCTTTCCCCGTAAGGATGGTTCGCGACCTCTTTACTTATGAGACGGAGGTTATTTACTGCGATGCGAAAGAAACTTATGACGTTTTATTTTCTTATTTGGAAAAGGTGAGTCCGGAGTCGGTGGATAAATTAAAACTTTATCAAGGGGAGAAGCCGATTTTTGAGAAGATGCGGGTTGAGGAAGAATTAAAAAGGGCGCTGGAAAGAAAGATCTGGTTAAAATCCGGTGGTTTCATCACCATTGACCAAACCGAAGCGGTGGTGGCGATTGATGTCAACACCGGTCGGTTTGCCTGGGAGGAGGACCCGGAAACTTTAATCCTTCAGACAAACTTAGAGGCGGCTTCCGAAATCGCCCGAGCGATTCGCCTTCGCGACCTTTCCGGACTGATAATTATTGATTTCATCGATATGCAACAACCAAAGAACATGGAAAGGGTAGTTGAGGAGTTAAAACTTTGCTTAGAAAACGACCGGGCAAAATCGGACTTTGCACGCATCAGCCGATTTGGTATCTTAGAGATGACGCGGGAAAAGATAAGACCTTCCCTTTTTGAGAGTTTATCGGAAACCTGCCCGGTTTGTCACGGTCGGGGCAGAATCCCGAACCGACACGAAATTGCCGTTAAGATTAAAAATCAACTCTTAGCAAAGAAGGAAAGTATCCAGGGGAAAAAGGTAAAGATTCTGGTCTCCGACTTCTTAGAAAATTACTTACGGGAAGAGTGGGGAGAAAACCTGGCGGAATTGATTAAAGATTTGAAAATCGCCTTAGAATTAAAATCATCACCCCAACTTCCCCTCACGGGATTTAAGATTATGTTAGAAAGTTAAATCCCCTTTTTTTAATACTTTCCCGAAAGATTAAAAGGTCCCTTCATCCCAAATAACCCGAAAACCATAAAATCCAAGCCTTCTTTTCGCCTAACTCTTCGCCCTTTAAAAAGTTTCCTCGCAGGAAACTTTTTTCTCACCTGTTTTTTCCTCTAAGTCCTTATCTTTCAGTAACTTAGACCCTTTTTCTTAATTTTATCCCCCTTTGCTCCCTGAGCCATATACTAAGCCCCTGATTAACTCCATTTTTAACTCCTTTCCTCAGTTCCTTTTTTTATCTCTCTCTTTTCCCCTTTATCTTCCTCTTTCCTTCTCTCCTTTCTTTTCTTCTTCTCTTTCGCCCGAAGAATCCCTTACTCAATCTCTTCCTATATGTCCTTCCGGGTATTTCGTCCAATCCCTTTGGGAGTCTCTTCTGCGGTGACGAAGGAGATTTGGTTTTTCCTTTTGCCGAGATTGAAAAGAGGTTTTCCTTTCCTTGACAAGGGCAAATTTTTTGTTATCATAAAATTTATGAAAACGACTTTTTTGAAAAGTGAGAATGAAGTGAAGAGAAATTGGTATTTAGTAGATATGACTAATAAAACCCTGGGGCGGGCGGCTTCAAAAATTGCCCGCATCCTTTCGGGAAAGAATAAGGTTACCTATACCCCTCATATTGACGGGGGAGATTTTGTTGTGGCAATAAATGCCAAGAAAATAAGAGTAACCGGAAAAAAACTCCTGAATAAGGTTTATTATCATCACACCGGTTACCCCGGAGGATTAAAAAAGAGGTCCCTTGCCGAACTTCTGGCGAAGAAGCCCGAAGAGGTTTTACGTTTAGCCGTGAAACGGATGCTCCCGAAAAACCGATTGGGAAGAAGGATGTTAAAAAGACTGAAGATTTATCCGGATGAGAAACATCCTCATCGGGCGCAAAGACCGGTTATGATAGAATTATGAGAGAGAGTTTTTTTGCTGTTGGTTCTCGGAAGTCAGCGGTCGCCAAAGTCTGGCTTTTTCCTCAGGGTAAGGGAGAGATTAGAATAAACGAGAAGGATGCCAAAGAATACCTTACCCGCAATGACCTTTACGAATCAGTTCTTGCTCCCTTTAAGGTAACAGGATTACTCGGACAATTTGATGTCCAATGCTCTTGTGCTGGTGGTGGTTTATCCGCTCAGACCGGGGCTATCGCCTTAGGAATTGCTCGGGCTCTGGTCAGTTACAATCCAGATTTGAGAAAAACATTAAAGAGTGCGGAACTCTTAAAACGAGACCCGAGAAAGAAGGAGAGGTGTAAATATGGATTGGCAAAGAGGAGGAAAAGTTTCCAATGGACAAAACGGTAGAACCATCGGAAATAACATTTCCAACCGCTAAGACCTTATTAGAGGCTGGTGTCCATTTTGGCCACCGCACCCGTTTCTGGAACCCAAAGATGCAACCTTTCATTTACGGGAAACGGGAAGGGATTTATATCATTGATGTGGAAAAGACCCTGGAGCGCCTGCGCATCGCTTATGACTTTATCCGAAGGGTAGCGGAACAAGGACAGGATATTCTTTTCGTGGGCACGAAACAACAGGCGAAGCCGATTATTGAAGAAGAGGCGATAAGATGTGGTGCCTTGTTTGTTAACGAAAGATGGGTAGGAGGATTACTGACCAATTTTAATGTCGTCTCCCTCCGGATTACCCGCTATCTGGAATTAGAAAAACTGGTTCAGGAAGGTGAGTTAGAAAAATATCCAACAAAGGAAGCGACGAGATTAATGAAAGAGTATAACCGACTAAAGAAAGTCTTTCACGGCTTGAGAAATATGGAAAAATTACCGGGAGCCCTTTATGTAATTGACCCCCGGCGCGAAGAAACTCCGGTGCGGGAAGCGCGCCGGGTAAAAATCCCCATCGTCGGCTTTGTTGATACGAATGCTGACCCAACAATGGTTGACTATCCAATTCCGGGTAATGATGATGCGATGCGTTCCATTAAGTTGATAACCAGTGTGATTGCTAATGCGGTATTAGAGGGTAAGAAGATTTTAGAACAAGAGATTGAGGAGGTTTAGTTATGGAAATTCCTTTGGAAAAGATAAAAGAACTGCGCCAAAGAACCGGGGCTGGTATCTTAGAATGTAAGACCGCCCTTTTGGAGACTAATTGTGATGTGGAAAAGGCGATTGAACTCCTCCGAAAGAGAGGGATTGCGCGGGCGGAGAAAAAATTGGAAAGACCAACCGCGGAAGGCGTGATTGATGCCTATATTCATCCGGGAGAGAAATTGGGGGTTCTCTTAGAGGTGAATTGCGAAAGTGATTTCGTCTCCCGAAATCAGGAGTTCCGGAAGTTTGTCCACGAATTAGCGATGCAAATCGCCGCCACCGACCCCCTGGCAATTTCTCCGGAGGATTTGCCCAAAGAGGTGATTGAAAGGGAAAGAAGAATCTACGAGAGTCAAATCGCTGATACCAAAAAACCCCCAGCAGTGATTGAAAAGATTATCAGCGGAAAATTGGCGAAGTTTTACGAAGACGTCTGCCTCTTAGAGCAACCTTATATTAAAAATCCGGAGATTAAGGTTAAGGACTTTATAAAGGAGCACATCGCCAAATTTGGTGAGAATATTAAAATCCGCCGGTTCGTTCGTTTTAAGATCGGTGAGTGAAGCGCCTTCGGATTCTTTTCAATTCAAGAGTTTCATTTTGAAAATTACGGGTGAGGTCTTCCGTTCCAAATCGGTTCTGAAAAAGGTCTGTCAGGAGATTGCGGAATTGCCGATGAAAAAGGCTCTGGTAGTTGGTGGCGGAAATCTCATTCGGGGAAGGGAGAGGGGATTAGAAAGGCGCCTTCTTTCCGACCGCATCGGTCTTCTCTCCACCATAATCAATGGACTTATTTTGGAGGAGACACTCCGCCAGTACGGTGAAACCCTTCATCTCTCTTCGCTCCCGATTCCCGGAATCGTTGAAGGTTACTCAAAAGAGAAAGCGGAAAGGGCTTTTAATTCCCGATTGACTTTAATCCTCTCCGGCGGGACAGGAAACCCTTTCTTTTCTACGGATACCGCCTGTGCCCTTCGGGCTCTGGAATTATCGGTCGATTTGGTCATGAAAGGGACAAGGGTTGATGGGATATATTCAAAAGACCCGGAAAGATTCCCGGATGCCAAATTTTACAAAGAACTAACTTATGAAAAGGCATTGCGGGAAAGATTAGAGATTATGGACCAAACCGCCCTTCTTCTTCTCTCGGAGGTTAGAAAGCCGCTCGTTGTTTTTAATATCTTTAAACCAGGAAACATAAGAAAGATATTAAAAAAGTCGAAGGTTGGGAGTTGGGTATGTTAGAAGCGCTATATAAAGAGACGCGAGAAAAGATGCAAAAGAGTTTGGATCTTCTTGCCACCGAGTTTTCCCGGATTAGAACCAGTCGGGCTAATCCCGCCCTCTTAGATGGCATTAAGGTCAACTATTATAATGCGCTTGTGCCACTCAAACAGATTGCTTCCATTGTTGCCCCAGAACCAAAACTTTTGGTCATCCAACCCTGGGATAAAAATGCTATCCCGGAGATTGAAAAGGCAATCCAGAAGGCTGAGTTGGGATTGAATCCCCAAGTAGAGGCAAATGTCATCCGGATTCCTATCCCTCCTTTGACCGAAGAACGAAGAAAGGAGTTGGTGAAACTGATTTCTCGTCTGGCTGAGGAGACAAGGGTGGCAATCCGAAATATCCGAAGGGATGCTAATGAAACAATAAAAAGGATGGAAAAGAACAAAGAGATCTCGGAGGACGATTCTAAGGTAGCGATGAAGAAGATTCAGGAGATTACGGATGAATCAATAAGGTCGGTGGACGAATTAGTAAAAAAGAAAGAGAAAGAGATTTTAGAAATTTAACCTTTTCTCTTTCCCTTTTAATTTCTCTTCGGAATGGAAAATATTCCTCAGCACATCGCCATCATAATGGATGGGAATGGTCGCTGGGCAAGAAAGAGAGGCCTCCCTCGAGTCCTGGGCCACCGGGAAGGGGTGAATTCGGTAAAAGAAGTTGTGAGGACCTGTGGTGAGATGGGGATAAAATACCTCACACTCTTTGTCTTTTCCGAAGAAAATTGGCAGAGACCAAAAAGAGAAATTGAGCAATTGATGTCTTTATTAGAAGAGGTGATTAAAAAAGAAAGGGAAGAATTTAATAAAAACGATGTTCGGGTTAAGGTAATCGGCCGGCTGGAAAAATTGCCCGAAGGTCTGAGGAATGAATTGTTATCCGTAGTCAGAGAGACAGAAAATAACCGAGGGCTGATTCTTGTTTTGGCGCTCAGTTATGGCGGAAGGCAGGAGATCGTTGATGCGGTAAAGAAGATTAAAGGGGAAGAGATTGATGAGGAGAGATTCCGTTCCTTTCTTTACGACCCAACCATCCCTGACCCCGACCTTTTAATCCGAACCGGAGGAGAAAAAAGAATTTCCAACTTTCTTCTCTATCACATTGCTTACACCGAATTATATTTTACCGATTGTCTCTGGCCGGACTTCCGGAAAAAGGAATTACTTTTAGCCCTTGAGGATTATGCTCGACGTCGGCGCCGTTTTGGTAAAGTAGAGGAGGAGATTGAAGGATAAAGATTTATTATCAAGGGTTATCGTTGGTTCTCTTTTTGGGGCTTTATTTATCATTACTGCCCTTTCGCATCCCATTTTTCTCTTAATCTTTCTTATAATCTGGTTGGGGATAGCCACGAAGGAATTCTTAAATCTCTTAGCAAAGATTGGATTGAAATTTCCTGCCTTCCTTCTGATTGGCGTTAATACTCTTTTTCTCTTGTTGGTCTATTTTGCCGTTCCCTCATTTTATTCTTTTTTTCTCTTGATTGCCATATTTTTTTGGGCGATTATTCGCTCACCGGCTTCTGAGTATTTAGCCTTTGGTCTCTTTTCCCTCTTTTATCTTGCCTTCCTTCCCTCTCATCTCCTTTTATTAAAACATTTGGTCACGGTTAAGCAACTTTCTAATTTTCTCCTTCTCTTTCCCATTTTCTTTACCTGGGTGAATGATACTCTGGCTTACGGAATTGGGAAGAGGATTGGCAAGAGGAAATTGGCGGAGAGGATAAGTCCGAAGAAAACCTGGGAAGGCTTTTGGGGGGGATTGATATTTTCTATCCCTTTCTCTTACTTCTACTTAAACCCCTTTTTACCCAATGCCTCACCCTCTCTTTTTGTCCTTTTGAGTATTTTATTAAGCATCCTCGCTCAGATTGGCGATTTGGTGGAATCAATTTTCAAGCGGGAGGCAGGGGTAAAAGATAGTTCTTCCCTCCTTCTCGCTCACGGCGGTTTCCTTGACCGGATTGACAGTTTACTCTTTACCATCCCCGGCTTTTATTACTTTTTGAAATTATACCTCGGAATATGAGTTAAGGGTTAAGAATAACCTTCTTCACTCCCACCAAATTCCCGGTCGTCAGTCTCAGAAAATAGATGCCGGAGGGGAGACCATGGGTCGGGAAAGAGAGGATTCGGTTGCCCGGGGCACCTTCACCATCAAATAGGGTTTTAATTAAATTACCATCGGGAGAATAAAGTTTAATCCGGACCTTTTCTTTTCCCGGCAGAAAGAAGGAGACCTTCATCATCCCATTTATCGGATTGGGTGTAACCCTTAGGGAAAAAGAGGCTTCTTTTTTGGTCATTTCCTTTAAGCCAACAAACTCTGGAGCAAATCCCCTTTCCACCGAGGCGAGAAAGGGACGGGAGACCGCATATCCGGAGATGACAAAAAGGGAACAACCGAGAACAACACCGCCGTGCGAGCGACGCATTCGATTCATTGGGGTCTGGGTCGCCCAGGTTCCATACCAGACCGAGTATCTCTCTACGGTATTGTAGTAGGTATTGCTTCCACTTTGACCGCCACAGACAAAGACCATTGGACCGGAATCAGGGTGAAGAAGGATGTGGGCGGTTGCCCAGCCGCGAGCGGTTGGCATACTTGTCTTTGTCACCCAGTTGTTGCCGGTAATGGAATAGGCATAGCAAGCATTGACCGCGGTATAATTCGCATCCCGAAAGCCACCAAAGGTGTAAATGGTATCGCCAATTCTCGCCGCTGCTACATCCCTCAAGGCTTGAGGCATTGCCGCCCTCTGGGTCCAGGTGTTGGTCGTCGTATCAAAACACCAGACGCGATTAATCGGTGTTGAGCCATCCGGGGCACCGCCGAAGAGATAGATTTTATTATCGGCAACTTCAAATTCATAATAGAGAAGATTATTCTCTGGCATTGCGCCCACTACGGTCCAGGTGTTGTCTCCGAGATTAATTACCGTAAGATTATTATAATAGGCACTTCTTCGGCTTCCGCCACCGACATAAATCTTTCGGCCGATTATCTCCGCATCATGATTATGAACCCCGCCACCAGGATGAACTAAATCGGCAATATACCAGGAATCAGTCCCTGGTAAGTAGACTTGCACTCGGGAATAAGATGTCTCGGGAAGCATCGTATTGCCACAGATTAGATATATCTTCTCACCATCGGTTACCGCGGCAGTCCTTGTTACTGGAACCTCCACACTATCGCGAAAGACCCATTCTAAGGCAATTGCCTGAGTAAAGAGGATTAAGATAGTAAAGAGATAGACCCTCTTCATAAACACCTCCCTAATTTTCCATAATTTATTTTGGGAGAAAATTAGATTTTGTCAAGGCTAAGGAAACACTAATGGCGGAAATGGCGGACACCGGTAAAGATTAACGCCACCCCATTTTCGTCACTGGCTTTAATCACTTCTTCATCCCGGATTGAGCCACCGGGTTCGATGATTGCGGTAATTCCTGCCCGAGCCGCAAGGTCAATTGCATCACGAAATGGGAAGAAACCATCCGATGCCAAAACCGCTCCTTTTTCTCTCCCTTCTCCCTTATCAATTGCGATTGCCACAGCGTCAACTCGGGACATCTGTCCGGCACCAATTCCAACCGTCATCTTATTCTTAGCGATGACGATGCCATTGGAGCGAACAAACTTAACGACCTTATTGGCAAATACCAAATCGTCCATCTCCTCCTCTGATGGCTTCTTTTTACTCACAATCTGCCAGTCTTCTCTCTTCTCTTCTTTGCGGTCGCGTTCGGTGAGGAGAATCCCTCCCAGACAGGAGCGAATAAGTAACGAGGGAAGAGAACCGGAAAATTGAATGAGTCGTAAATCCTTCTTTTTTCTAAGAATCTCTAATGCGGACGGGGAAAAACTTGGGGCAATGACCACCTCAAAAAATCGGGGGCGAATCATCTCCGCCAATTGCTTCGTAACCTCTCGGTTCACGCCGATAATCCCCCCAAAGGCGGATTTAGGGTCAGATTCTAATGCCTTCTGAAAAGCAAGTTCAATCTCTCTGTCGCTGGCAACGCCACAGGGAGTATTATGCTTTATGATGCAAGATGTTGGCTCGGTAAAATCCTCTAACAGACTAATCGCTGAATCAATATCCAAGAAATTATTATAAGATAGTTCTTTCCCACCAAGTTTTTCAATTTTGATTGGCGAAAAAGGAGAAAGATAAAAAAGCCCTCTCTGGTGCGGATTTTCTCCATAACGTAAGCCCTGCGCCTTGATAAATGTTTTGGTGAAATAGAAGGGGAAATTTACCATCCGAAACCGTTCCATTAAATACTCGGTGATCACCGCATCGTAATGGGTAACGATTTCAAAGGTCTTCAAGGCTAATAGCCTTCTCGTCTCTTCCGAAACCTCTCCTTTCTCTTTCAATTCCTTAATCACCATCGGATAAAATACTTTATCGGGAAGCGTCGTAACAAATTTATAATTCTTTGCTCCGGCGCGAAGCAGAGAAACCCCACCAATATCAATATATTCAATCATCTCAGCCAGAGACAGGTCTTTTTTCATCATCTCTTCAAAGGGATAGAGATTACCGACCACGAAGTCAATTGGTTCAATCCCTTCCTCCCGATAAGAAAGGATGCCACCAAAGATTTTCGGATGGAGTGTTTTTACCCGACCGGAAAGGATTTCGGGAAATCCGGTAAATTCTGAGACTTCAATTACTTTTATGCCATTCTCCTTTAAGAAGGAAGCGGTCTTGGTGGTAGAAAGGATTTCATAACCTTGATTAAGAAGAACCTCTGCCAATTCAATTATCCCTTCCTTATCATAAACGGAAAACAAAGCGAACCTTTTCATATTTATTAAGATAAGAAGAATTTAATCCTCTGTCAACCATTAAAGTAAGATATGGTAGACGTTGGGCAGGAGATGGAAAAAGAGGCCAAGTTATTGAAAATAAGGAGAAGTTAGAAATAGGGATAAAGGCTATGCTATTTTATTGCAAACCTGGTTGGAGTCCAATTCTTTTCCTATCCTTATCTCTCGGTAATCAAGAGTAGGGGAAAACCTTTGCGACCAATTGCAAGTTGGTTCAGGGAACCCCATTCCAGCAGACAAGAGATGACGGAAAGGCAGAGAAGATCCTGCTCTTGCCGGAGTAAGTTTATTCTAAATTACAGGAATCTTATAATAAAAAAATCCGTCTTATGGTCTATCTGTTTTTTGACTTTATTTCCTTAATTCTTATAATCCTTTCTATGCGAGAAGCGATAATCCAGAAATTGGAGAGTATCGGAATCTCTCCGGAATTGACCGTATTCTTAATTGCCCTTCTCCCGGTTGTAGAATTGCGGGGAGCGATACCGGTTGGGATTAACCTCTACCATTTAGCGTGGTATAAGGCATCACTTTTAGCACTTATCGGAAATATTCTGCCGGTTCCTTTTCTCCTATTATTTTTGGGCGAGGCGGCAAAATTTTTGAGTAAAATCCATCTCTTCCGCCGCTTTTTTGACTGGCTTTTCACCAGAACCAGGAAGAAGAGCAAAAGGATTGAAGAGTATAAATTTTTGGGCCTAATGGTCTTTGTTGCCATCCCATTACCCGGAACCGGTGCCTGGACTGGTTCGGTTGCCGCCTTCCTTTTGGGAATGGATTTTGGAAGAAGTCTTATGGCAATTGCCCTGGGTGTTCTTCTCGCGGGAATTCTTGTGACCGGTCTTTCACTTTTAGGTCCCTGGGGAGGAGTAATTGCCCTCATTTTCCTCACAATTATCATTATTAGCCAGATGGCTAAAAAGAAGAGATAAATGCTACCCTGTATCAACTTGGATATCGGTAGGGGACACCCAAACTACTTAGAAGGTTTCTTAAAGGTTTATCCGGGAAAGACAATCTTAGTGAAAAGGGAATGGACAATTATGAAAAGGCTATATCTTTGGGGAGGAAGGGGAGGGGTTATTACGAAGGTTTACAACTATTTTCGGCGGAGGGGTAAAATCCCGAAATTTTTCCTATCCTCCCTGGCAAAGGACTTAGAGAGAGACCTTAAAGGTTATGAGATGGTCCTTGTTTCTCATCCAATTTTGGCGCAGATGTTAAAAGGAAGATATCGGGTTTTATATCTTCACGGTGAGATTGCCGCCCCGAAGGAGAGTGTGGTTGACGCCTTTCAAATTTTTGTTCCTTTGTCGGAAACGAAGGAGAGATTTGTTGCCTCTGGGATAAACGAAAAGAAGATATTGGTTAGTGGGCTAATGATTGAGCCGGAATTTTTGCCGATTGCGGAAAAAGGCTTTCGGGAGAGGATAAGAAGGCTAAAAAATAAAAAGCGACTGACCATAGCCTTCTTCTCTTCTGGTGCTTATCCCAAAGTCCATCTCAAAAAGATTGCCCGGGCAATGATGAGTATAACCGAATTTAACTTCCGAGTGTTCCTATTTGCCGGAAATAATTGGCGCTTGAAAAGATACTGGGAGGAGAAATTCCCAATGGCAAATGTTGTTTCCGCCCCAAACCGGGAAGAGGAGAATAGGAGATTGGCTGAGATATTAGAAGAACTGGATTGTTTTGTCGCTCCGGCTCACGAGCGAACGAATTGGGCTTGCGGTTTAGGATTGCCCTTATTTACCCTTTTACCCCATATCGGTTCTTATGCCCCCCTCAATTATGAATTTGCTTATGCCCAGGGGGTATGCCGTCCATTTGAACCAGAAGATTTTGGCAAAACGGTTTTAAGATTGCAGGAAGAAGGGGGATTATTAAAAATGGCGGAGGCAGGCTTCGGTCGGTTTCCGATTGATGGGATAAGAAAAGTGGGAGAAAGAGTTCGCGCCTTAATGGGTGATTCTTAAAGGAAGAGCGAGAATTGTGTAGTAATAGGTAAAATCAGGATAAAGGATATTTTTTGCGGGAATGATTTCAATGAAGAGATGAGAAATTCCCACCCGGGAAAAGGTGAGGCTACCGTTAAAATTATAACCTTCACCTAAGAACTGCCTTTCGCCTTTTTTATATAAAAAGCCAAAATATTTTATATTTAATGTGTCAGACGGTTCTTCACAGATGACATTTACAACAATCGGCTCCTCGCTTCGGAAGGAAGGTAAGGAGTCCAAGATGATTGGCTTCCCAAACTCATCCCTGGAAATGGTAACACTTCTTCCTTCCTGACTCAAAGAAACCGATTTTATGCCAGGAGCGGAATCCTTCGGGTAAGAAAAGGTGAAGCCGGAGAGGCGCTGCAATTTATAATCTCCGTTCTCCTTCTTAAAAAGAAGACATCTTCTGCCGGTTAAGGGATAAACCTTTTCCCTTTCCTGAGGCAGGGAATAGCCAATCCTTATTACGGTTTCCAAGGAGACCGAATCCCGAAATCGAATTAGCCAGAGGCTATCGTATTGAAAAATGGCGATGGTGTGCCGGGTGAAGTCATTATAGATGACCGAGCAGAATGTGTCTTTGGGATTTAAGGAGTCAACAAAAAAGAGCAGGGAATCAAGATGAAATGTATCCTGGGTCATCCGCCAGAAAGAGAGGAGATGGGCAATCTTTCTTATCTCTCCTTTCCCTTGATAAATCGTGTCATTGGGAAAGAGTCTTCCAGTTAAAATTAGAGGGGTTTCGCTAAATTCTAAGAACTGATAGTGTTTTAAGGTGTCCCGCCAGACTTTAATTTGATTGGAAACCGAAAGGGAATCTTCTTGGCCAAAAGGCACCTTCTCTTTCTTTCGGCAGGCGAGCGGAATAATAAGGGATAAAAGGATAAAAGTGAGCAATATCTTAGGCATAAAAGAAAATCGGGGCTGGTCCAAGAATTCACTTCCCTGAACCAGCCCCATCTTTTTAATAGAGGATGAGTTTCTTGGTTATCGTCTTATTCGGAAGATTGAGGGAGAGGAAGTAGATACCATTTTTCAGGTCCTTATTCCTTTGCCAAGAGAAGAAGTTTTTCCCCTTTTTCCCGACGAGGTTTAGGTTATCAACGATTCGGCCGCTGGCATCAACAATCTTTATACTGATCTTTTGATTGTCAGTTAGATAATAGGCGAGGTTGAGATAACGAGAAGCGGGATTAGGAGTAATTGTCAAAATTGAAGCGCCGACATCTCTCCCTCTATTTTCCCCGATGCCGGTAACGGGAACCTGTAAGTAAAGAACCGGATTTCTGGTTACCACTCCCTCGTTCTGAGGAACACCACCCGCATCTTTATCATTAATATACTGGATGTGGAGTTTACCATCTACCACTTCCGACCAGAGGGTATGGTAATCATCGTCTTCGCACTGACCGGGTGGAGCATTGGGTGAAGGGGAGTTGGTTAGGTTTATTGCGTTCCGCAACCAGGTCTGTCCATTATCGGTTGAGAAGGAGAGCCACAGTTCACCATTGGTTCGTCCTGTCATTGAAACATCGGTTGTGTCCTTATTTCCGGTCCAGACGCAATAGAGAGTCCCTCTTTCGTCAATTGCCAGTTGGGGACGGTCGGCTGGTCGGCGCCAGGCATCCCACACTGGCATATACCAGATAGTGGTATCTTCTATCCCTGGTGGCGCATTGTTATTCCCGATTCCGGAGACAACACTGAAACCAGTGGCTGGACTCCAGTGCATTATCCTTGAACCAAAGGAATAAAGGGTATCGCCCCCGGAGGAGAGTCCAAACCAAACCTCGGTCCAGACAAGATGAATATTACCATTTTGGTCATAAATTCCATCAACATCCGTATAAGCAAATGGGAATGTGGAGCCCGGTGGACCCCAGTCGTAATTCGTCACCTGAACCGGGTCGTTCCAAGTAGCCCCGTTATCCGGAGATTCCCGGAACCAGACATTCTGCTGAATCTGGGATGTGACGCTCGGATTGATATAATCAATCTTTCGGGTATAGGAGATCAAAACCTTTTGTAAACCCGGTCGAGCATAGATATCAGGTGAGAGGCAGGAGAGTAGAGTATCGCCCATCACCGGCATCCAGTTAGAGAAGGTCATGCCACCGTCCAGGGAGCGAGAATAATAGAAATCACTGGCAGAGCCCGCTGGTTTTGTTGGATAGGCAACAACATGGACGACATCCTCGGAACCGACAACCCCATGGGGCCAGATGGCAGAACCGCCGCCGGACCCGGAAGGAGGGATTGTTATCGTATCCACCGCTACCGGGTCATTAAATAGCCCAGAACCAGGAGAGATTTCGGTGGAAACAACGGAAAAGAGACGGGGAAGTTGGATATGATAGAAGGCAATCGCCCGACCATCGGAGAAAGAACCACCAGTGCAATATCCGGAACGACCGAGAGTTGTCACCTCTTGCCCTTCCCCTAACTGAAAGGCATTATCATAGTAAGAATTATACCGAATCCATCGGGTTGGATAAGATGAAGAAGAATCCGGTGAATGCATCCAGTCAAATGCCCGATAGTCAGAGCGGATGGAAAGTCGGTCGCCCAGGGTGCCGTTCTGTTGATAATCAATAAAGGTTCGGGAACAGGTTTCGCCGGGAGAAAGGGTGAAGGCAGGAGTGAGGGCAACCGGACAGTGAACAATCTCTTCCCCGGTGAGATTCGGAAGCGGTTTCGGAGAAAACGGACGTCGGATAACCGGTAGACCATAAATAATAAAGGCTAAGAATATAAAAATAGCGGCTTTTTTTAACATACTACCTCCTAACTTATTAAAAGATTCATCTCTCTCGCAACGTAAAATTAAAAGGAATTGAGACCCAAACCCGAACCGGATTTTCCCTCTGCCTAGCTGGTGTGAATCGGGCTTGACGCGCGGCGCTGACCGCTGCTTCATCTAAGGCTTCATTACCAGAGGATTTTAAGATCTCCACCTCCATTACCGAGCCATCAATATCCAAAAGGACTTTCACCACGACTTGCCCTTCAATCCCGGCTTGGCGCGCCCTTTCCGGATAGAGTGGTTTTGGGATATTAATCGGTTTTGGTTTCTCCTCTAACTTCCAGTAAGGAACAACCGGAATCTCTACCTCCTCCGCCTTCTTAGGGATGACCTCTTTAAATTCGGTTGGGGCAATCGTGGCTTCTTCGGCTTCTTCACCCTTTTCCGCTTCTACTGCCAACTTCGGTCTTTCCACGGGTGGCGGTTCGGTAAGTTCCTGAAGTTCCGGGGGAAGTTGCTCCATAACGGTCTCAATCTCCTTTTTGGGAACATAAGGTTTATAACGAACCTCTTTCGGCATAAGGATAAAACTTAAACAGGTGAAAGCCAGAGAAAGAACCATCCCGATACGGAAAGAGATGGCATAATAGGTATCCCAATCCCATTCTTTCATATTATCCTCCTTCCTCGTATTCGGTCGCAAATAGAATCTTAAATGCCCCGGCTTCTTTCAGTGCCTCTAACACATCATTAACCCTTCCGTAATCAACTTCTTTATCTGCCAGAACCTCGCTGATCAGTTCGGGATTATCCAGAACCTTTTGTCCGATGACGGTCGTCACCCCTGAAACTTCTAAGAGATTATCATCAACCGAAATTCTCCGGTTTTTGTCAATCCAGATGTGAACGATATTTTTCCTTTTTAGAATTCGTTCGGTGCTTTCGGCACTCGGCGGATTAACTTTGAGTCCATACTCGGTTCGGAGGACAGTGGTGAGCATAAAGAAGATAATCAAAAGAAAGGCGATGTCCGCGGTTGAGGCGGTAGGGATTTCCGGCTCCGATCTTTTGAGGGTAAATTTTCTCATCACTCCTCCTTTACTGGTGCCAAACTAATCCTTTCCGCCTTTGCCGCCTTTAATTCGTCAAAGGCGTCAATCATTGTCTTATAGGGGGCATTTCGGCTAACCTTCAAAGCAACGACCAATTCCGGATTCTTTTCTAAGGCAGCCCTAACCCTCTCTCGCAACTCTTTAAGGGTTATCCTCTCTCCAGCAATAGACACTTCACCATAGGGATTAACGAGAACCGTCAGGATGTTTTCACTTTTCAACTTAACCTGTTCACCCTTTGGTGGCAGAACAATCTTCAGCCCTTTTTCTCGGGAGAAGATGGAGGTAACCATAAAGAAGATGATTAAAAGGAAGGCGATGTCGCCTAAGGAAGCGGTAGGGATGGAAGGACCTTTTCTCTTTTCTTCCCTTCTTAATAACATTTTCCCCTCTTTAAGATTTCTTTGTCATCAAGTAGTCAATCAGAGAGGCGGTTGCGGTTTCCATATCTTTTGTGTAGCCGTTAATCTTCTGCTGGAAGAGGATGTGGATAATAGAAAGGGGAGCAGCAATCAACAATCCCCATTTAGTGGTAATCAGTGCCTCAGCAATACCGGAGGCAACAACGGTCGGTTCAACTTCACCAACCGCCGCCACAGCCGCAAAAGCCCGAATCATTCCGGTAACCGTCCCTAAAAAGCCAAAGAAGGGGGCAACAACGATGATACCACCCATCAATTGCATCCCCCGGTCAAGGAAACCAAGTTCCGTTGTCGCCGCTCGCATTATTGCCTCCTCCATCGCCTCTCGTCCCTGGTCGTATTTTTGCAGGGCGGGAAGTAAAACGCGGGCGATTGGGCTATGAACTCTCTGGCAATATTCAATAGCGGAATTTATCCCTTCGTTCTCAATCCGGTTTATCAATCCGGCGACGAATTTCTTCGCATTCAGGTTCGCGACGAAGAAAAGGGTAATCAACCGCTCAATAATTAAGGCAACCGCGATAATAATGCAGGCTAATAAAAACCACATTATTCCGCCACCTTTCTGAAATTCCTGAATCATATCTCCTCCTCATTTAACAACCAGTTTGAAGGATTTTCCCTTCTTTTTTTTCTTTATCATCTTATATAATACATTAAACTTTCTTTCTGTCAAGGGAAGATTTTCAATCTTCGGCTCATCAGGCGAGTAAAAGAGATGAGAAAGGCAGGAGCAATCCGTAGCGCCAAAACCAGGTATCGCCGGAAAATTTTGTTTTAGCACCTCCGCAATCTGACACTCAACCTTTTCCCTGGAAGGAAATACTTCCGAATGGAAAAATTGGAACCGGGTCGTCAGGTAATCAATGTGCCAGAACCTCTTCTTCCTTCTTCTCTTATGCCGTTCAATCCGTTTTTCCAGATTATTCAATGCTGACCCAACATAAAGGTAATAACCAGAAGGAAAGTTTATTTCCCCTAAGGCGCCAACTTTTATCCTCTGCGGTTTCCGATTCTGTAAAATCAGGAGATAAGAGCCTCTCACTTTTCGGCTGGGCTCGTATAGGAGAGAAAAAGTTTTCCCCATTCCGTTTTTAAGAACCTCTTCTTTCGCCAATAACCGATCAATGGATACCAGAGGTAATCGTGGTAGATGGTGGAAGCGATTGGCGCCCAAACCCAGAGAGGGGAGTGGAGGGCGACCTTTTTCAACGGTCTTAAAAATCCTTTCCGAAGTGCCTGGTCACCAAAGATGACAAAACTCCTCTTTGTTTTAAACCTAAAGTTCATTCCGGTAATGTCCGCACCGACAACTTTAATTTTCGTCAAGTCCGCTATTCCCAAACCCATCTCGTGGGCAATTCTTAAATAATCAATCTTTAACGGCTCAAAACCCATAATCTTTGCTGCGACCGCATCAATCGCCACCGAATCAAATGAAGCAAGAATTAGATTCCCAATATAAGGAACCATCGTCCTCGGTCCGGCGCCGTTGCCACAGACGGTTCCATCCATCACCGCAAAGACTTCGGGATGGATCTCCCTTTGCATAATCAAAAGGTCAACCAGGACCTCGTGGATAAACTCGTGGCCATAATGTCTCACTTCCTTGAGAAGACCGCCGAAGGCATTTTTAATTGCCCCGGTGGTAATGGAATGGCCATGAGTCTTCATTGTTGGCAGATGGATGATGCTCTTCCCGAAGAACATCTTCGGCACGTAGATCCCTTCGGGGAATATCTTATCCAATTTTAAGAGGGGTGCCCGGGGAGTAAATTTTACCCATTCCTGTTCCGGCAGAGGATAGAAGGGAATGCCGTATTTCGCTAAGACCGAAAGCCACCCTTGATTTTCTGCCCCTTTTCGGGCATTGGTGACAACCGTTTTATTCTCCACCGGATAAATCTTATCCTTCTCATAACCAAAATCCCGGAGGGCAGAAAGGACACCATCCAGTTGCCAGGGCGGGGAAGAAGAGGCCGGGTAAAAGATTGTCCAGGAGAGATTCAACTTGACGATTATCTCCCGCTCTAATGGCACACGCTCTTTATATCCTGCCATTCCCATTATCCGACGATAATCTTCCACAACCCTTTCCGGTGTGGTTTTTAAGACATAGACCTCGGACATTTTAACTCCATCTCAGATAAAGAATCAAACCAACAGAGATTGCCCAGAGAAGAACGGCAATCGTCAGGGGTATATCCTTTATTAGAGCCCACTCCGGATTTTCCAGAAACTCGGCATGATAGATTAAATATAAGTAACGGAAGATACCATAAAGAACAAAAGGGATGGTGAGGAATAATTTATTCGTCCCAAACTTTGCCACGGTTTCCGGAGCCACAGTATAGATTGAGTAAGAGACAACCGTTGCCGCGGTCACAACTGAGGTCATCTGGTCCAGGAAGTTATGGGAGTAATGGAAAAGGACACTCCGGTGATTAGGAGCAGAATCGCCAAGCAAAGCAATCTCGGTCTTCCTTTTGGTAATTCCCAAAAAGAGTGCCAGAAGAATGGTGCAGATAAAAAGCCAAACCGAAAGACTGACGCCAATCACCACTGTCCCCCCCAAAGCCCTCAGAACGAACCCGAAGGCAATGGTCAAAAGGTCTAAAATCACAATCTCCTTTAAGAAAAAGGAATAGGCAAGGGTAAGGATAAGATAGAGGAGAAGAACCAAGAAGAAATCCCGATTCAGACAATAGCCGAGAATTAAGGAGAGAAGAATCAGCAAGAGAGCAAAGGGAAGAGCAATGGAGACTTTCAGACGACCGCTGGCAATTGGTCGAAATCGCTTCTTCGGATGGATTCGGTCTTCGTTAATATCCTTTATATCGTTAATTATGTAGGTGGCACCGGAGAGAAAAGAGAAAAGGAAAAAAGCGGCGAGAGATTTATAAAGGTAAGAAAGATGAAAGAGATTTTGCGAAAAGAATAGACCGGCAAAAACGAAAGCGTTTTTCGTCCATTGCCGGGGACGCAAACTCTTAATCAGTTCTCTAACCATTTACAATTTTATCACCTTCCTTATCTTCTGATTTCCTTTTAAGAAATAGACCCCGGCGGGAAGTCTCTTCACCGAAGAACTCACTCTCTTTCCGTAGATATTGTAGACCGACTCCGGGACTTTCTCTCCCAGAATTCCTTTTGACCAGAAGGTTGCTGGTGATTTATCATTCGGTAAAAGAGAAACGACGGGTAAACTCTTTATCCCGGTCATTGGCAGGCGATAAGCAACCGCATCAAGGTCAAATCCGGCATAAGGTTCGGATTGCGAACCGGAGTTGGCATCAACAATCTTTATATAATAGGCACTATCAAGACCGGATTGGGCTAAATCAAACTCCTGAGTCCCGATACCTTGCCCAAGAGAATACCAGGTGCCAAAAAGGTCAAGGGCACAATAGAGATTATACCTTTCGGGAATTCCATCATTACCCTCAAAGATTTTTAAGTCGTTCCCGGGCAAATTCTTAACCGGAAATCCTGATGGCAATTCAATCACAATCTCACCCCCGTAGGATAAAGAGAAGAAAAGGCTATCCGGGGGACCGAGGCAATTAGTCGTAATTGTTACCTGAGACTCATCATTCGTTGCCCGCCTCACCCAACCAATCCGGAAACCATAACCTTCTCCAAAAGAGGCTGGATTTAGGAGAATATCAAGATTAAGTGGTATCCGATTTGGGATTGAGACGCCAATCTTCTTTACCTCATAATTAGGAGAATAGACCTCCAAGGTGCAATTTCCTCCTTCCATAAATTTGTGGTAGAAGCCCGTTGGTAGATAAGAATAGGTCTGCCATCTTGTCGGTGATTTGACTCTAATTAAAGCGGGAAGCGGGGTCTGGGAAAAGGTATCTAAGACTCTTCCCTGAACTCCCCATTCCGCAATCGTCAGGATATCCAGAAGGGCACGCCGATTAACCAGACAGATGGAATCAATTCTTGCCTGGGAAGACGGTTGTTGGGTTTCAATCGTTGTGGCAAATGTGCCAAACTCACCAAATACCATATCCTGACAACTTCCCCGAACTTCATACCAATCATAGCCATTGATTGGCGTCAAACGAGTGGTGGAGGAGCCATAAGTAGAGTCGGCGTAACGACGAGAGATGGCAATGATTAAAGCGGAATCCGGCGGGTCCTGAGGATGAAAATCCCAAAGATAGTTCACATAAGAGGCAGCGGAATGATACTCATATTCAAAAGAGAGCGGATTCCTTTCTGAATGTCTCCGAATCAATCTTGTTTCCGGCTGGGAGAATGGGGCAGTGGAACTACCTTCCCCTCCCCACATATAGCCATAATCCCGATTTAAGTCTACCCCGGCTCCGTTATATCGGCTGTTGGCAATATGTCCATCCGCATTAAGAATCGGGATGATAAATATCTGCCGATTATTAACCAGGTATTGGACCTGGGGATTTGTGACGTAGTTTTCTAAGAGATACTGTAAAAAGGCAAGGGTTATTTCCGTAGAAATCTTCTCATTGCCGTGATGGGCACCAATCAATCTCACCCCAATCTCCGGTTCGGAAATCTCCGGGTTATCGCTTATCTTTATTCCAAAGATTCGGTTCCCATTATAAGAAAAACCCAGGGTTTCCAGTTTTGCAATCTGCGGATAACTCCGCGCCAGGGAGTGCATTATACTACAAACCTCAGCATAAGTATGGTAATAAGGTAAGATTTTTTCCAATTCCTTCTGGTAATCTTCCACGATGATTTTAACCTCATAGCCTCGGGCTTGCAGTTTACTAATCTTCTGGTCGGTAGCGAAGGCAATCACCTTCCCTTCGGAGACATCCTGGATTGGGATATCCAGTTCGGAAAAGACTGCCAAATCAGAGCGAGAACTAATGGGCACAACAATCACCCTTTCCTGTGCCCGGGCAAAAACTAAGAAGAAGAGAAAAAAAGTATATCTTTTCATAATTTAATTATAAACAAAACCTTCGGATTTTCAAGATTGACGGCGAGGCGAAATCAGTTAAAATTATTATTATGAAAATCTTCCCTGGAGGAGTAAGAATGAGGAAGAATCTCTTCTTTTTCTCCCTTTTTATTCTTTCTCTTGCCTTCGCTTCCCCCGAAACGAAAAAGATGGAGGCGAGGGTTTATTTCCAGACCGCAGAAGAAATCTTTAATAAGTTGGGTGATTTCTTCTCGGAATTGGATATAGCGACCGGCGGCGAAACCGAGACGGGTGAGTCCTATATCGTCATCATCACCAACGAAGAACAACTCCAAAGGATAAAAGAGAGTGGCTTAAAAACCGAGATTATCTATCCGGATATAAAAGAGAAGTTTCGTCTGATGACCGGGGTTGACCCGGATAAACCAGAACTTTTCCGGAACTTTGGTTATTTCTTCACCTACTGGGAGATGATTGATACCCTCAATCGGATGAAAACAAACTACCCAGCAATCTGTAGTCTGATAAATATCGGAAATTCTCATCAGGGGAAACCGCTCTGGACCTTAAAGATTTCTGATAATCCCAGAATTGATGAATCTGAACCCGCGGTTTATATTAATGGGGCAATCCATGCCCGGGAGCCAGGGGCAACCCATTGCTGTATCGATTTCGCCAGTTATCTTTTGACCAATTATGGTCAGGACTCTTTAATCACCTGGCTGGTGAACAATCGGGAGATTTACATCACCCCGGTTCAGAATCCGGATGGCTATGTCTACAATTCCGATTCCGGGGGAGCGAGTGCTAACTGGCGAAAGAATCGGCGGGTTATCCAATCACCTTATGTCGGTGTTGACTTGAACCGTAATTTTGGTTATAAATGGGGTTATGATGATGTCGGCTCAAGCGGCAATCCCTCAGCCGAAACCTATCGCGGACCAGGACCATTTTCCGAGCCGGAGACTCAGGTTCTAAGAAACTTTATGCTTCCCCAGAAGATTCGGACCCAATTAGATTATCATACTTATGGTCGGTATAATATGTATCCCTGGGGATATGATACATTTACCCCACCAGAATCGACAATTTTAAGAGAAGTCGTTGATACCTTCCGGGTTTATAATAAATATCCCACCAGCCAAACCGGACAACTCTCTCTGGTCCTTTATAAAGCGAACGGGGTCTCGGTTGACTGGGAATATGCGGATACCGCCGGAAAATTTGTCACTTATGCCTTCACAATTGAATGGGGAATTAATGACTTTTGGTATGGCGCAAATAATCCCTCTTATGTTGACAATGAATGTCAAATCAATCGTCCGAATTCCCTCTATTTAACCAAGATTGCCGGTGTCTTCTTTGAGCCGAGGATGGCATTGATTAATGACTCATCAAGAGGTAACCGAACTCTGGAATTAGACCCAGGAGAGACCGCATCGGTCTGGTTTCGGGTCCGAAATCGGGCAATCCATCCGATTGATTCCGCTTATGGGATTATTGGCAAATTGAAATCTTTGGACCCGATGGTCATCATTCTGGATAGCGTAAAAACCTTCCCCAACTGTCGGAGGAGAGATTCCACGGATAATCGGACAAGTCAGTTTCGGCTCTATTGTCTTCCCCAGGCTGAACCGGGAAGGAATGTTCCTTTAAGATTGGAACTGACTTATCTTGATGACAACCAGACGATGATGCAGGCGGTTAATTTCTCAATCACGATTGGTTCCAACCCAATCGTTAACCATGATGTCGGAGTGGTGGCAATTGTGGCACCAACCGGAATTATTGACTCCGGAACAACCGTCACCCCGGCTTGCACGGTTTATAACTTCGGCAACGTAGTTGAGACTTATAACGTCCGAATGAAGATTGGTAATTTCTATAATTATGCAGTATCGGTCTCTTCCCATCAACCATTAACAAAACAAGATATCACCTTTCCCGACTGGATTGCCAATCAAATTGGCATCTATCCGGTCAGTTGTTCAACCGAATTGGTCGGTGATATGGTGCCGGGCAATAACCGGATGACCGATTCGGTTGAAGTCCGAAGGGTTGGAATAAGGGATGTCGGCTGTTTCAAGATTATCCTGCCGACTGGAACGGTTGATTCCGGAACAGTCATTACCCCAGCCTGTTCGGTTTATAACTACGGCAACACTACTGAAAGTTATACCGTCCGAATGAAAATCGGCACCGGTTATGATGAGATAATTCCGGTTTCTAATCACCGCCCCCTTACTTATCGTTATCTTACCTTTCCGGATTGGGTTGCGCTCTCTCGGGGAAATCTTCCGGTCAGTTGCTCAACCGAACTTTCCGGTGACGCCCAACCCGGAAATGACCGCCGGACCGGGGTTGTATTCGTTCGCGTCTTAGATGTCTCTCCGACCGCAATTTTATCTCCAAGGGATACAGTTGACTTTGGTTCGGTTATCACGCCAATCGTTAAAATTAAAAACTTAGGCAACACACCGGTTTCCTTTAACACGATTCTTCTGATTGGCGATTACACATCAGAGAAGGTTGTTTCCGAACTTCTGCCGGGTGAAGAAAGGGAAGTTGACTTTGGGGAATGGTTAGCCCGGGGTCGGGGTGAAGTCTTAGTGAAATGCACAACCCAACTCTTTGGTGACCAGAAAAATGGCAATGATAAACTTACGGATTCGGTATATGTTCGGATTCTGGATGTTGGCGTCTTAGAAATCCTTGCCCCGAGCGATACCGTCAATTTTGGCACTTCGCAGATTCCCAGAGCAAGGGTGAAGAATTTTGGTTCCGAACCCGCTTCTAATTTCACCCTCCTTTTCACTATTGGGGCTTATTCCTGTGTTAGAGAGATATACCGTCTCTCTCCTGATGCGGAAACGGTCATTGAATTTGACCCCTGGACACCAGAACAGGTTGGTGATTTTATTGCCCGATGTTCAACCAGACTGGATGGCGACCTGCAACCGGAGAACGACCTTTTAACCAAAAGGATAAATGTCCGGCCCGGAGTTTCAACGGGTGGCTGGATAAAAATTTCCGATTTACCTCTAACCCCTTCCAATAAGAAGATAAAGAGCGGTGGACTTATTGTCTTCGGTGGCGACAGGTTCTACATTGTCAAGGGAAATAATACGAAAGACTTCTACTATTTCATACCAGAAGGAACACCGGTGCAACTTGATTCGGTGCCGATTGAAGGTAAGAAGGGTGTGAAGAAAGGAAGCGGAATGTGCTATGATGGCTCAAGATGGCTCTACTTCG
>Ga0272449_1000703_pt1 | contig 38211 bp, 42 predicted proteins | sample YNPCB0241_FD_198679 | JGI IMG/M metagenome (GOLD analysis project Ga0272449, IMG submission 198679) | Hot spring sediment microbial communities from Yellowstone National Park, WY, United States - YNP-CB-024-1 | ecosystem: Environmental > Aquatic > Thermal springs > Hot (42-90C) > Sediment...
GAAGTGCCAGGACAACGAGGAGGAAGAGCGCAAGACCGAAGCCGAGCGCCTTGCCCCAGGGGTCCAGCCAGCGCGGGAGCGCTGCCAGGACGATCGCGAAAGCCGCGTATGTCAGGAACCTCGCATGGCGCATCGGCGGATCGGGTGGAGGGGAGGCCGGAGGATCGGGCGATGGGACGTAGACCTCCAAGGAGGAGCCTTCTCCCCCGGCCTCCCCGTCGGCCTGGGGTTGGGAGAGGAGTACCTGCGTACCCTCTTCCTCCCCCGCCCCGCACACGGCCTCCGAAGGGGTCCGCTTCCTCCTCCCGTCGGAAGCGCTGCGCGGGGCGGGGGAGGCCGGCCGATCTATACCTCAGGCTAACCCCGCGCGACTACCTCGACGAGCCACCGATCCGAAGACCCTCGCCGGATCTTGCGGACCTCGAAGGGTGGCTCCACCTTCCCGTCCAGCCAGAGGAGAATTCCACCCTCGATCCTCTCGACCTTGCCGTTGAGGTTCTGCATGGCCGCCTTGTACAGGAGGTCGAGCCTCGCAGGCTCTTCCTCCTCCACGAGGACCGCCAGCTTCCCCTGCAGGAGGGCGAGAGGGCCGCCCCTCGGCTCGGCGACAGCCTCGCCGTCCGTGAGGACGGGAGCGGCTTCCTCCTCGGGCTCGGAGGACTCAAGGGACCGGTCCCACCGGGATGCGTCCCTGGCGTGTTCGCAGTCCCCTTCCTGAACGTACTCGGCGCACCCGCACCGCCACCCCCGCTCCTCTTTGACCAGAATCCCGACGGGCTTATCACCCTGGAAGATCCTGATCACCCGCCCTTCACGGCGGTAGACGGTGGTGGGGACGGGCTCCCGGTCGTCCGCGCAGTACATGCACTGGTTCTTCCCCCGTAGCTCGAGCACCTTGACCTTGGCCCCACAGCTGGGGCAGAGGACCATCTCGCTGGTCCTGTGCCACAGCTCGGAAGACCACTGGTGCTCCCTCAGCTCCGCAAGGCAGGCCAGGCAGTACCCGCCAGCCCACGCCGGTGCCCCGCAGTTCCCGCCCTTGCCCATGCAGAGCCAGGTGTGAGCCTGGCCATCCATGGGAGAGGGCTTCCGCCACCCGTGCAGCATGGAGATGTGCTCGCATGCCCCGGACGTGACGTACTGGCGGCAGTGACAGCGCCACCCGGCCGGTCCCTTCGTGAGGATCGTAACCGGAATCTCCCGGAAGCTCCCTTCGGGCGTCCCGTCGTCGACCGGGATCATGTCCCGCACGACGACGCGCTTGCTGCCGTCGGGGAGTTTCTCGAGCCGGTAGACCCTGTGCCTGCCCTGAAGGAAGGCGTCGGGCCTCTCGAACGGGTCCATCCGCTGCCGCATCCTCCGAACCGCGCGGGCGATGCGACGCGCCTCGGCGAGCGCCTCCTCATCGAGCCTCCGGTCGATCTCGGCAAGCTCCTCCTCGGAGGGCTCGTCCGCGTCAGGGTCGAGGTCTTCGGCCACGGCCTCGGCGAGCCGCTCGACGGTCTCGTCGAAAGCCTCAACAGAGAGGGTCTCCCGCAGATACTCCTCGATATTCACTTGTCCCAACCCCTTTCTGTCTGGCCGACCACCCCCAATCTGTTTCTGGCTTATAGGACTTCTCGTTAAAGATTATACCACCCGGCCGCCTCGCTGTCTACCGCACCCCGGGGATCCCGTACCCCTCCGCAACCGCCGGCCAGTCTACGACGCCCTGCTCGAGGACCGCTTCCAGCGTAACGGTCCAGGCCCCGCTCACCGGCCAGCAGGTGAACAGGACGCAGACCACGCACGTGATGCTCACGGTCCCCTGGAGCCGGGCCGGCGTGATCCGGCCGGACGTCCGCATGAACGTCACGAACCCCACCCTCTGGTAGTCCGCCACCCGCGCCAGAATTCCCGCGAGCCTTGCCTCCTTCACCGCCTCCATGGCAGGGTCTCCGGGCGATTCGGCCAGGGGATCAGGAGGGATCCGCCCTGTCCGCGGAGCCTGCCAGTAGTACGGGTCGGGGAGGAGGGAGCGCAGGTCGGGCGACGCCGGCGCGAAGACGGCCGCAAGCACAGCACCCTGCCCCGGCCTCGGAGACTGCCACCACACGGTCGGGATGCTCCGCAGGGCCTCCTCGACCCTCCTCCAGTACTCCGGTTGGTAGCGCGTCCGGGTGCGCGCCAGGACCGCCTGCCTCGCAGCTTCGACGCACGCGGGGTCGAGGGCGGGAGGAGGACAGGTGGCGCACCCGGCCACGGACGCCTGCCAGTCCGCCTGGATGGTCGAGACGAGCCACTCCCACGCTTCCTGGATCCTCCTCTCGACCGCGCGGGCCTGCTCCTCGGACGTCCACGCGAGGAGGACGGGCCGGCGCGTGGACGTCCTGACGAGCTCGACCCCCTCGTCGAGGACGACGCTCACGAACCCCACGGAGTCCCGCGCCGGGATAAGCGCGGAGGACGGAGGGGCCGCGAAGGCGAGGACCACCGCCGCGGCTGCCAGAGATAGCAGAAGCGGGCGCATCCGCACGTTGGATCAGCTCCTTACGGCACCGGAGGCTTCGGCATGTTGTTGATCATGACGATCGCCATGATGATCGGGATCAGGATCGACAGGATCGTCAGCAGGACCGACACCCGGTTCACCTCCTCACCTTCCCGTGCTTCTCTCCCGGCCGCTTTCCCTGGGAACTTCTGCGAGTCTCAATGCGGCACGAGCGGCCTTATAAATGCCGGGCGGACGGGAGCGCTCGGCCGTTTGCATCAGTCGTGCTCTTGCTCCTGCTCGTTGTTTTTATCGTGATCCTCTTTCTTTTCCGACTTCGTACCGTGCTGTTCCGTCCCGGCCCCAGAGGTCCCGGTTTGACCTCCCGAAGCCGACTTTGAATCCTTGGTCTCTTCCTTGTGGTCATCCCCACCGGCCTGGTGCTCCTTCTCGTTCTCCCGCTCCTCCTTCACCAGGGTGAGCTGCCCGTTGACGAGCTTGTATTCCTGCTCCACCTTCACGCCGTTCTGGACAAACGAGACCTCCACGGAGATGGTCTGGCCGTTTCTCCGCTCCTCTTCGATCTTCACGGAAACCCCTTGAGGGACGGGGATACCGATGGAGCTCAGGGCTTCACGGATGGATGGCGGGATGCTGTCGGTCTGGACCTTGATCTCCCGCTTGATGACCTGCCCGGTCGCCGGATCGTAGGAGACCTCCATCTTCCCGATGACAGCTCCCTGCGGCGAGGTGACGGTGATTTCCTCCTTGACGAGGTTCCCGCCGACGAATGTCCGCTCGGTCACGATGGTGTTCCCCTGAGCGTCGGTGGTCACCGTCCTCTCGACCACCTTCTGGGTTTGGGACCCTCCCGCAGGTGTTTGTCCGTAAACTCCGGCGGCACCCGCGATGAGGAGAATCGAGGAGATCAGGAACACGAGCAAGGTTCGGGCACTCTTCACGACTGCGAACGCCCCCTTTCGTCTGTGTCGTCCGTGGACTGCATCCTGTCGCCATGGACCTGGCGCAGAGCCCCCTGAGGCCGCGGTGGTGGTCCTCGCCGCCGCGGCCTCAGGGCAAGCAGGAGCGGGCGCATCCGCATGCCGGATCAGCTCCTCACGGCACCGGAGGCTTCGGCATGTTGTTGATCATGACGATCATCATGATGATCGGGATTAGGAACGACAGGATCGTCATCAGGACAGACATCGGGTTCACCTCCTCCCCTTCCCGTGCTTCTCTCCCGGAGGCCTCCCCTGGGGACCCGATGGCTTCCCCTGGGGCACGCCCTTCCCGAGCGAGGCCGTTGCCACCTCGTACCCGTGGGACGCAGCCTCTATGGCCTTCTCGATCGCCGGCCTTGCACTCTCGGGAACGCGCTGCAGGAGCCCCTGAAGCACCTTCAGGTGGCGCTGCAACACTTCCCTCACCCGCTCGGCGGCAACCTTGAGCCCCGGAGGACTGCCCTTCCGGGCGCGGACCTCCTCCACGGCTCTCTGCACCGCCTGGACGTACTGCGCGACCGCAGCCTCAATCCCCTGGACGTCCCCGGATTTCACAGCTGCGACGATGGCCTGCAGCCACTTCCCGGCGGCGTCGACAGGGTCAACGGGGGCGGCGCCCGCAGGGGCCGCGACGAGCGAAACCACAAGGAGCAGAGCTGCCAGAATTCCGATCACCCGCATGGCTATCACCTCCTTTCATCCGTGAACTGCATCCTATCGACCCCGCTGAACACCGGCTCGAACCACACCGGCCCGCCCTTCCCGTCATCCGGGTAGAGGGGGAGCAGGAGTCGCAGCGCGCGCGCGTCGCGCATCACCGTGAACACACCCGCCTCGGACGACCCCGGCAAAAGCAGCGCCGGCTCGACCCCCCGGATCTCCCGGAACAGGGCGAACGGCACCACCTTCCCGTCCGCCCACACGACGGCCATCTGCGGGGCCGCCTTCCACACCTTCCCCGACAGGTTCACCAGCCTGTAGCGCACGGAGATCCCCGACCGCCTCCGCTCCAGGGAGAACGTCGCGACAATGCCCTCCCTGTTCATCTCCGCCACCAGGACCTTCTCCCCGCCCCTCGCCTCCGCCGACGGCAGCCTCTCAGGCGGGGAGAGCCTCCCAACGACCCTCACCAGGACCAGCTCGGGAGTCCTCGGCACCGACACGCTCACGATCACCCTGAACAGGACGATGGCCTCCCCGGCCCAGACCTGCATGTTCGTCTCCCCGGGAGCCCTCGCCTCGAGCAGGACGTCCCTGTTCATCCACCCGCCCAAGCGCACGGAGAGGACCTCCGGGTTCCCCACCGCGACGTACTGGACCGGCCTGTCGAACCGAACCGTCGTGATGAACCCGGGGTTGAGGACGATGGGGTAAACCTGCGGCTCGGGCCCGACCGTGATGGAGACCGCGGGCTGCGCCCAGACGGGTGCCAGAAGCCCCGCCACCAGGAGTAGAGAGAGCACAACGGCCCGCTCATACTGCATTGTCATCGCGTGCCACCTCCAGCACCGATCCTTCCGTTATCCGGGACGCGTACCCGGCGGGGAACTCCACGGCTGCAGCCGCGCCAGGGCAGGCAGCGAGCCTGAACGGCCGCATCCCCGAGACCACCCGCAGGACCCGGCCCCGTCCGTCCACGAACGCCACGTCAATTGGGACCACCATCCCGAAGGTGTGGACCGCCATGCAGGGCTCGAGCCACAGGGACTCGTCAGGATCCGGCCGGTAGCCAACCCAGCCGCGCAGCCGCAGCCACGGCGTCCTGGCAACGCGCACGCGGCACAGCGGGACCCCGTCGATCAGGAGCCGGCACTCCCTTGAGAGAGGGCCTTCAGAGAGGCCCCCTCCCGACGCGGGCCGCGCCGCACCCGGAATACATGCTAGGATGCCTCGACCGGGTCGATCCAAAGGTCGTCCTCCGTGATCAGCTCGCCCCTGCACAGCAGGAGCGATCTCTGAACGCAGTTCTCGAGCTCCCTCACGTTCCCGGGCCAGTGGTACCTGGAGAGCGCCCTCAGCGCGCCCTCTGTGAACCCGCGCACCGGCTTCGCCATCCCCTCCCGGTACTTCCGGAGGAAGTGCTCGGCCAGCACGGGGATGTCCTCCGCCCTGTCCCGCAGCGGCGGGAGGACGATCGGGAACACCGAGATCCGGTAGTACAGGTCGGCCCGGAACCTGCCCCGGGCCACGAGCTCCTTCAGGTCGCGGTTGGTCGCCGCGATCACGCGCGTGTTGACCCGAACGGGCCTGCTGTCCCCTACCCTCTCCACGGTGAGGTCCTGCAGGACCCGCAGCAGCTTGACCTGCATCGGCGGGCTCGTGTCCCCGATCTCGTCCAGGAAGATCGTGCCTCCGTCCGCCATCTCGAACCTCCCGGGCCTCGCGGTCACCGCACCCGTGTACGCCCCCTTCTCGTGTCCGAACAGCTCGACCTCGAGCAGCGTCTCCGGGACCGCCCCGCAGTTCACGACTACGAACGGGCCGCTCCTCCTGGCGCTGCGGTCGTGGATGTACCTCGCCACAAGCTCCTTGCCGGTCCCGGTCCTCCCGAGGATCAGGACGGTCGCGTCCGTGCCGGCGGCCAGCGACGCAAGCCTCATGGTTTCGGCAAGCTTCTCCGACCTCCCGACAATGCCGTTCCAGGGCATACGGCATTCCTCCTCAGGCGATAAACTCTTCCTGCTCGCCCCTGGAGATCACGATGCTTCCGGCCTCTTCAAGCTTGCGGACGACCTCGACGACCCGCTGCTGTGCCTCCTCGACGTCCCGGCGGCGCACCGGCCCCATGAACTCCATGTCCTCCTTGAGCATCTCGGCGGCCCTCTGGCTCATGTTCGAGAAGATCTTCTGGCGCAGCTCCGGGCTCGCCCCCTTCATCGCCAGCGCCAGGTCCTTGGAGTCGACCGACCGCAGCACCGTCTGGATCGACCGGTCGTCCAGCTTCATGATGTCCTCGAACACGAACAGGAACCTGCGCACCTCCTGCGCCAGCTCGGGGTTGACCTTCTCCAGCCCCTCCAGCACGTGCCGCTCGGTCCCCCTGTCGGCGTTGCTGAGCACCTCCGCCAGCGCTTTGATCCCGCCGGCCGCCTGGAGCTCGAGCTCGGGGAGGACCGTCATGACGCGGGAGAGCGAGGCCTCAATGTCCCGGAGCACCTCCGGCGGGAACCTGTCCATCAGGGCGATGCGCATCGCCACCTCGCCCTGCACGCCATGGGGCAGCATCGACAGGACCGATGCCGCCTGCTGCGGCCTCAGGTGCGCCAGGATCAGGGCTATGGTCTGCGGGTGCTCGTCCCGGATCACGCTCGCCAGCTGCGCGGGGTCCGAATTCCTGACCTCGACCATGGGGGCGACGCGCACGGAGGACGCGATCCGCTCCAGGACCTCCTGCGCCCTGTCAGGCCCCAGGGCGCGCTCGAGCACCTCGCGCGCGAACTCCACCCCTCCCGTCGTCACGTACTCCCTGCGCGCCATGCGCTGCAGGGCCTCCACCAGGGTGGAGAGCCTCTGGCCTCCCGTCACCTGGCCGAGGGAGGCCACCGCGTGGGTCAGGGCCTGGACCTCCTCCTCCCGCAGGTGCCTTATCACCTCGGCGGCGCCCTCCTTGCCCGCCGCGACGAGCAGGACCGCTGCCTTCCTCACAGATCCGAGAGACACCGCCCTCACCCTCGCCTTCGCGACGCGCTTCCTGGAGGCCACAGCGTCAACATTCCGTCCCATGGAGCCTCCAGGACGATCCTGTGCACGACGAGCTCCCTCGCAAGCCACGCGGCCACCTCTGCGACGACAGGGTCGAACTGGGAGCCCGCGTGCTCGGAGAGCTCCCGGACCACGTACCCGGCCGGTTCCCCGTCCAGCCGGTAGGGCCTGCGCTCGACCATGCTCGCCACCGCGTCGGCGACCGCCAGGATCCTGCTCGCAAGCGGGATCTCCTCGCCCCGAAGCCCGTCCGGGTATCCCCTCCCGTCCCACCGCTCGTGGTGGTGGCGCACGGCCCTGACGATTTCCGGGGGAAGACCGTAGTCCTCGGCCATCCGCGCCCCCAGGACGGCGTGGAGCTCGACGAGCCTGCGCTCGTCAGAAGTAAGCACGCGCGGCTGCTCCGTGATCTGGAGGAGAGGGAGCTTCCCCATGTCGTGGACGAGGCCGGCGACGTACACGGCCGTCGGGTCCGGGTGCCCAAGCGCCTCGGCCAGGAGGCGTGCCAGCCCGGCCACGATCCTGTGGTGGTCGAACAGCCCGCGGACGCCCCCGACCAGGACTGCGAGCACGTCTTCGGTTGTTGCCAGTCCGTTTCTTGTCACCTGCGCCGCCACCTCCTCGGCCGTCAGGGCCGTGCCCGGACGCGCCGTAAGTACTGTTCCCCCCAACGCATCCAACCGTTACCCAGGCCGCCGCCTGATGCGGAGTCAGGTCGACTCTCGACATGGCTAAACCACCGCAACCCACACGGGCGCGAGCACCGCGGCGATCCCAACCGCCCCGGACGGCCCCAGCGCGTCCCCCCACTTCCTCCGGACCACGCAAAGCGGCAGGACCTGGTAGAGGACCCACCCCATGGCCTCCACGGGCAGCAGGACCCTCGCCAGAACCCAGATCCCGAGGACCGCGCATACCTGCGACGATCCCTCCCCGTACCGCGCACTGACCCACGCCCACACGGGACCGAACCACAGGTAGCCCAGAAGTAGCCCCGCAGTGAGAAGGACGGCGGCCATGAGGGGCGAGGGGTGCCCCATGGGGAAGCCCGCGACCACGTACCCGCCCGCGAACAGAACCGACGAGACCGCGACCACCGCCGCGGAGGCGGCGAGCGACGGGATTAGAGAAGAATCCCGCACAGGTGCCAGGCCCCGCGGACGCTCCCTTGATCCGGCCACGGCCGCGAGGAGGAGCGAGGAGACCACCGACGCCGCCCGCAGCGCAGCCCCGACAAGAGGAGCGCGGGAGGGCGACGGAGGGACCACGACCTCCGCAGAGGCCGCGCCCGGCCCCCGCGCAGGCCCCAGGGAGAGGACCGACCCGTCCGCAGCGATCACCGCGCTGCGCCCCCTGTTCACCGACTGGACCACGGGGACCCTCATCTCCGCCGCGAGGAGGCGCGAGTGGGCGAGGTACTGGGAGCCGACCACCGGCCCGAACCAGGCGAGGTTCGCGGGGACCGCCAGGATGTTCGCGCCCCTGCGCGCGTACTCGAAGGCAGCAGACGGGATCGAGTTCTCCCAGCAGATGGCACCCCCGAGCCTGCCCGCCGGAGAGGAGATGGGGACGAACCCGGGCCCGGTCAACAGCCCCTGCTCGCCGTACGGGAACGCCACGGACTTGGCGTAGACCCCCCTGAGGTTCCCCTTCCTGTCCACGAGGAGGAGGACGTTCACAGGACGCGGGGAGGAGACCGGCCCGTAGAACAGCCTCGCCGCGGGCCCGAGCCTCGGGGGGCCGACGAGCGCGCCGGCGAGCACCGGAGCCCTCCGGGCGGCGCGCACGATCGCGTCCTTCACCTCCGGCCTCGCGAGCGGGTCGGCGGGGACCGCCGTCTCCGGCCAGACGACGAGCTCGGCTCTCCCCTGTGCGGCGCGGGCCGTCAGAGTGCCGAGCTCCCGCAGGATCCCCGGGAGGCTAGCAGGCATCCACTTCGTGAGGTTGTCGTGCCAGGTCTGGACCGCCGCCACCCTGACCGTCTTCCCCACGGCCTGCGGGGATGGCCAGACAGGGGCGAACGCAGTTAATGCTACCGCGAGGAGGACGGCGCCCTGACCGTGCCTCCTCAGGGCGAGGGACGCGAGCCCGGCACCTCCGGCGACGACCGCGAGGGCCACCGCCTCCCTCGACAGAATGCCCGCGATGACCCGTGCCCGCTCCCACTCCACCGCGGCCACCGCCAGGTGGTCCCAGTAGAACCCCCCGAGCAGCCACCCCCGCGCCGCCTCCGCCGCGACCCACAGGACGGGCGCGGCCAGGAACCGGACACGGACCGGGGCCGCTCGCACGAGCGCCGCCCACACGCCCGCGAGCAGGACGGTGTAGGCAAGGGCGAGGAGCGCGAGCGGCCCCATGGGCAGGAAGATCCCCCGCAGCGCAGCCCCGTACCCCACGAGCCCGAACACCGCCCCCGCCCGGAACGCCTCCCGCACGTCCCGGGCCCGCGACGCGGAGGCGACGATCAAGCCGAACCCGACGGCTGCTGCCGCCCACCCGGCCCGCTCGAGCGGAGAGGGCGGGAAGGACAGTCCGAACAGGAGCCCCGCGGAGGCCGGGGGCAGAAGGGAAGCCGGATTGTGCAGTCCCGCGGAGGAGCGGACACGCCCCGCGGCCGCTGAAAGCACCGTCCTCACCCCCTCGGTCACCACCCCGACCTCCTCCCCTGCAGCCTCTCGAACACCGGAGGGATCACGTGCTCCTCCCGCAGCTTCGACCAGATCACGGGGACGATCCCCGTCCACTCGTGCCTCCCCCTCGCAGCGCCGTACCGGAAGATGGGCTGGAGCTGGATGATATCCCCCTCCATCCCCGTCACCTCGCTCATCTCCCCGACCACCCTGCGCCCGTCCGGCAGCTGCTGCATCCACACCACCACGTGGACGCTCTGGGAGATCACCTCCCGGATCGCCCTCAGCGTGTACTCCACGCCAGCCTGCAGGACGAGCGCCTCGAGCCTGCTGAGGGCGTTCCGGCAGCTCGAGGCGTGCAGGGTGCTGTAGCTCCCCCTGTGCCCCGCGTGCATCGCCTGCAGCATCTCGAGCGCCTCCGGCCCCCGGACCTCCCCCACGATGATCCGGTCGGGCCGCATCCGCAGGGCCGCCCGCAGGAGGTCCCGGATGGTCACCTCCGGCGCGTCCGGCCTCCCGGGGTTCGATTCCAGCCGGACGCAGTTCCCCACCGGGAGCTGCAGCTCCGCCGTGTCCTCGATGGTGACCACGCGCTCGCCCACAGGGATGAACGAGCCCAGCACGTTCAGGAGCGTCGTCTTCCCGGACCCCGGGGCCCCGGCGATCAGGATGTTGGCACGGTCCTCCACTAAAACCTTGAGGAACTCCGCCATCTCCACCGTGAGCGTGCCCGCCCGCACGAGCTCCTCGGCGGAGAAGAACCGCCGCACGAACTTCCGGATCGTCAGGCACGCCCCGTCCACGGCGATCGGGGGGAGGACGGCGTGCGCCCTGCTGCCGTCCGGCATCCTCGCGTCCATCACAGGCTGGTCCTGCCCGATGCGCCTCCCTCCCCACCTCGCGATCCGCTCGATGATCCGGTACAGGTGACCCTCGTCCCAGAACCTCACCTCCGCCGGCTCGATCCCACCCGCGCGCGCCACGTAGACCCTGTCCCACCTGTTCACCATGATGTCCGTGACCTCCGGGTCGTCCATGAGCGGGTCCAGCGGGCCGCACCCGGCGAGCTCGGAGGCGAGCCTCCGGACGATGATACCCCTCTCCTCGTCGCCAAGGCTCTCCGCGAACGACGGCGACTCGCGCAGGAAGTGCTCGGCCTCGCGCGCCGCCATCTGCCTGTCGAGGCTCGTGAGCAGGAGCGGCGCAAGGCGCTGGGTTACCACGGAGTACAGGTCCCGCACGAGCGCTTCCAGCTTGAGGTCGGCGGAAGTGCGCATCTCCTCACCTCGAGATCTGGGTCAGCACTCCACTCGTGAGCAAACGGATCGCGATGGGCGCCACCGTCACGAGGAACGTCACGGGGAAGATGCACAGGATGAGGGGGAAGAGCATCTGGACCGACGCCCTCCCCGCCTTCTCCCTCTGCTGCGTCCTCAGGATCCTGCGCAGGTAGTCGCTCTGGGAGCGCAGCACGTCCACGAGGCTCGCACCGTACCTCCGGGACTGGACCACGTGCGCCACCACCTGCCGGACCTCCGGCACCCCGCTCCGCTCGGCGAGGGCGGCCAGGGCCTCGGGCGCAGGCCTCCCGAAGCTCACCTCGTCCAGGTACATCCGGAAGAGGTGGGCGAGGGGACCCTCCTGGCTCGCCACCATGCTCCCCACGGCGTGGTCGAACGAGAGCCCGGCGTTCATCGCCACCACGACGAGGTCGAGTGTGTCAGGCAGCTGGCGGAAGATCTGCCTCCGCCTCGACTCCAGAACGCCCGTCGCCCGCACCCCGGGGAGGACGTAGCCGACGCCGAACCCCACCAGCGCAACCCCCGGGGCAGCGCCGGCCCCCAGGAGGAGCGCGCCGGCCGCTGCGGCCCCCACGCCCAGTGTTGTGCCGAGAACGTACCGCATGGCGTCGAGCCTCGCAGGGTCGACCCCCGCGGCCTGCATCTCCTGGACCGTGTACTGCCTGCGGCGTGCGGCGCTCCTGGGCTTCAACCTGCCGGCGAGGAGGCCGACGAGGCGGGCGAGGGGGGAGCCCCTGAACCTCCGGACCTCCGCGAGCGCTCCCGGCTTGCCCGCGTACCGCGCCAGGCGCACATCGACCTCCCGCGCCAGGCTGCTGGCCCGCAGCGCGTACCACCAGACCCCGAGGTTGAGGACGAGGAGCAGCGCCGCCGCCATCAGAAGACCTCCGTGATGCGCCGGATCCAGTACCGCCCCAGCACCATGAGCGCGACCGCGACGGCGATGACTCCCCTCCCGGGTCCCGTCCCGAGCATCGTCGCCCCGTAGTCCCGGTCGACCATGTACATGAACGCCGCCAAGACAAGTGGGACGACCATCAGCACCCTGCCGCTCAGGCGCGCCTGCGCCGTCAGGGCCCGCAGCTCCGATGACGCCTCCATCCGCGCCCTCAGCGCCTCCACCGTCCTGTCCAGGAGGTAGCCGAGGTCCGAGCCCGTCTGCTGGTGGAGGGCGATCGCCGCCTCCAGGTAGGAGACCTCGGGGACGTCCACCCGCCTCCGCATCTGGGAGACCGCGGCCTGAGGCGTCATCCCCAGCTGAATCCCCTGCACCGCCCGCGCGAACTCCGGCCCCACGGGCTCCGGGAACTCCTCCGCCACGACCCGCATCGCCCCGACGAGCGACTGGCCCGCCCGCAGCGCCCCCGCCATGCTCGCGAGCGCGCCCGGCAGGGCCTCGACGAACTGCTGCCTCCGCCTCGCCGCTGCCCGCACCGGCCACAGCCACACCGCCGCGGCCGCGGAGGCCGCCGTGATCAGACCCCCGACGATCCCGCGGACGAGGGCGCCTACGAGCCCCGCGGTCACGGCCGCCCCCAGGAGGATTGTGACGTACTCCCGGGCCCGAAGCGGCAGGTGCGCCCTCTCGAGGTGGAGGGCCACACGGTCCATCCACGCCCCGACGAGGCTCCCCTTCCCCCTCCCCGGACGGCGCACGGCCGCCAGGACCTCCGCCCTCGCATACCTCGCAACCCGCGCCCGCACGCGCGATGACTCCCTCCTCTTCCTCAGGAGAAAGTACGCGCCGAGCGTGAGGAGGATGAGAGTAAATAGCGTCAGCACGCTCAGCCCTCCCTGAACAGCTCCTTTGGGACCGAGACCCCGCGCTCGGCGAGGACGGCCGCGGTCCGCGGCTCCCTCCCGCTCCACACGTGCCTACCCACCACCTCGCCGTTCCCGGCCTCCCTGCGAAACACCCAGATGTCCTGGGTGATGAGCTGCTCCCCGCGGTGCCCCAGGAGCTCCGTGATGCTCACTACCTTCCTCGTCCCGTCCGGGAAGCGGTGGACGTGGACCACGAGGTGGACCGCGGAGGCGATCTGGGCGTTGATCACCTCCGTCGACAGGTCCATGCCCGTGTACCGCATGTAGTTGGCGAGCTTGGTGAGGGCGTCCTCGGCGGTGTTCGCGTGGATCGTGCTCATCCCGCCCTCGTGGCCCGTGTTCATGGCCTGGACCATCTCGAACGCCTCTGCACCCCGCACCTCGCCGACGATGATCCGGTCGGGCCGCATCCGCAGGGCGTTGCGCACGAGGTCCCGCGCCGTCACCTCCCCCTTCCCCTCGATGTTCGGGGGGCGGGTCTCGAGCCTGATCCAGTGCGGGTGCTGGAGCTGCAGCTCCGCCGTGTCCTCGATCGTGATGACCCGCTCGTCGTGCGGGATGAACGTCGACAGCATGTTCAGGATCGTCGTCTTGCCCGAGCTCGTCCCCCCGGAGACGAGGATGTTCAGCTCCCCGACGACGGCCAGCCTCAGGAACTCCACCATCTCCTCGGTCATCGCCCCCAGCCGGACGAGCTCCCGGCTATCCAGCCTCCTGCGCACGAACTTCCGGATCGTCAGCACGGGGCCGACGAGCGAGATCGGGGGGATGATGGCGTTGACCCGGCTCCCGTCCGGCAGGCGGGCGTCCACCATGGGGCTGCTCTCGTCGATGCGCCTCCCGAGAGGCGAGACGATGCGGTCGATCACCCTCCGGACGTGCTCGTCGTCCCTGAACCGCATGTCCGTTAAGTGCAAGCGTCCCTCCCTCTCGACGTAAACCTGGTCCGGCCCGTTCACCATGATCTCCGTGATCCCGTCGTCCTCCAGCAGGGGAGTGATGGGACCGTACGCGAGGACGTCCTGCTGGATCTCGGTGATGAGCTGCGCCCTCTCGGCCCTCGAGAGCGAGGCCCTGAACTCGTACAGGTACTGGGTCACCATCGCCTCGATCGCCGCCGCCCGCTCGCCGGGCGGCACGTCCTGCAGCCTCCCGTCCTGGAGGAGGCGGTCGTGGCACCTCCGCCTCAGGTCCTCGTACTCGGCTGTCCGAAATGCGACGGCCATACCCCCACCCCTACCTCACGACGGCCTCCGCCCCCTCGGGAGCCCGCAGCCTCTCTGAGACCAGATCGGCAAGCCGCACAAGGGAGCGCCCCAGTTTAGAGCCCGGAGCCCCGACGACCACGGGGACGCCCGCGTTCTCCGCCCGGAACGAGGTGGCGTCCCACGGCAGGACGTGGGCCACCTCGATCCCGGCGACCTCGTCCGCGCTGCGCGCGTCGACCCCTCCCGGCACGGCCACCCCCACGACCACCACCTTCTGGACCGGGACGTGCTGGTGGAGGAACGACTGGAGGTACGCCTTCACGTTCCTCAGCCCCGGGACCGTCAGGCGGGCAAGGCACAGGACGAGGTGCGCCCTCTCCAGGACGGCGGCGGTGTAGGGCAATAGCGCCCTCTCCACGTCCACCACGACGAAGTCCGCCACCCCCGCAAGGACCCCCAGGAGGTCGTCGACCTCGCCCGGGTCCGGCCGGAACCCGTCCGGAGAAGGCGGGGAAGCCAGGATCCGGATCCCCTCGTACGGAACGAGCGCGGACGCCACCTCCACCCCCCTGCCCCCGCGGCCCCCGAGGACGTCCGCCACGGTCACGGCTGGCTCGAGGTCCGCGAGGACGTGCAGGACCCCGAAGAACGGCACGAGGTCCACGAGGACCACGGACCCCCGCTCGGAGAGGAGCAGGGAGAGGTTCAGGGCGACCGTCGACCGGCCTACCCCTCCCTGGGAGCCGATCACCGCCACGATCCCGCCCTCCCCCCTGCTGCTCCGCGCGATGGGTGCGGCCGACGCCGCCCTTACCGCCTCGACGACCTGGTCCGCGGTCGGCGCGAACAGGACGTCCCTCACCCCGGAGCGGACGAGCAGCCTCACCAATCCAGGGTCGCCCGAGGGGAGGACGCCGACAACCGGGACCCCTGCACTCGAAGCACGGGAGGCCACCTCCGCATCACCCGGGCCTTCCACGTACACCACGGCGGCGTCGTACCCCCCGCGGCCGGCCTCTGCGCTCAGCTCCTCCGGACGGACGCGCACTACGTCCCCAAGGGCGCCCAGGGCGGCGCTCAGCTCATTGGGAACTCCCACGGCAAGGACGCGCATCACTCCCCACCCCTCTTCCCGACGACCTCCGGCGTCACGAAGAACAGCACCTCGGTCTTCCGCTCCTGGAAGCTCCTGCTCCGGAACAGCGCGCCGATGATCGGCAGGTCCCCGAGGACCGGGATCTTGCTGAGCTGCTCCTGGGTGATGTGGCTGATCAGGCCTCCGATCCCCAGGGTCTCCCCCGGAAGGAGCGAGACCTGGGTGGTGACCCGGCGGTCGATGATCGTCGGGAGCGTGCTCCCCGCCACCTGGACGGTCCGGGTGAAGTCGAGCTCGGAGTTGCTGATCTCGAGCTTCAGGGTGATCCGGCCCCGGGAGTCCACCTCCGGCGTGGCGTTCAGGACGACCCCGAACGGCTTGAACTCCACGCTCCCCTGTCCCGTCGGCACGGGGACCTGCCCCCCGACCACGAGCTTCGCCTCCTTGCCCGCGACGGTCACGAGGTTCGGGGTGGCCAGGATGTTCGCCTTGCCCTGCTGGGCCAGGAGGGCCAGCCGGAAGAAGATCTCCCCGGACTGGATCGGGAAGATCCCGCCCTCCGTGCCGAACAGAAAGAGCCACGGGAAGGTCGGGGGAGGCCCCTGGGGTGTCGTCGTCGTGGTGATGGTGGTCTGCTGTTGCTGTTGGGGAGGCCAGAACATCCCCCACTCCACACCCGCGTCCTTGAGGGCCTGCAGGTTCACCTCGGCGACGCGGACGCCGATCTGGACCTGGATGGGGGAGCGGACCTCCAGCAGGTCGACGACCTCCCACCTGTCCTTCGCCGCACCCTTCACCGCCATGAGGATGCGCTCTTTTTCGACCTGCGTGTCCACGAACCCCGAGACCACGAGCGCCTTCCCCGCGAAGGCGAACCGCACACCCTCCGTGCTCAGTGCCCGCAGCGCATCGACGAGGACGTCCCGTTCGTCCGGCTTCGACGTCGCGACCTTCACGAGGTAGGAAACAGGGGCCTGGTCCCGGAGCCACAGGATCAGCGTCGTCTCCCCCGGGGAGATCCCGTTGAGGACGAGCTCCCGGTCGCTCACGGTCACGACGTCGGCGACCTTCGGGTTGCTGACGGCGACCCGGAGGAGGCCAGGTGTGGACAGCAGCCTCGCGTGCCCCTCCACGAGCGCGATGGCCTCGCCGGGAGCCGGCAGGGCCTCGGGGAGGACCGGAGCCGCCGGATGCGCCGGCGGGGCGAGCGCGAGCGCGGGTCCCGGTGAAACCGGGAAGAGGCCGGCGACCACCCGCTCGGACGGGTGTGATGTGAGCTCGACGTACACCTCGCCCGCCGTCTTCACGGAGGCGACCACGAGCGTGGGCCCGGTCTGCACCAGGCGCACCTCCACGACCCCGGACCTGCCGACGGGGTAGACGAGCGGGCTCTCCAGGACAAGGGGCCACACCGAGAACGTGACGCCGGTGCGCGTCCTCTGGAGGAGGCGCGCGCTGACCGGACCGGTGGCCACGAGCTCGACGAACACGGCGCCCCGCTCCCCGACGGTCACGGAGAGGCCGCGGAGCCTACCGGGCTCCGGTGCCTGTCCGTACGCCGGGGCGAGGCCCAGCGCAAGCGCGACGACCAGGATCAGGGCAACGCGGCGCACGTGCATCACCTTCCCTCGGGGGCCTGCGGCGGCAGGACGGGCGGGAGCTGCGGCGGCGCGGCTTGAGGGACGGGGAGGGGGCCTGACCCCTCCTGCCGCGTCCTGCTCGCCGCACCCTCCGGTGTACTCGGCGCGTCCCCCACGGGGACCACCTCCACCCTGACCTGACCTCCGCGGATCACCTCGACGGTGCTCTGGGGCGGGAGCGGAGGAGCCTGCTTTGTCGGCTCCGCCTCCTCCTTTGGCTTCTCGGCCGGCCTCTCCGTAGGCTTCTCTGGCACCAGGGTTACTGGCTGCGGGGGAGGCGGCGGGGGGACGAGGCGGGGAGAAGGGGGTGCGTACACGGGTGTTGGGGATGTGCCCTTCTGGCCCCCACCCTCCCCCTGCCGCTCCTTCGGGAGCAGTCCCTGGACGAGCATCGGGATGCTCACCCCGTCGCTCCCGGAAGCCTCCGCAGCGCCCTTCGCAGGGTAGACGGCGAGGGCGAGCCTGCCCGCGTGCTGCCCGAGGACGAGCTGCGGGACCACGTCAGCGGGGACAGCCAGGGTCACCGCGAGAAGCCTGGCCGCCTCCTGTCCTCCCCTCTGGCCTGCCCCGCCCTGCTGGGGCGGAAGCTGGACCTCCACCTGCTGGACCCCGATCACGAGCGCCTCCCGCGCCACCACCCTCGTCGCCGGGGCCGGCTGCTGGAACGTCGCCAGCACGTCCACCCGGTTCCCCACGACGACCCTCCCCATCGCCGCGTCGACCTCGGGGAGGACGACGGTGAACGCCTGCATCCCCTCCCGCAGGAGCGAGGCGATCCCGAGCGCTTCCTCGACGGGGATGAGCATCCCCTCGGTCAGGACCTCCCCCGCCGGGATCGGCTCCCTGCTGGCCTTATCTGCGAGCTGCTGCGGGGAGCGGACGGCGTCGTTGGGCACCCTGTCCTTCGGCACCATCTGCGGCCGCACTGCCTGCGGGACGATCGGGGCCTGTGCGGGGATCGGCACCGTCGTCACGAAGACGACCTCCCCCTGCGGTGCCGCCCTCCTCAGGCTCCCGGCGGCGAGGAAGAAGAGGGTGAGCACCGTCACGACGGCTCCGACGATGAGGAGCGTCCTCGGCGGAAGGGGTGAGGAGCGCGGTAGCCTCCTCCTCGCCGGCTGGGGTGTTCCGGGAGCCCGCACGCCCGGTCTCCTGAAGATCGCCACCGGTCTCCCTCCTCTCAGTACGCAGACGTGACCTCGGCCCTCGCACCTGCCCGGAGCACTACGCCCCGCAGGATTCCGGAAAGGAACGGGCTGAGCGGCGTAAACGGGTAGCTCGCCTCCACCAGGATCGGCCTGGTGTAGATCGTCTGGTAGACGGGCAGGGACTGGATTGTGACCTCGCGGTCCGGCCTCCGGACCCCGTAGGTAAAGTCCAGGACAGGACCTCCGATTCCGCTCGTCCCCGAGGAGCTCCCCCACCCGCTCTGCGACCAGTACCGGTCGGTGATGCCGAACCAGTCCGTCCACGTGCGCCGCCATGCGTCGTACGGACTCCCGGCCACGTAGGCGCCGTTGCCAGCCCACCGCCAGTCGGTCTGGCGCCACGCGTCGTACTGGCTGAACCCTCTCACGAACCAGCCGGCGACGTTCGACCATGCGCCGAACCAGAGCCCCCACGGAAACCCAACAACGGGGCCGTTCGGCCACCCCCACAGGGCGGAGGCGAGCCGGTCAGGGTACCAGTGGCCGCTCCAGAACCCGAACCCCGCCCACCGGGACCAGTTGATCCGGTCGAGGTACCAGACTCCGGGCTGGTAGCCCGGCCACGCGGTGTTCGGGGAGAACGCGGGATAGGACCAGGAGTAGGAGTGGGCGTGCCGGGCGTCCACGGTCTGGTCGACGTTCTCCACGACCGGGATCCTCAGGGTGACCTGGTAGGGGGAGAGCTGCCTCTGCGCGGACGTCACCTGGCCGTCCCACCTGACCGAGACGGAGAGCCTGCTCGCGTCGAGCTGGCGCGCGGCGGAGCGCACCGCGTCCTCCACCGCCTGGACCACGTCCGGAGGGACGGACTCGCCGTCGATCGGCCTGTTGACGAGGAGCTGGCTTGCGGCTTCCACGCCCGCCTTCGCCGCCATCGCCAGGACCTCCCTCTGCGCGTACGCGAGCCCGAGGTCGACGCTCGCACCGATGAGCGAGAGGATGATGGGGGTCACGAGCGCGAGTTCGACCACCGTGTTCCCACGCCGGTTTGTAAGAAACCGCATCAGCGTGCCTCCTCCCTCGCCGCGCGCGCCACCGCGAGCCGGCTCAAAGTCTTGCCGTTCAGGATCGGGGCCAGTAGCGGCGTGAACGCCTGGACCTGGTACCGCACCACCGCCCTCACGGGGCGCGACGTGAACTCCTCCATCGCCGGGTTCGGGTTCTCCACGATGAAGCTCCTGTCGCCCTGCCTCAGCGCGTACTGGCCCACGTACGCCCACGGATCTGCGGGGTCGAACGTCCCCCCGAACCCCTGCCACCAGGACGCGTTCGCCTGGTCGGGGTTCCAGAACAGGTCGGTCGACGTGCGGCGCCAGGCATCCTGCACAGGTCCGACCGTCGTCCCCCAGGCACCGGGATACGCCCAGGACGTCCCCCTCCACCACCAGGGGTTCCACGCCCCCTGGACGTACGTCCGCCAGGGGAGGTAGACGCCGCCCGCCCACCCGAAGTAGGGCCACATAAACAGGGCTGCGCTCCAGAGCCCCCATGGGTACCCCTGCCAGGTGTAAGGGCCGGCGAGGTCCCAGTACCCCTGGTTGTGGGGGAAGCTGAAGTACCTCCAGCCCGCGTCCGCGCTGTTGTCCGGGTACCACACCCCAGGCCGGTATGGGTCCCAGACGTCGTAGCCGTACACCCTCGGCTGGCTGTAGCCAAAGTCGTGCTGGTGCCCCAGGTTGACGTTCCGGTAGGTGTTGGGAGTGTCGGGAACGGTCACCTGGAACCTGTAGGGAGGCGACGGCCTCTGCGCGGACTGCGCGGGACCGTCCCACGCCACCTCCAGGCTCAGGCGCGACGCCTGCAGGACGGGTGCGGCTTTGAGCGCCGCCGATTCGGCCTGCCGGACAACCCACGCAGGGATCCCAGCTGCCTGCAGGGGAAACCCCGACGTGGACAGGAGCTCCGCGGCCGTCTGAGCGGCTGCCTCCGCAGCGTGCCCCATGGACACGTACTGCAAAAACAGCATGCCCATGTCGATGGCCCCGGTCACCATCAGGAGGAAGACCGGGAGGGCGAGCGCCATCTCCACGAGCGCCTGCCCCCTCCTGCACCTCCACAGGAACTCGAGCACGCGCAACCCCTCCTTACATCCGCTTCGCAACGTCCCGCACCGCCGTGCGCGAGACGGCCCTGTCCGCGAACAGAACCCCGACGACCGGCGTGACCGCGCGCAGCCTCCCCGTTGCGCTCACCACGATCACCCTCCGGACCGTCCTCGGATCCGTCGGGTACGCCGTGGCCTGCTGCGTCATGTCGCCCTGGTAAACGGCGTAGGAACCGACCTGCGCCGACCCGGGATTCGCCTGAGAAGTCCCGGACGTCCACCGCCACCCCGCCTCGGCAAGCCAGCGGTCCCAGTGGGTGAAGGCGTCCGTGCTCGTCCGCCTCGTCCACCACGACGTCCAGTCCGCAGGGATCCACGCCCCCTCGTAGTTGCCGCCCATCCACCGGCCCACGTCGTACGCCGGCGCGTCGTAGACGTAGTTGATGTTGCTGGTCCCGACAACCTTGACGAGCCCCGCGTACACGGGGATACAGAACTTCAGGCACATCCACACCACGCCGTAGCCGTACCCGAACCCCCCGACGCCCTGCTCGCCCCAGCTCCACGTGGAGTTGTCCGCGTACCAGTGCCAGTTCGTCAGGTTGGCCCACCGCCACCCGGGATACGTGGCGCTCTCCCCGTAACTCACCCCGGGCTGGAACCCCTGGGAGCGCCAATCGGTCCTGTACTCCGGGACCTGGTAGGAGAAGCCGTGGGGATCGCCCCACCGCAGCTGCGTGCTCCCCGTGCCGTACTGCGGGAGCGGGACGTCGAGGCGTACGCCGCTCCCCGGGTCGTTCACGACCCGCGGCGCCGACCCCCAGCTCACGCCCACGCCGTCTACGGCCACACGGCCTTGTAGCGCCTCCCCGACGAGGCGGGCGGCCTCCCTCCGCATCCAGTCGGGGGGAGAGGGAAGGGCCAGGTCCGCTCCCGTGGCCTCGTCGGCGAGGACCCGGGCAGCGCTGTCCGCCGCGCGGGCGAGGGCCAGGCTCTGCGCGTACACGTTCCCCACCTCGATGACCCCGAAGCTCAGGGTCAGGAAGGCCGGAAGCAATAGTGCGGTCATGAGCAGAGCCTGGCCGCGCATGCAGTACACCCCGACACGAGTACCAAGCCCTCGTGTAGGCACTGCAACGAAGGGACGCCTTACGCCGGGACCGTAGCCCAGGAGCCCGGTCTCTTCCCGGACGGAAAAAGCCATCAGGGCAGCGCGTCCCGAATACTCGTGAAGAGGTTCGTCAGCTTGCCGCCGATCGCGGCGAGGATCACGATCGTCCCCACCACGACGAGACCGAGCAGCAGCCCGTACTCGAGGGTCCCCTGTCCCGCCCTCTCGCGCAGGGCCTCACGCACCCTCCACGCAAGCGTGCCTAGCCCCACGTACAGCCTGAGCATTCGGCATCCCTCCCGTGTACCCGCGCAGTGCCCTCAGGGCAGAGCGTCCCGGATCCTGGTGAAGAGGTTCGTAAGCTTGCCCCCGATCGCGGCGAGGATGATGATCGTCCCCACCACGACGAGGCCGAGCAGGAGCCCGTACTCGAGGGTCCCCTGCCCTACCCTCTCGCGGAGAGCCTCGCGCACCCTCCACGCAAGTGTGTCTAGCCCGACGTACAGCCTGAGCATTCGGCATCCCTCCCGTGTACCTGCTCTGGCCTCGCAATCGAAAGGCCAGGAGCTGTCAGCGTATATCCTACACGATAACAACGCCCACAGTCAAGCCCCCAACATCAGCCACGAGCACCAAGCCCTCGTGCAGGCATCGCAACGTCAGATGAACGCAGCGAGCGCGAATCCGCCTGCCAGGAAGACCGCGTACGGGACCATCATCCGCCGCCAGTCCTCCCCGGAGCGCCTCACAACAGAAGAAATGATCAGGAGGACGGACGCCCCTCCTCCAAGGAGCGCGCCCACGGCGACCCCGCGGAGCGCCAGGGGCCAGCCTGCGATTGCTCCCAGGGCAGCAGCGGCCTTCACGTCACCGCCCCCCATCTTCCCCGTAACAGCACCTGGAACGAACGGGAGCGACGCCGCCGCGGCCCCGACCAGCGCCTCCAGGGGTCGGCCGTCCACCGCCCACAGGGCGACCCCGACGAGGAGGCCCATCAGCGAGACGGAGTCGGGCACTACCCTCCGGTGCGCGTCCGCCGCTCCCACGGCGGAAGCGAGGGAAGCAAGGGCAAGAGACCTCACCGGGTGCGGCCACCCCTTTACTCCCGCCAGGAGACCGAGGGCGGCGGCGCACCCGAGGGCCGCGGCCCAGGCCGGGACCCTGATCCGCTCCTCGGGGCACTCCACACGTGCGGCGAAGGTGCCCACCAACCCCATCACACCACCCAGGACGGCGTCGGTGAGCATCCTACCACCTCACGGAGAAGAGGGTGAACCTGAACGAGAGGTCCGTCCTCATCCCCACCGTCCCGATCCACAGCGTCGCGCCGAGGGCGTGGTTGAAGGCCGTCTGCCTGAGGAAAAACAGGCGGTACGGGGGGTCGTGGGCGTCCGCCTGCGCCTTGATGTACGCGGTGTACACCGCGGCGGCGGTCCACAGGAGAGGCAGCCCTCCGACGTACAGCACCGCCCTGGGAAGGGGGTTGCCCTCGCGCTCGACCCCGTACCTCATCACGCCCGCGTCGGTGGCCAGCATGTCCACGAGGAGGAGGTGGACGAACTCCATGTACGCCTCCACCTCCTCCTGGCTCCACCCCGTGAAGGGTCCGGCCGCACCGCCGCACCTGCCGGCGCACAGAGGCCGGAGCTCGCCGGCCTCCGCGTGGGAAGGGAGGACGGCGAGGTGGAACAGGGCACCCACCAGGGCAAGTGAGGCCAGGACAGCCCTACTCCGCCTTGAACTGCCTGCTGACCTCGGAGTCCACATAGATCAGTACCACGACCGGAGGGGCCCCGGAGACCAGGAGCTCGACCTGGTCTCCAGGCTCGTGCTCCTTCTCGTAGACCGTCGAGGCCCTGCCTCCCGTCGGGATGGCAATCACCCTCACGCGCCGGGTCTTCTTCTCCTGACCCGGGGCTGCCTGGCCGACCAGGATGAGGACCTGGACGGAGACTGCGTCAGCGCTGCGGCCGACGACCATCCACCTCACGAGCGTCTCCTGCGGGGGCTTCTCGAAAGCGGGGAACGGCATCAGGACGGCCCTGGCCTGCTCCAGTGCGCCCGTGACAGCGGCGGAGTCCTCAGGGCCGAGACCGGCCGTGAGGGCACGCGCCGCCTCCTCCACGGATCCGAACCCCAGCACAACCCTCGCCCGCACGATGGAGTTCGGATCGGAGATCCCGAAGATCCTGGCCTCAGCGCGCGCAACGATCCCGGAGAACACCCCACCGCTCCTCTTCGGGTCGGACTCGAACCTGTACACACCGGCGGCGGACGTCGCCCTCAGGTAGAGGACCCCGTTCGGCAGCTCGAGCACGAGCTCGGAGGGAGCCCACTGAACCGTAGGGATGGGCGACATGCCGCCCACCTTGGTGCTCTGCAGTACGATGAGCCTCCCCTTCAGGGGCAGGCCGAGGAAAGAACCACCGAGCGCCTTTTCGTGTTGCGTGACGATCTCTCGCCCGCTCAGACTGAACAGCATCCCGATCCACGGAAGCCAGCTTGCGATCTGCTTCCACTCGTCCGACCTCAGCCGCTTCGTCGAGACCGTGACCGCCTCCGCCTCGAACCGGACCTGGAGGCCCACGTCCGGCTCCGGGGCCTGGGCGGGCACGCCCACGGCATCCGTGCTCAGCGCGAGGACCAGGACGAGCAGAACCGCCGTAAGTGTCCTCAACGTCCCACCTCCACCGTCTCTTTTTTTACTCAAGTCCCCGCGGTATGCAGGCAGCGGGATCCGCCCCGTGCCCCGCAAGCCACCCTGCGATCGCCGAAAGCCTCCGGGCGAGGATAACACCGAGGGCCCGGCCTTCATCGGATCTCCTCAGGCCGGCCAGGGCTCCCGCGAGGAACCGGCACCCAGCGGCAGCCTCGGCAGGACCGGTCCGCTCGGCCGCGTACAGATCCGCCTCGACCTCCTGCCGGACGGCCACGGACAGGTCGGCGGCCGTGCCGTGTCCCAGCACGATGTGGCCCACCTCATGGGCCAGGACGAACCTCGCCAGGCGCTCGTCCCGCAGTACGGGGTCGCAGAGGAAGACCGCTGCCCCCGGACCGAACTTGCTCGCAAGCGCGCCCGCCACGACCGTGAACGCACCGGGCCAGACGTCTCCATCCTCGCACTCCGCGGAGTATACCTGCACACCGTCCGGAACCGGGAAAATCCCCCGGACGAACTCCTCGGAGAGCGGCGCCGGCAAGCCGGGCGCCTCCGGGGGCGGACCATCTCCGGCCGGCCACGCCGGAACGGCCGCGAGAACGCCGGCCACCACCAGACCCGCAGCGAAAGCCCTGCGCACCGTTCCCACCTGCTACCGCACGAGAGCCCACAGGGCCGCGAGGAGCGAGGTGAACCCGACCAGCAGGGCCCCCGCGACCCACGCCCTCATCCGGGACACGCGGTCGGTCAGTTCGGCCACCTTCTCCTCGACGCTCCTCGCCCTCTGCAGGCTCGCCACCCTCAGCCCCTCGAGCCCCTCCTCCACTTTCGAGACCTCCTCCACGCACCTCCGGACCGCGTCCGCCTGCCGCGCCCCCTCCCTCCGCACCTCCTCCAGCAGCTCCTCCACGCGCCCCTCCAGGTCCCGCCGAAGCGCCCCCACGGAGAAGTCGTGGTCCCTCCGAAGCGCCCCAAACGCCTGCTCGACCTCACCCCGCAACACACCTACGGCCTCCTCCAGGCCGCGCCGCAGCCTGCCCACCTCCTCCTCCCCCTCCGCCCTGAGGGCCGAGATGACCTGCCTCCCCTCTGCGGAGATGCTCTCGACCGCCTTCCTCCACTCACCGACCGCCGCCTCGACGGACGAGGACGCGTCCCGGAGCAGCCCCTCGAGCCGGTCCCGCCAGGAGGCCTCCACGGACTCCAGGCGGCTCGATGTCTCCGCAACGAGCCCCTCGACTTCGCCGAGCAGGGAGCGCGCCCTCTCCCCCGCCTCGCCGAGCTCCCGGACCCGCCGCTCCACCTCTCCGAGGGCGCTCCTCGCGGCCCCCTCGACCCGCGCCGCCTCGTCGAGCCTGGCCTGCACCTGCCGCACGAGCTCCCCAAGCCCCTGCTCGAGCGCCAGGAGCCTCGACCTCGCGGCCCTGAGATCCGCGACCAGGGCGGCGACCTCCTCCTCCAGACTCTCGCTAGTGGAGCGTTCCTCCATGCCCCTCCTCCAGGAAGCCGCGCAGGATCTCCCTCGCCCTCCGGATTGCCTCCCGCCTCCGCTCCACCAGCCTCTCCACCGCTTCAGGAAGCGCCTCGAGTCCGACCCGGTCCGCCTCTTCCTCGGTGGTCTCGGGAGGGATCCGCACCCGGAGCTCCACGCCGTCCGGCAGGCCCTCCCCCCTCAGGACGGCGTCCACGCTCGCGGCGAGGTCCTTGTGCACCACCACGCGGTCCCTCCCCACCACCTCCACGAGGCTGCCGAACACCGGAGGGGCGAGGCGGCGGCGCGCCGCACCGGACTGGGCGATCCCGCCCAGCAGGGGGGCGAGGTGGGGGTTCTCCACGACGTCCCGGAGCTCCGACCCGTGCACGGTCGCAAGCATCTGCACCCCACGCCGCGCGATCGTCACCACCGCGTCCACGTCCCCATGGAACCCGATCTCGTCGATCACGATCGCCGCCGGCCCGTGGTTGGCCACCGCCTGCATCAGGACCTTCGCCTGGACAGACGGCTCGGGCACCTGGATGCGCCGCGCCTTCCCGATCGCAGGGTGGGGGACCTTCCCGTCCCCCCCGATCTCGTTGCTCGTGTCCACGACCACCACCTTCGTGCCCAGCCTCTCGCTGAGGATCCTGGCCGCATCCCGCAGGAGCGTCGTCTTCCCCGACCCCGGAGGCCCGACGAACAGCACGCTCCCCCCGAGGACGACGTCCCGGATGAACTCCGCCGCCCCGACCACGGCCCGCCCGACCCGCACGGTCAGGCCCACGATCTCGCCGTAGCGGTCCCGCACGCACGAGATCCTGTGCAGGGTCCGCTCGATCCCCGTCCGGTTGTCCTCCCGGAACCCGTGGACCCGGTGCACCACGTGGTGGAGGTCTTCCTTGGACACCCGGCGCTCCAGGACCTTCTCTCCACCCCGGTACCTCAGGACGAGGGGCCTCTCCAGGTCCATGACGACCTCTTCGAGCCCGCCCTCCCCCTCGCGCCGGACCTCCTCCTGGACCCACCCGGGTAGGACCCTGAGCAAGAGGGCGAGGTCATCCATCTCCCCGCTCCCGCCTGTAGTGAGGCCACCGCCGCCTTCGGGACTCGACGGCGAGCTGCTCCGCGCGCTCGACGACGCGCTCCCTCGGACCGTCCTCAAGGAACACCTCGACGCACGCCTGCACCACCGCGCGGACGGACGAGTCCGTCTCCGCAGCCATGACGCGCAGCCTGCGGTAGACGTCCTGGGGAAGCCTGATGGTCACACAGCGCATCACCGAGACCTCACCTCCGGCAGCGCGTTCACGCTCTCGAACCGCGCCGTGAACACGATCGGGAGGAGCGACCAGTGGACGGCGTCCTGGTAGAGGGGGAACGTCACGACAAGCGTCCTCGCACCCTCGCCCACCGAGATGATCCCCGTCTCCACCCCACCGTGGGGCAGGGTCCTCCCGTCCGCGGACGCCGGGTACCGCAGCACCCTGGCGGGGACGATCCTGCCGTCGGCGCGCACGATGATCCTGTACGGCACGACGTTCCAGGGCACCCCGCTCGTGTTCGTGACCTGGTAGCGCACCTCGATCCCGACGGGCGTCCTGTAGGCCTGGAACGCCGCCCGCACGCCGCGCTCGGAGAGCTCCACCAGGCGGGCCACGTTCTCCTCCGTGAGGAAGGCGACGGGGCCCGCGAGGCGCTCCCACCCGACCGGCACGCTCACCTGCTCCGGCCTGCCGGCTCCTCCCTCCTTCCGCCGCTCCTCTCGCTGCTCTTCCTTCCGCTCGGCCGGCCGGGGCGGCTGACCGGGAGCCTGCTGGGGGACCACCTGTGCGCTCGCCTCCACCCGCTGGGTCACGACGCGGATCACGTCCGCGGTCCGGGGCCCCCTGCTGACCCGGACCTCGAACACCACGAGCACCCCTCCCGCCTGGACGTGCATGTTCGTGCGCCCCCCGCTCCCGAGCGGCCGCACCCCGATGATCCCCTCCTCCCCCTTCACGGACAGGGCCACGACCTGATCGTCCCCCAGCGCCACGAAGTCGATGGGCGCGTCGAACACCATCACGAGCCCGAACCCCGGCTCCAGGACGATCACCGGCCTAGTTGACGGATTGGCCGCAAGCACGACGAGCGCGGGAGGCGCCTGCTGCGCCGCCGCCAGGCCCTGAAGCGAGAGGGCGACTCCTGCGATGAATGCGAGCGTGACCAGTAACCGGCTCATAAGCTCTCGGGTCTCAGTATATACACGACTCGACGGGCTGTCAATATGTCGAACAGGTGGTTGACTAGCGCTGATACGCTCTGCATGTTAAAATATTCCACGCAGACGGCGATGATCGTAGACAACAACGATCCAGGAACATCATGGACCCGAAGAAGTCCAGGACGGAAAACCAGGTCCAGGATTCCCCGGAGGAGACCCGGGGCAGCGCTCCCAGGAAGAGGGGAGCCATGGCCTACGTCCACGGGGCACACACCACCGCCCGCATTTCCAGAGAGCTCTACAAGAAGGCCAAGAGCTACGCCGCCGAGCACGACATCTCCATCTCCAAGGTCCTCCAGGAGGCCATTGAGGAGTACATCGAGGAGGCAAGGGAGCGCCTGAGGCAGGGGAAGCCCCTCGACCTCCCCCTCCGCTCCAAGCTTCCCGAAGAGAGGACCTACATCGTCTCCTGGCACGGCAACCCCAGGCTGACCAGACTGCTGCGCTCTATCGCGGCACAAGACGGCGTGAACGTCCGCACCGCCATCACCATCGCCCTGGAGCGCAAGCTGGCGGGATGGGAGCCGAGTGCGCTCAGGAAAGAGGCGGAAGACGAGCCCGAACTCCCCTAGTCCTTCTGCCGGAACCTGTGGCTGGCCAGGTCGAAAACCAGCTCGGCCCTCCGGCCGGAGGACTCGCTGAACCTGCTCTTCACAACCCGGAGTGCGTACGGCACCGTCTCGCTACGTCCGTCCTCTTCCCCCAACCGCTCCAGCTCAAGGACCAGCGCCGCGATGAACGCGAGGTCCCGGCTCTCCTCCGGGAGTGGCACGCTCACCCCGTCTCCCTCCGCCCTCTCTGCCGCGACCACGACCGCAGCGTTGAGACTCCTCGCCGTCTGGACCAGGGCCCTCACGACGGCCCTCGCTTCCAGCTCTCCGGCCGAATGCCCCGGGACAGAAATGGGCTCGATGGAGTCGACGAGAATCAGGTCGACTCCCCTCAAGAAAACCCTCTCAAGGGCTTCCCGCGTGTCCCGCAGGGCCGCCTCGAGCGCCCCCCTCACCGACGGGTCTCGCCGGTACACCCGTGCGACTGTTACCCTGGAGCCGTCAGGGGTCACGTACGCCGTGAGGCGCTCACCGAGGAAGAGCGGAACAAGGCCGTCGGTGGACTTCTCCGTGCTGACCAGGTGGACCTCATAGCCCAGCCGTGCTGCGTGGACGGCGCTCTGAACGAGAAGGTCCGACCTCTCGTCGCCCCTCGGGCAAACCACGAGGTGGACCTCTCCCCTCCACCAGCCCCCCTCCTCCTCGATGACCGCCAGCGGCGCAGGAACCTGCACCGACCCGGGTCCGGCCCCGCATTCCTCCGCCAGCATTCTGGACGCCTCGAGTGCCGTTCCCATCGTCTCTTCTGCCCCAGGTGTAGCTAGGACTTCTCTCTCCCGGTCATCGTCGAGCACTGTTACCACATCCCTTTCATTCACGTGAACCTGACCCGGGCACCTCCCGAAACCGGCACGACGACCTGTCGAACACAACCTGGCGCGTAAGGCCGCGGGCGGAGGCATGACGGCATTTTGTCACGCGGACGATGTACGGCTCCTCGGACACCCGCGTATCCACGCCTCCCTGCGGTTCAAGCTCCAGAATGAGGTCCGCCGCATGCGCGGCAGCCCGGGACTCCCGGACCGCGGGCGAGGGGGAGCGTTGCACCTCGCCCCTCACCCACGCAGGGGGGTCCACGAGCTGGGCGGCCGCAACCACCGCGACCTCGTACTTCAGCGCCACCTGCTTGAGGACGATGGCCACCTCGGCAACCTCCTGTTCCCGGCTGCGGCCGCCCGACGATGACCAGGCAAGCAGCTGGAGGTAGTCCACGAGCAGCAAGTCGACCCCCCGCATGGCATGCTGGCGGACGAACTCGGAGATCGCGTCGCTCACGCTGACCCACCCACGTGAGTCCACGCTGATCCTGGTGAAAGCATCGTAGCCGAGCGCATACGCCCTCCGAACAACGTCCCGCATCGCCGGATCCCGCCTGAACGCGCGCGCGACGGTGGCCGGACTCCCGTCACCAACAGCGACGGACGGGAACCATTCTCCCAGCGCACGCGGCACGAGGTCCTCGGCCGGTACCTCCACAGACACCAGGTGTACGTTGTAACCGGCTTGAGCGGCGTGGACGGCGCTCTGTACGATCAGGGACGTCTTGCCCGACGCGGTGAGGCCGGATACGAGATGTAACCCTCCTCGCAGCCACCCACCAAACAGCTCGTGGACGAGATTGAGCGGGGCCGCCACCGTCCGGTTATTTCGGTCGAACGAGGACATGTACTCCTCAATTGCCTCCGTAAACATGCAGGTCCGCTGCCGGTGCCGCCCCATGGCCTCGGCAAACGCCTGCGCCGCCAAGTCCTCTACCTTCTCCAGGCCTGTCACCGGGTCGGCGGCGCGCCGGGCCGCCTCCACCTCCCGGGCAACCCGCTGCCACGCGCTCAATGCTCTGCGCGCCCTCAGCCTCCGGACGGCCTCCTGGGCACCGAAAACTGGCTCGTGATCTGCAGCCAGGCGCAGGGCCTCAGCCGCCAGGCGCTTCCCCTCGACAGCCAGGCGGCGCTCCGCCTGCTCGATGGATCGAGCATCAAGGACGGTGAGCAATGCCTCGCGCACGTGCGGCGCGAGCAGGTCGTCCTCAGGGACGACGTCAAGCTCCCCACGCGACGCAAGAGCAAGAATGTCAAGAACCTCGACTTCTTCGCGCACCGCAATCGCCTCACCAGGGTGGTAGTTGCTCGAAACCCCGCTCGGATTCCATCTCCCTGCGAATCCCCTCCATTGCCTCGCGCCACGCTGCCCAGCCCCGCAGGCCCGCCGGAACGGCCTGGAGGACCTGCTTCACCGTTTCCTTATCCGCACCTTGGTCCAGCAAGCCAGCGAGTTCTTCCCCGCACCTCCGCGCCGCACCAGAGCCCAAACCACGAGCACGGAGAAACGAAACGAGCGCTTCCTGCAGGCTATCCGGAACACCGGTGAGCTGGAGGGCAGCGACCATCCGCTCCATTTCCACACGCCGCTCACGGTCCTCACGCGCCAGCGCTATGAGCAGCGCCACCGGGTCTCGGGGAGGCGCGGAGGGCTGAAGGGCGCCTACCAGCTCCCGAATCCGTTCTAGTCCTCCGGCCTCGCGGGCCGCTGCGGTCACGGCGTTGAAAGCGATTTTAGAATCGACTCCCCATCGGGCTGCGAGTTCACCAGCGAGCTCCGCAGCCGGGTTCCGGCGGACACCATTCCCGGACTGTGCGCTGCGCTTCCTCCTCAAGGAGTCCCCAGAGGGACCTATACCTTCCCTGCTCTCTCCTCTTGCCCGATCCGTTCCCTCTTCCTCAGGAAGGGAAGCCTCCAGACCCGCCCTCTTCTGAGGGAGAGGTGTGACATCCCCGCAGGATACTTCCGGATCATGGCTCTCCCTCATAGAGGAGGCCACCTCATTGGGGGAGACTGTCGTATGTCCGCAGGAGACTACCTCCCGGGGATCCGTCTCCCTCAAGGAGGAGGCGGCGGCGCGGGGTTGGGTGGGTGGGGGTTCGTGCGCGTAAAGCGCACCGCTATCTTTAGATAGCGTTTTCTTTTTCTCTATACGTTCTATGGAATACGTTCGGTCGCGCGGCCGGTGGCCGGAACCCGCGTCCTGAGCCGGTTCCGGCCGCGAAAGGGCCTCTTCGGGAGGATCACAGATGATCCCCGACTGTGACGGATTTGATCCCCGACTTTTTGTTCGGGTATCACTTGTGATCCCTGACTCTAGAGGTCGGGTATCACCGGTGATCTCTGACTCTACTCGGGTATCACCCGTGATCCCCGACTCCACAGGTCGGGTATCATCTGTGATCCCCGATTCTGGATTTCGGGTATCACCGGTGATCCCTGACTTTGAAAATCGGGTATCACCGATGACCCCCGACTTCTCTCGGGTGTCGTCGCTGCCCTCTGACCCCACGGGTATCAGGATTGTGAACAGGGTATGCCGTCCCCACGTTGTGTGCCGCTTGTCACGCTGGATTACACCCTCCCGGAGAAGCTCTGCGATCGCACGCTTGACCGTGGGGATACTCAAGCCTGTGTCTATAGCGAGGGAGGAATATCCGGGCCAGGCCTGCCACGAATCGTTGACGCGCGAAAGGATGACCACGTACACCTTGACCGCCGCAGGGCTGAGGCGCTTGATAATTCCAAGCTCTCTCAGAGAGGTGAGGAGTGGTCCGTACCCTGCAGGGAGCTGGGACTTGACTCCGGTGGCTCGCACCGTTAAAATTCCGTCTTGAGGGTCTTGCAATTCACTTGACTGGGCTGCGGCGGCCGTCTCCGCCGTGGCCCTCGTTTCTTCCCGGCTCATCTCCCGTTGCGTCTCCTCCTCTTCGGCTGGCTCTTCTGTTCTTGCTCGGTTCTGAGGGCGATCAAAACCCTTCTGACCTCGTCGATAAGGCGGTAGCATCGCTCGACCGCGTCGTGCCACCGCCACCATGGGGTCTCTTCACCTCGTACCAGCGCCTCGTTCACTTCTTCCCAGGCCTTATCGAGAATCGCCATGGCCGCAGCCTGCAGGGTGGTCTCCGGATCATCGGAAAGCTCGTGGACAATCCTCATGGGGTCACACCTCCCCCGTATGCCGGGTTCGAATCACCCTCCTTCCGGGTCGTGAGCCTGAGCCAAGCTTCCAACCCACCTGCGCGCAGCGAGGCGTCCACAGCGTTCAGGATTCGCCTCCTCAGAAGATAGAGCGCTACACAGAGCTCCGGGTCGAGCTCTGGGGGCTCGCCGGCGAGCGCGAGGACAGCGTCGCGCCACACCTCCGAAAGCGGCTGGAGGACCGTGGCGAGGTTGCGGTCGATGTCGGGCAAAAGTCCGAGAAACTTGTTGCTCGTCACACTCTCTCCTCCAGGTGAGTATACCCACTAATTTTCAAAGTTTCAAGTGTTTGGGCCTATTACGAATCCCTCAGGGTCAAGATGCAGAACCTGGAGAATGCGCTTCCTACAATCGAGGTGAACCCGGACAAGGTAGTCCACGTCCGCGTTGCGCTGGAGTTCCTGGACGACCGCCATGATGTATTCCTCATCGGCGAGGTTGAGGGCGTCGGTGAGAGGGTTTGTCCTCGCCGCGGGGACAGCGTGCTCAGCCGTGAGACGCCCTGTCTCGATGAGCGCCCAGAGATCCGCATCCACCCGGAAGAACGCGCTTGCCACCCAAAGCGCAAGTTTCTCCCCGCCCTCCGCATGGGCCATCTCGAGAACCTCTTGCCACACCCTGACTCGGTTCTCGGCCGCTTCGGCCAGCGGCCGGACCTTCGCACTTCTTCTGTGCCTGCTCATGGCAAACCCGCCTCCAATCGGGCGCCGCGGGCGCAGCGCCTAGCCGTCAGCACCGAACGCGAATCTACGCTAGCAGACCAACGCCTTTGTTGTCCTGGGATTTCCGTGGGATTTCCGTTGGATTTTCGGTGGATCTTTCCAAGACAAGTGCCACGAGGGCGGGGAAGGGTTCGGTATCGTTGGATTTTCGTGGGATTTCCGTTGGATTTCCGCAATGGTACTTGACATGCAAACATACGTTCGCTATGCTGGTGCCACACCCGATGGGGGGTCAGTCCATGCAGGTGCGGCAACTTGTACAGTTCGGGTTCCCCCAGGACCTGGTCACGCAGTGGACCCAGGAGTTCGGCCCGCAGCTCCTCCCCGTCCAGGTCCTGGCCATTGAGAGGTTCGGCGTCCTCGAGGGGGGTCGGCTCGTCGTCGTCTCCCCCACGTCCTCCGGCAAGAGCTTCCTGGCCGAGCTGGCTTCCGTCCACGCCGGCCTGCACGGCCGCCGTGTCCTCTACCTCGTGCCCCTCCGGGCCCTCGCAGCCGAGCGGGCAGAGGACATGGAGCGCAGGTATGGGGCATACGGAGTGAAAGTGGCCCTCACCGACTCCGACCACAAGGACGACGACGCCCTGATCCTCTCGGGGGAGGTGGAGATCACCGTGGCGGTGTATGAAAAGGCCCTCTCCCTCACCCTCAGAGAACCTGCCTGGCTGAACCAGCTTGACCTCGTCGTCGCCGACGAGCTGCAGATTATCGGAGACTCCGACCGAGGCCCCGCAGCAGAGACACTCCTCACCGTGATCGCAGCCCGGTCCCCCTCCACGCGCCTGCTGGCACTCTCGGCCGTGGTGGGAAACCCCTGGGAGCTCAGCAGGTGGCTGGGGGCGAAGCTCCTCACCGACGAGAGGAGGCCGGTCCCGCTGCGAAAGGGCGTCCTGTACCAGGGCGTCTTCCGCTACCACACGGACAGCAGCGAGGAGGGAGAGGAGCCTTTCCCCGGGGTCATCGGGCCACGGTGGGAGGATATGCTTGCCCAGACAGTGCGGGCATGCGTGGACGCAGGTGAGCAGGTGATGGTGTTCGTCCCCAGCCGCCGCGACTGCCGCATATGGGCGGTCCGCCTCGCGGAGATGCTGGACAGTCCCCCGGCAGAAGGAGCCCTCGATGCCTTAGCACCCCTGGAGGAGACCACAAACCGCGACCTGCTCCTTCGCACGCTGCGCAGGGGCGTCGCCTTCCACAACGGGGACCTGCTCGCCCCCGAGCGGTGGGCCGTGGAGGCAGGGATCCGGAACGAGGAGGTCCGCGTGGTCGTGGCCACCACTACCCTTGCCAGCGGGATCAATACGCCGGCGAAGACGGTCATCATCACGCCGTGGATGTGGGAGTCGTCGCGGCGTCCGGCCGGCTATTACCAGAAGGCCCTACCCCAGTCGGCCTTCGAGGCGATGGCAGGCCGGGCAGGCAGGCGCCTGAGGGACGAGTTCGGAAGGGCCGTCCTCCTCGCCCCCACCCCCTTCGACAGGGACAGCCTCCTCAGGTACATGAACCGGCAGTGCGAGCCGGTCACCTCCTGCCTCCCCGACGAGCCCCTGGAGGAGACGGTGCTCCGCTGCCTGGCCGCACACGCCGCCTCTAACGAGCCGGAGGTTTACGCGTGGGCCGCCCGCACCCTTGCGGGAGCGAAAGGGTGGCTGGCTTCCGAACAGGGGAAAGAGGAGATCCGTCAGGCCATACAGGTGTGCCGCTCAGAAGGGCTCATAGAGGTCAAGGAGCGCGGGCAGATGGTCCTGACGCGGATGGGACGTGCCGTTGCAACCGCCGGGGTTCCCCGTTCGGTGGTACGCATCGTCTCCTCCTGGGTCGGCAACCCGGAACAGGTCCCCTCCTCCCTCGAGATCCTTCTGGAAGCCTGCCGGATGCTCCCTCCTCTGGAGGTCCCTGTCCCCCTTTCCCGCGAGGAGTACAGGGCGGGAATCCACGAACGCAGGCTCAGGGCCCAGGGGATCGACCCCGCACGAGGGCGCGGGGGCACGCTGGCACCGACTGCCCTGGTGTTGAACTACGACGAGAGCCGTACCGCCAAGCTCGCGCTCGCCCTCCAGGGCTGGCTCGAGGGAGTCCCGACCCGCGACCTCGAGGAGGAGTACAGGATCGGCGCAGGAACGCTCCTCCGCGCAGCCGAGTCCGTTTCCTGGGTGGTCCAGGGGATGGCCGACGCGGCGGACGTCGCAGGAGCTCCCGACGACCTCAGGAAGACTCTCGCCGACATCGCGGCCCGTCTCCCGTTCGGGGTCCGGGCTCCTGGCCTCGCCCTGGCGAAACTACGGGTGAAGGGACTGGGCAGGGACCACATCCGCAGGCTCGTGGATGCGGGATTCGAAGACGTAGAGGCCCTGCCGGACGTCCCATTTGAGATGCTCGCCAGGGTGATCCCGGGACCCATCGCGCGCCGCCTCATTGCCAGGATCGCAGACCGGCGGGAGGGTCCCCAGACCCAGCAGACCACGCAACAAGCGGGTCCCTACCTGGTCCTCGACCTCTCCGATCCAGGTGTGGCCCGCGTCCGCGGGAAGGCGGTGCGCCTTACCCCCACGGAGTACAAGCTCCTGTGTGCGCTCGCGCGCGCTCCCCAGAGGACCGTCCCCTACGACAGGCTCTGCGAGGAGCTCTGGGGAACGGACAAGTTCGTGGAGCGCCACCAGATCAATTACCACAAGAGCCGGCTATTGAGGAAACTCCAGGCGGCTCTGGGGGAAGGAGCCGATCCCGTCATCGTCACTGTGGCGGGGATCGGGCTGAGGCTCAACCTTCCCGAGGGGGCAGTCGTTGCACCCTGAGACCATCTGTGCTAGGACAAGCACAGGAGGTGACGACTGTGCCCAGCCCTCTGATCCGCTTCCGTGCAGGTCCCGTCCTCGCCGAGATTCAGACGAGGGCTGTACGAGGTGACCCCGCGGTCCCCCTCGGCCAGACCGCCAGGCGCGACCTCTCGCGCTCCTCCCCAGGGAGGTGCGGGAGCACCGCCCCGCCCTCGTCGCCGGCATCGCCCTCGACGCCCAGTTCCACGACAGATAGATCCCCCAAAGAGAAGCCCGCAGGCTGTGGAGGGAGGTCCTCGACGCCCTCTCTGCGACATCCCGGTCGGTTCCCGTCCTCCTGTCCGCAGGACCCCCTCCCGAGTGGGGGAGGCCCTGTACCGCCCGTGGAATCTGGGATCCGCGGGCGAAACGGTGGACGGGGTAGGCGGTGCCTCCAGATGCAGGAAACCAGGCGGCTGTGGGAGAAGGCGGAGGTGGGTGAGATCCCGTGGACATTCGGGACAGGCTGAGGCTCATCGAAAGACCCGGCCCCATCTTGCCCCTGACTCTGTCCTAAACTACTTCGACGCTATGAGCGAGGCTTCGGACTCCGCAGTGAGCCCACAACTTGCTATCCTAGGCGGCTTGGCTCCTGAAAGTGGTCCTGTGTTCCGTATCCCCAGAAGTTAACTATAAAGACTTGAATCATCAAAATGCATTGCGTATAATATTCTAGTGAGAACCCTGGGGTACGCTATGAGAGGGAACCTCACACTGGCGGAAAAGAGCGCAATGGTTGCCACGCGGTCGGGGTTGCCCGCCCCAGACATATCTGGAGGAACGCACCATGGATGATCCGCTGTTTGGTCTACGGAAACTGATCGCCGATGCGGTGGAGGAGGGTGCATGGCGCGGCGTGCTACGTGCCTTGCGTGAGGTCGGTCTGGCCGGACGTGGGGCAACACTGAATCCTCAGGGCAGGCTACTGACCGCGGAGGAGGCAGCCGCGCGCCTCAAGATTCCTCGGAAAGCGGTCTACGAACTCGTGCGCACGGGAGCCCTTCGCTCAGTACGCATAGGGCGCCGTCTCCGCTTTCCGGAATCGGCCCTCATGGTCTGGGAGCAGGAGACGCACCCGGATACGGAGAATCGTCCGTAACGATGCGTGGACACATCCGGAAGCGAGGCAAGTCCTGGCAGGCGATCCTCTACCTGGGCAAGGACGCCGTGGGAAAGAAGCGCTACCGCTCGATGAGCTTTGCGACCCGGCGGGAGGCGGAGGAGTGGCTGGCGTCCATGGTGAGCCAGCCTGGCCTGGCGCGAATCCCCTCGCGCGTGCGGTTCGCCGAATTCGCTTGCAAGTGGTTGGACTCCCACGCGCCCGGCCGGCTCGGCCCAAAGACTCTCTATGAGTACCGCAGAATTCTGGAAAATCGCCTCATTCCGGCGTTCGGCCACTTGCCGCTCTCCAGGATCGGACCGGCCCACATCGCGGAGTTCTGCGCCCGCGAGCAGGCGTCTGGGAAATCCTCCACAACAGTCCTACATGCGTACAGGCTACTGCGGGAAATCTTAGGCTTTGCCGTGCGATGGGGGGTGTTGCAACGGAACCCCGCTGAACTCGTGGATCCTCCCCGCAGGCGCAGAAACGATGTACGTGTTTGGGATGAGGAGCAGGCAAGGCTCTTTCTGGCTGCTGCGAGGCAGAGCCCGCTCTACCCCCTGTATTTGACGGCTCTCTTGACCGGCATGCGCCAAAGCGAGCTTTTGGGACTGAAGTGGGAAGACGTGGACATGGTGACAGGGACTGCAGTCGTGCGCCAGACGCTCTACCGCTTAGGATCCAGCGTGATCGTAAAGGAGCCGAAGTCCGGCAAGGCGCGGAGCGTGTTGCTCCCTCCAGCAGTGGTCGAAGTGTTGCGGGTGCACAGGTCCGCCCAGGAAAGCCTGAGGCGTCAGCTCGAAGTCTGCCCACACGGATTGGACTGCCGCGACGGCGCCTGTCCCTACTGGCACGAGGCGGGCCTTGTTTTCACACAGCCTAACGGCAAGCCGCTCCACGCAAACAACATCACCAAGCGCGACTTCCGGAGGGTGATCGAGCAGGCAGGACTTCCTAGGATCAGGTTCCACGACTTGAGACATGTTCATGCCACTCTTCTGCTGAAAAGCGGGGTAAACCTCAAAGCGATTCAGGAGAGGCTCGGCCACTCCACAGCGGCCTTCACCTTACAGGTTTATGGGCACCTACTGCCGGGCCTGCAGAGGGAGGCCGCGGAGGCTGCCCAGGATCTCGGATTGACAGAGATTGACAAAAGCGAGCTTGTAAGGGGGTCCCCCGGGGGAGGGGGTCGTCTGAAATACCCGCAGCAACTGGATTCTACTGGCGCGCCCGGAGGGACTCGAACCCCCGACCTACAGGTTCGAAGCCTGCCGCTCTCTCCACCTGAGCTACGGGCGCGCCACCT
>Ga0272449_1000704_pt1 | contig 38201 bp, 43 predicted proteins | sample YNPCB0241_FD_198679 | JGI IMG/M metagenome (GOLD analysis project Ga0272449, IMG submission 198679) | Hot spring sediment microbial communities from Yellowstone National Park, WY, United States - YNP-CB-024-1 | ecosystem: Environmental > Aquatic > Thermal springs > Hot (42-90C) > Sediment...
CGTAGCATTTCTTGCACACCTCCTCATTTATCCTTAAAACCTTTCCTCCATTTCTCACTATCGCATTTGGAACAGGGCAGACCCTGCTGCATGTTCCGCAACCCTTGCAGCCTAATACCGCGATCAAGAAGATCCCCCATCATCTTTTCGGAGAGGAAAGCTTAGGATTTGCCCAAGCCGAGGGAAGGATTAGCATAACAATGCTTTGGCAGGGTAGGAAATTGGCTTTTGAAAGCGGAATAAAAGAAGAGTGAAGCCTTAAAGCCGGAAACTTCACCTTTAAAGGAGTGGCTAACCGAAATCATATCTCCAGTGCTCTTTCCAGTTCCTCCCTTATCATGTTTTCCGGCATAGCCCCCACAAATCCGCCTACTACCCTCCCCCTTCTGAAGAAAAGCACTGTTGGTATGCTTGAAATTCCGTATTCAAAGGCCAGTTCCTGATTTTCATCAACGTTTATCTTGTAGAATTCAACGTCTTTGTATTCCTTAGATAGCTTTTCCAGCAGAGGGCTGAGGAACCTGCAGGGCATGCACCAGTCTGCATAGAAATCCACGACGACCAGTTTGTCGCTGTTTATCACCTGAAGGAATTCCCTCTCATCTATCTTCCTCATAATACCACCATCTTCAAAAGAATTGCTTTGGACAATATAACTTTTATCGGTTTATCCGAAACTGTTCAATTCCGCTATGTGTAGATCGATACAACATCTCCGTCGCTCAGCACATGGTCCAGTCCAACTCTCTGCCCCTCATGCTTTACAGATCTTCCCCACACCCTCGCGTACTTGAAATTTTCAACGAAGTCGTTGTGTATCTTCCTGCACACATCCTCGATTCTTGCCCCCTCCCTCAGAATCATTGGTTTTTCGCTCATTTTTTCACCGGGCGGTTTTAGATAAACCTTTATGAACCTCAGTTTTCTGTAAATTTCTTCCTTGAGCAGATCCAGGTTTATCCCCCTTGTTGCGGATACCTTTATTGCGTTAACGTCAACATCCATGATATCTATCTTGTTCACCACGGTTATCGAGGGAATGTAAACGCAGTTCCCGTTTAGAGCATCGATCAGCCTCTCCATCGTTATGTTCTCTCTTATGAGCACGTCTGCATTGTGAATCTTGTATTCCTTCAGAATTTCGGCAATTGTCCTCTCATCGAGGCCCAGTGGTACGGTTGAACTTATCTTTACCCCTCCCCGGTCCTTTCTCCTTATCACAACATCCGGCGGTTTCTGGTCGAGCCTTATCCCCGCTTCATAGAGTTCCCTTTTTACAATTTCTATTGAATCCAGTTTGAAAACGTCTGCAACTATAACTATGAGATCGGCAATTCTAACGGCTGAAAGGACTTCTCTCCCCCTCCCTCTTCCGCTAGCTGCACCCTCAACGATTCCCGGCATATCGATGATCTGTATAGTTGCGTGTTTGTATTCCATTATTCCGGGAACTGGCTTCTTTGTCGTGAAATCGTAATCTCCAACCTCGCTTTTTGCATTCGTTAAAGCGTTTAGAAGGCTAGACTTCCCGACAGATGGAAAGCCTACTAGGGCAACGGTTGCATCCCCCTCTTTTTTTATGGAAATCGTCTGCCTTGCACTTTTCCTTCTCTCCTTTTCAAGCTCCTCCTTTAGCCTTGCAAGCTTCGCTTTAAGTCTTCCGATGTGATGTTCTGTTGCCTTGTTGTATGGAGTCCTTTTTATTTCCTCCTCGAGCTGTTTTATCTGCTGGAGTAAGTCCACATTTTTAGAATCATCTCAGAATTAAAAAGTTCAACGCATTTCGAGGCTGTCGCTAACAATCGTAACACCCCCCTTCATCGAAAACGTGAGCTTGGCAACATAATTGTGGTACGCGATAAAGGAGTCCTCACTCTTTATTATATCTATCTGAACGTCGTGAAAGGCTGTTAGACCTTCGGGGATTTTTCCGATGACGGCGTTGATGAGAATTCCCCTGTCGATTTCTATAAGCGACTCTATCGCCTTCGATGCATCTATTCCGTAGAATGATAGGAAGTTCATACCAAAGGAAAGAATCAGTCTGTTTTCAGGCAAAAAACTTTTCAATCTGTTTATTTCCTCAATTTTAAGCTTTTCCAGTATTTTTAGGGGAAAGCAATCCTTTTCTGATGCGATCAAAACGGCCTCCCCATGTTTTGGGAAACCGTATTTTTTTCCGAGATGATTTATCCTCTCAACGGCTGCATCTGTCCATAGAATCCAAAAAAAGTCTCCAAAGTTCTGGTTAAGCCACGAGCAAACTGTGTAGAAGCTGTAAAGATCCGGAAAAGTTATCAGCAGTTTATCCCCTTCTTCGGCCTCTTCGATAACACTCTGAATTATCTTCATGGTGAAAGAAAGGAAGCGGCATAAATAAAATTTTCCTTAAGTAATAAAATTTCTTTTCTGTAATTTCAACGCCCCCCTAATTTTCTTTGGCCCTCTAGTTTGTTCAAGATTTAGATAAGAACCTTAAATTTGCTGGGACTGCGAGCATGAAATAAGATTTTTTAGCGGGCTCGGCGGGATTTGAACCCGCGACCTGCAGCTTAGGAGGCTGCCGCCATATCCGTGCTAGGCCACGAGCCCTCAAGAAAAGATGTTTTTAAGTTTTATGAGCTTTTTGGTTTACCTCCTAGTTTCTTTGAGCATGTAGGATGCGTAGATTAGGGCAAAGGATATAATCATTAGAATCAAATTCAGCCTCCATTCGGGTGAGAATTCAGCCTCGAATGGCCTGGGATGGAGTGGGGAGAAAAATCCGGAAATGTAGCTGAGGGGAACAGTAATATACGCGATTATGAGGTAAATCGCGGAAATTCTTGCCTTTTCTTCAACGAGGTTTCTCAGTGAGAAATAGACGGCATATATGAAGAGCATGAGCAGGACAATGACTTCCCTGATCTCGTACCATGTAAAATAGGCTCCCCAGGTTTCTTTAGCCCATATCGCCCCGCTTATGAATGCAACTATTGCCATAATGAATCCGAACTTTGCCGATCTGCTTGCAATTTCATCGCTCTTCGGACTGCTATTCCTGAGGAAGGATATTGAATAGATGAAGGAAACTGTAAAGGCGAGGTATGAGGCGATTGCGGAGGGAACATGGAGGAACACTATTCTGTAGCTCTCTATTTTCGCCGGAAGGGAAAATGAATTGTATATGCCGAACAGGAGCATTGCTATCGCAACCAGAAGAATCAGCCTGAACATGTCTCAAATAGATCACGGATTAAAAAGTTTTTTAACCTTGAGGGCAAAAATGCTTTATAACCGAAAACCTCGCCCTTCAGGGCGAGGATGAAAAAGCTTAAATAAATGAAACATGTAAAAATTCGATACGAGCATGCTGTCCAATGGAACAGGGAGTTCAAATGCCCCGAAATGCGGGCTTGTTTACAACAAATATAGCCCATACCTTAACGAGAGGCATGGGATGGAGAGCTTGGCTTTGAATCGGCAGATGAGGGGAAGGGCGTGAAACCTCCCTTAACGCCGGAAGCCTCGCCTTTAAAGGCGGGGCAGCTCACGTTGAAGCTGATCTTTGCTCTCCTTTCAATCCTTTTTCTTGGCTCCTGTTACCTGGGATACTTTTTGGCGGAAGCATATCCTGATTTGGCAAAGAAGGAAATGGAAGACCTGAGAGAATTTTTCAGGACATTTGTTTCCAGAGACATCTCCCCACTGGAAATATTCCTTATAATATTCTTAAACAATTCGATAAAGTCGTTTTTTGCCATGATTCTGGGAGTATTTTTTGGAATAGTGCCTGTCCTCTTCATTTTCTTAAACGGGCTCATAATCGGTTTCTTTGCGAAATTTCTGGGGGAAGAAATGGGAATTTTGAAATTTGTTTTTTTGCTGCTTCCCCACGGAATACTGGAAATACCGGCAGTTATACTCGCCTGCAGTTACGGTGTACAGCTCGGAATCTCACTCATAAAGGATAGAAAGGGTCTGGGAAAGAAAATAAAGGTCTCGGTTATAAAATTCTTCAAAATCGTGGCTCCAATGCTATTCGTTGCGGCTGCCGTAGAAACCCTTCTGATCGTGATAAGGTAGACGGGTCTGAATGATTCCCTTAAGGTCATGGAAATCTTTTCCCATCGCGTAAACATCCTCATCGATCCTGAACCCCTTGGGCGTCTTTTTTAGGTCTTCAATTCTGAAAAACCTCCACTTCTCCCTTGGAAGTTTTAGCGCTATGTATCCGCTTGCCCCAAATGCCTTTGAAAATTCTTGGAGCTTTTTTATTTCTTCGGAGGATAAATAAAGTGGCAGATTCTTTCTCATTTTTACTTCGAATGCGAAGAAAGCAGATCCATCTCCTGCAACAATGTCCGGGCAAGGAAAATGTGAGGCCCCGCTACCGGCTACCCTGACAGCTGCAAAACCGTTTTCCCACAGTTCCTCAATTAATTCCCTTTCAAATCTCGAACCCTTTCTTTTCATCAAACAAAAATTTTTGATCAATATTTAAATAAATCGCCCAGGCAGCTTTCAAATCCTTTTCCAACATTTGGCCGGGTATAATTTGAATCTGGAACATCTTTCTCTTGAAGCAATTTGAGCCTTAAGAAGCGAAAAGCTGATAACCTTAAGATACACTTTGCTTTTAGCGGGGGTTGCCGAGTGGACAAAGGCGGTGGATTCAGGGTCCACTCCCGTAGGGGTTCGAGGGTTCGAATCCCTCCCCCCGCATTAATTTACAAAACCTCGCCCTTTAGGTAGCCTGCCGGCAAGATCTCGGATTGCATTCAGAATCTCGCTTTCGTTTTTTATAATTATGGACTTCGAACTGATTTCTGAATAGATTTTTTCGGCCATCTCTCCTGCGAAATTCCTACTCCTAATTTCACTCCTTTCGACTACAATCAGCTTTCCGAGCTTTGCTGCCAGATTTGCGGCAATTAGATTTTTCAAGTTTCCCCTTCCAATGCTCAGATTTGCCAGAACGACAAAGTCAGCTTCTTCAACCATTTTCAGGTTTTTTTCATGGTTCTCATCGCTTATATCGCTGAAGGGAACTTCTGAAACTACCTCGCATCCGAGCTCGGTTGCAATTTCCCAGTCGCTGTCGAGGACATTGAGAACTCCGGCGGAAACTCTGTATCCGGCCTCCACGAGAGTCTGTATTATTTCCGCCCCGCTTCCGCCACCGCAGATTACATGAACGCGAATACTGTTTTTCGAACTCTTTGCGACCGGAATCACTATAACGGATTTTCCAATCTTCCTGACAGCCACGTCAACACCGTAAACTTCCCTGACGGATTCAGGGGTTATGACGTCTTCAGCCTTCCCCGCGCGATGGACTTCCCCGTTTTTGAGCATCAAAATCTTGTCGGAAAACGTCGCCGCCAGATTTATGTCATGCATGGCTATTATTGCTGAGCAGCCATTTTCAACTCGCCGCTTGATCAACCTCATTACCTCTATCTGGGATGAAAGATCCAGATGTGCAGTTGGTTCATCTAGGAGCATTACTCTAGGTTCCTGCGCAAAAAGCCTTGCTAGCATCACCTTCTGTTTTTCTCCGCCGCTCAGCTCATCGAATATCCTTTCCTCAAATCCCCGAAGTCCAACCTCATTCAGTGCATTCAAAGCTATTTCGTAATCCTCCTTTTTGGCCCTTCTTATTCCGCTGAGATGCGGTGTTCTGCCGAGCAAAACAATGTCTATAACCCTCAACCTCGTCTGCGGTATTTCCTGTGGAAGATAAGCTGCGATTTTTGCAATGTCATCGAATTCGAGTCTTTTCCCGTCGAATAGAACAACGCCCTTCAGAGGTTTTAGAATCCCGAAAATTGTCCTAAGCAAGGTTGATTTTCCGCTTCCGTTCGGGCCCAGAATGGACAGAATCTCCCCTTCCTCGAGTTTGAGCGTAACGTTTTTCAGTATCTCCCTACTCCTCAGTTCGACTCCAAGATCCCTTATTTCAAGCCTCATAGCCCGCGTTTCAGTATGTAAAGGAAGAAGGGTGAACCGAGGATCGCGGTCATGGCCCCAACAGGGATTTCCCCGCTTGTGCATGTTCTTGCAAGCAGATCTACCAGAGGCATCAATGTGGCGCCGAAGAGAATCGCGGAGGGCAGCAGTCTTTGATGGGCCTCGCCGAAAATCAGCCTCATTGTGTGAGGAACGATTATTCCAACGAAACCTATAATCCCGCAGACGGCAACGGTTGCAGATGTTAAAAGCGATGTCACGGCAATAAGCTCTTTTCTGAACCTCTCAACATTTATCCCAACCGATCTTGCATGCTCTTCGCCCAGCAGGATTGCATTTAGGTTCCAGGAATTGAGCAGCAGATAGGTAATTCCTATGAAAAATGGGATTATTATAAGCCATATCTTCTGCCATACGGCCCTTGAAAAACTGCCCATTATCCAGAAGATGATTTCATGGGCGCTTTGTTGCGAGAAGTATATAATTATTGCGGTAAGCCCGGAAAGAAATGAAGAAACTGCAATTCCGGCCAGAAGCACGGCATAACTTTCTCCATGCCTTCCGAGTCTGTAGACAGTGAAGGAGACGATCAATGAGGTTATGAAGGCTGAAATTACGATGTTCCACGTGCTTCCTATTCCTAGGGAGATAACGAGTGCAGCACCAACACTGGCTGCGCTGGAAACACCCAGAATATATGGGTCGGCAAGGGGATTGCGGAAGAACGCCTGCATTGCGCATCCAGCAGATGCCAGCGACGCTCCGACCAGCATTGCTAGAAGAACTCTCGGCAGCCTGTAGTCGAGGACAACTGTTTGCATTAGGGGATCCTTAAAGTCAATAAATCCCGCTGGGCCGAAAGATATGCCTAGAATCAGTGAGATCGCACATGCGAGCAGCAGCGCAGCGGTTTTTGCAAATTTCACAAGTAACATGAAGCATGAGTCAAATAAACTTTACCATGGAAATAAAAAAATCTTGATTTCAAACCAAAAAATTTTTAATTCATGAGTCTTCTTTTCCTTCATGAAGCTCGCAATCGCATATCTACTACTTCTTTCACTGGCATCTTTAGCCAGTGCGAACGCTTTCCAAGGAGATGCCTCGCATCTTGGGAACTTTTCATCGAGCATCGATGGGCAGGTAATCCCAAAACTCGACTGGAAGACTTATATAAGCGGGCTCGTGGGAGCGCAGCCAGTGTATAGCAATGGAAAAATTTTCGTGACAAATTGGTATGGCTGGAGCGAATGGAAACCGGGATTATATGTTTTGAATGCGAGTAACGGAGAAATTTTGAAGAATTTCAGCAACATCCAGGGGGCATCAACACCATTCGTTTATGAGGACAAGGTTATAGTCGGTGGAATGAAAGGAAAAGGGGGTTATTTGGGTTACCTTTACATAGTAAACCTAACAACTTCCGAAGTTAAAGAAATTCTGCTCGATACGCAGGAATCGTGGTACGGTGTAGCCTCTTCTCCAGTTGTCTACAATGGGAACATTTACGTTTTAACGCACTCGAATGGAACTCTCTGGAAAATTTCGATTGATGGAAATATTCTCAACAAATTTACCACGGGAGGAGAAATAAACCCCTATACTTCCCCTGTTGTCGGCAATGACTTGATATGCTTTGCTGGAAACAGGAGCGGAAATGCCATTTTCTGCGTTAATGAAAGCCTTTATGAAATCTTCAATATAAGCGTTGACTCCAAGATAACGAATACGCCTACGCTTTACAACGACCTTCTGATCTTTGCAACAGAAAAGAAGCTTTATTTTGTAAACGTTACAAAAGGAGAGGTTGTTAAAACAATGGATTTCAATGGATCCCTTTCTAGCGCTGCGATTGGAGATTTCATCTATATTGGCTCCAAAGATGGAAAACTTTACGCGATAAACAAGACAACGCTTGGAGTTGAATGGACTTTTGAAGCGAATGGGAAAATAGACTCCTCACCGGCCTTTGCAAATGGTGTTGTTTACTTTGCAACGAACGTTCCGGAAGGTACAATCTATGCTGTCAGGAATGGCAAAGAACTCTGGCATTACACCTTGAAACCCCCTGAAGGTAAATACTACAACATAATGTCATCCCCCTTCATTGCTGAGGGAAAACTGTTTATCGGAGCTGATAGCGGCTATGTTTACTGCTTCAACTCAACTGGAACGATGGAGTTCAAAGTTACACTTTCCCCTGGAAATATAACCTTGGATGGGAGAAAAATCAGCAGGACGTCAACGCTTGCTGCACTTTACGAGGCATCGAGATATCGGCTAGAAGACGCCGAAATCGTCTTTAGCGTGAATGTCAGCTGGCATGACAATTCTGCTTTTGTCAATTCCATAATGGGTTTCGAGCTAAGCCCTAATTTGTCATGGTCTATCTGGAATTCGACAGCTCCACTTGAAGATGCCAGCTCATATCTCTTGCAGGATGGTGAAACGATCTATTACTGCTACGGATGCTCCACAGGGCCTGAAAATTCGACGGTTGTTCTGAAGATAACAGCGAATGTTACACCTCTGGGAATCAATGATTTCATAGTTTCAAATGGAGCAAGGGGAGGAAATGCTACAGCTTACGTTAATGTAACAGCAGCCGAGGAAAACTGGTTCCTGGCAGTTGTCAGCGGCATTAACGAAAAAGGGGATTACGTTGCCGGGATATCAACTTTTTATCTCAGCAAAGGCGGCGAGTTTAGCGTTCCCGTTCTGATACACATCCCGCAGAGAAATGAAGCGGGAAATTACACTCTTTATGCAGCGGTTTACAGGCTGGATGAGTATCCAAACAATTTCATAGCAATTTCTAACCCCAGAATTTGTAGGGTGAGCTGATGAAGGTCCTGAAGATTTTGATATTCCTTTCCCTTATTTCAATTCCAGTTTCAGCTCTCCAGCTGCAAGTCGTTGGAAAATGCGTTGGGGAGGAATTCAGAATTTCCGTGGAAAAGCAATCAATTTTCGTAATTAGAATAAATGACGGAACGCCGATTTTTGCCGAGGGAAAGGAAGTCGTTTTCAGACCGCAGGTCGAGGGATATTTGAGGATCACCGCGATTTCCGGAAACGAAATCGAGGAAAAGGTCGTGAACGTTTCACTGTGTCCTCAGCCTCAGAGGACAGTTACCGGCACAACTACTGGAATTCAGTCGCTTCCTTCCGGGAGCTTTGAAAAAGTGGTCGACGGAAAAAGCTACAGCATCGAATGGAGAACAGCATTAGGGGCTTTGGAGATGGCATCAAGGATAAAAGGTTTCTCGTACAGCCTGAAGGCAACGGACTGGGGTCTTTTTGTTGACTGCATAAGGGGCATCTGCTCAGGCTATGCTGGGAAAACATCTGGATGGATGTACTGGGTGAACTATCCGAAGGATCCGCTTCCCGGAACTGCTGCACAGAACTACAGAATAAAGCCGGGAGACGTTGTGACATGGTACTTCTCTAGGGGAATGAGCGATACACCTGAAACCTCGCAGTTCATAGTTAGGATTTACATTGGAACAGACTACGGAATTTCCGTGCAGCTCAATTGGGAAGAGAACATTAAGCCCATAGCGGACTTCGACTTTTATCCGGAGAATCCTGTTGAGGGCGAGGAAATTGTATTCAACGCTTCTAAATCCTTCGATCCCGATGGATTCATAACCGACTATTTGTGGGAGTTTGGCGATGGCGAAATTGCATCTGGAGAAGTTGTGAAGCATGCTTACAAAAAAGCCGGGTTCTATAGGGTTAATCTGACCGTTTGGGATAACAACGGTGCATCGAATTCTGTTTCAAGAACACTGAAAGTGGGAGAAAAGAAAAAGGAAGTGGAATGGCTTGAATTTCGCGGAATTTCGATAGAGACGAATCTGGGAACTTTAAAGAGGATAGAATTCAAAGCTACTCAGCCGCTTGAGGTTAAAATTCGGAAAGCGGGTGTTCCAGAAATAATCTATGCGGATATCTACGAATGCTTTGAAATCCGGGTAAACGATAGCGTTCAGGCCGAACTGTTTTTCGAGATTCCGAAATCCTGGGGAGAAGTGGATTTTTACAAGTACAACGGCAGCTGGGTGAAGCTGAAAGCTGAGCTCATAGGGAAGGATGAAAATCTCACATTCAAGGTTTTCATCGATTCTTTCAGCTATATAGCCGTAGCAAAGGATTGGAAGAACTTCCCGCTGAAGGAAGGGGATTTGAGGATAGTTAAAGCCTTGCAATATCTGAAGGGTCTGCAGAGAAGCAGCGGAGGTTTTGCAAATCCGGGTGAGGAGGAAAGCATCGCAAAGACTTCATGGGCCATCATGGCAATTGCTGCAGCAGGCCAAGATCCGAGAAGCTGGACTAAAGAGGGCAAAAATCCGCTGGACTACATCAGAGAAAAGCTTCCTGAAGAAATTGATAGAATGGGTACGGCCGACTATGCAAGAACAATTCTTGCCCTATACGCGGCAGGAGAGGATCCGAGGAATTTTTCGGGAATCGATCTAGTTGCTAAGCTGAAGGGGAGAATGAGGGAGAACGGGCAGATAGGAGACTTCGTTTACACAACGATCTGGGGGGTAATAGCACTTTCGGCAGTAGGAGAGAACGTTAGCAAGTCTGCTGAATGGCTAAAGGCTCAGCAGAATCCGGATGGAGGTTTCCCCTGGGCACCGGGTGAGCAGAGCGATTTCGATGACACTGCAGCAGCAATTCAAGCCCTTATGGCTGCAAAAGAGCCAAGAAACTCTGAGGTGATTAAGAGGGCCGTTGAATACCTCAAAACGGGCCAGAATGATGACGGAGGAATGAGATATTTCGGAAGCTCTGCGAGCAATGCTGCAAGCGATGCTTGGACAATTCAGGCTTTGGTTGCCGTTGGGATAAATCCGATGGAATGGAGGGCAAACAACTCGAGCGTTGTTGATCATCTGCTTGCTTTGCAGACAGAACAGGGATACTTCAGGTATACCAGTTACAGTGATGAAAATCCCGGATATATGACTGTCTGCGCGGTAATATCGCTGCTGGGAAAACCCTTCCCGATAAGACCTGTAAAAGTTTTGGAAGTCAAAGAAATCCAGATAGAAAAAACAACTCCGGCTCCTCTGGAAACTCCGGCTGTTCAACCGACTCCAGAAAAAACAGAAACTCCGGTAAACATAACATCCAAGACTCCGGTTGAAAGAACGCCTGGATTTGGGGTCTTTGCGGCATTACTGGCAATTGCATTTGTCATCGCTTTGAGGGCTGTGAGGAGATGAAGAAGGCAGTTTTAATATTCCTGTTTGTTTTCCTATCCTTTTGCGTTTCTGAAAATTTGCCGGATAAGGCATATGTAGTCGATGATACAAATTATACGGTCAAGGTTGAGGGAATTCCGAAAAGGATAGTCTCTCTTGCTCCAAGCAACACGGAAATACTCTTCGCAATTGGTGCTGGTGAGCAGGTTGTGGGGGTTACCGACTACTGCAATTACCCTCCGGAGGTCCTCGAGCTTAAAAAAGAGGGAAAGCTGAAAACTGTTGGTGGGTATTCCACTGTCAACATCGAGCGGGTTATGGCGCTGAAGCCAGATCTCGTTGTTGGAGCCTATGGCAATGGGCTTCAGACGATAGAGACGATGAGGGCTTTCGGACTGAAAGTTGTGGCATTCAATCCAAAGAATCTATCCGATGTTATGGAAAGCATAGTTAAGATTGGAAAGCTAACAGGTCACGATCGGGAAGCATCGGAAGTTGTGGAGAATATGAAAAGAAAAATAGAAGCTGTAAAAAATGCTGTTTCTGGAAAAAAGAGGGTTAAAGTTGCGCACATCTTATGGCACGATCCAATTTTTGTGAGCGGAAGAAACACATTTATAGACGAGTTGATCCAGGTTGCGGGAGGGGAAAACGCGTTTGCATTCGACGGCTGGAGAGCTGTAAGCGTTGAAGACATAATTTCCGCAAATCCTGAGTTGATAGTCGTCAGCAGCGGAACCGGGATGGGCAAGGGTGAGGATGTGGTATACAAATGGGTTATAAGCGATCCTTTGCTAAAAAACGTTGAAGCCGTGAAGAATGGAAGAGTTTTTGTCATCGATGCGGACATAATATCGAGGCCCTCTCAAAGATTGGGCGATGCTGCAGTTGAGCTTGCAAGGATTATCCATGGAGTTGTAGTTTCAAATTCCCAGTAGAAAAAAGAAAAAATAGCGTTAAAATCCTTGGAGAATTTTAAAGAAGAAATATTCCGAAAGCTTTGTGAAGCTTAATAAAGCATGGTAAAGCTTTAAAGCATTGAAGTTGGAAAGTTTCTATATATTTAACGAAGATGCAATTGAACTTGGTGATGGGGATGAGGTGGGTGCTGCTTGTAGTTGCATTAGCGCTACTCGCAACGGTTCCGGCAATCGCGGCAAGTCCGGATGAAAAACCGGGAGTAGGAAAGGCATTTGGTGCCGGAAAGGGAGATGAAATCAGGGAAAAAATGTTCCAGGAGCGTAAGGAGATGATGACGACATGGTTGCAGAATTGCGATAGATGGATGGAGAGACTTCGAGCGAGGGTTGAGGAATTAAACATCGCTCAGGAATCAAAGCTAAGGATACAGGAGAGAATAAACAATGTGGAGAACAGGATAAATGAAATCAAGGCCAGAATAGGGAGTGCAAAAGACTACGATGAACTCAGAAATGCAATGAAAGAGAGCAGGGAAATATGGCTGGGAATTTCTAAAGAGATGAGAATGATAGCGTATGAAAATTACGTTTCGCACATTGATAATGTTCTTCGAAAACTCGATGAAATTGCTGATCGCTTTGAGGGCTATGGGCTGGATGCTACGCAGTTGAGAAATGCCATAAACGAAGCAAATTCAGCATTGCAAAGTGTCAGGGAAAAGATGGCCGGAGGTACTGCTACACCGAAGGACATTGCGGAGCTGAATAAGAGGGTGATGAACACTTTTAATGAAGCGAAGAGACTTGCTAGGGAGTACAAGCCCAAGCCCAGCGACGGAATCCTTATGGCAAATGTTAATGGAAACTTCACCCTTACCGGAAACATGACGGCGCTTATAAAGGGAAATGGAACGTTCGATTATGTTGAGGCAACTGCCAAAAGCGAGTCAAAAGGAGCGGCTGAAAGAATTGAGGCCCTCGTTGTAAGGGGAAATGTAAATGTTAATGGCAATGGTACTTTCAAGATAGTGGCACATGGAAACGGAACCCTTACCTTAAACGATGGGAGCGCGAGTTATGTATTCAAGCAATGCGTAAACCAGAAGTTTGTAAATGGGACTTTGAGCAGAAGTGAATCTATAAGCTTCGGGTGTTGATCGATGAAGCGATTCAGCATTTTTTTAATAACCCTATCACTGCTTTTTCTTGGCTGTTCCTCACCTGAAGGCGGAAAGGCGCCTGTAACGCCGGCCACAACTCCTTCAAAGCCAACTCCAACTCCCGTGCAAACTCCGGCTGAACAGAGTACTGGGAGCGATCTGGGAATTGAAGATATCCAGAAAGAGCTAGAAGAGCTCGAGAAAATGCTTTCGGAGCTTGAAGAGCTTGAAAACGTAACGTTTGAGGTTTGAGCAAGATATTGCGGATTTTTTTACAACAGAAAGCCTCGCCCTTCAGGGCGGGGATGGAGAGAGAGAAAAATTTATAAATATGTATCCTTTAATGTACAACATACTCATAACCCCGAGTCCCGAGAGGGATAGGGGTAATGGGCCGAAGACCCGGCCTGGGATTGAACCCCCGAAGGGGGATGTAATCCCAAACCTCTCCGCACTAGCAGGAACCTTCGCCCTTCAGGGCGGAGAGGAGGTCAGTTCTGCATCCAACTACCTAGGCTCTGAGTTTTTTCCTTTTTTGTGGTAAAAAGCATTTCAAAATATTGTTTGGAATATGCGGGGGGCGGGATTCGAACCCGCGGACCCCTACGGGACAGGGTCTTAAGCCCTGCGCCTTTTCCGCTCGGCAACCCCCGCATGCCATTAAATCTGCAACCCTCAACTTATAAAACCTTTGTTGAAATTCTTAATGAACTATGAAGCTGAGGAGGGCAAAGGAAAGGCTTGAAAGGAATGAACCTATCTTAACTAGAAGGAAGAATATTGAAGTCTTTGAGCTTCATTGTGCAATATTTAGGTTTCAGTTGTAAGTCTGAACCAGACAACCCATCAGTAGGGAATTTCATAAAAAGTTTATGAGCTTTATGTACAAAATAGGTGATAGATAAAAAAATATAAATAGTTCTAAGCGTCATTTAAAACATGTCAGCTTGGAGTGATATGAGAAAAGAGATCGTTCTTTCAGTTGTGATGGTTTTTTCTGCTGCAGGCCTCGTTTACAAATGGCTATCCCTTAATGAAAGGGTAGATTTCGTAGTAGTTTTCCTTGCGGCCCTACTTGTAGCAAGCCTAGCATTGCTACTGATAAGCGTGGAGCTTAGAATGCAGTCCATGACTGAGGAGTTCCAGAACGTCAGGAGAACTATTGCGATAAGTTCCGACGAGCTCGAAGACAGGATCTATAGGACTATAAGACCGGAAATTAGGGAACTCGGTGAGAGGATAGATTCTCTACAGAGAAAGCTGTTTAGATAAATTATTTAAACAAAGTCAAGACGTCTTTTGAGGTGTCGCTCTGGGCGAGGAGGAGGTAATAAGGGTCCGGCTTCCGGATAGGGAGAAAGGAGAAATGTTCGGAATTGTATCTTCCATGCTGGGAGCGGGACATATAAAGGTCAAATGCGAGGACGGAGTAGAGAGGCTTGGAAGAATTCCGGGTAAAATGAGGAAGAAGATCTGGATAAAGGAAGGGGATGTAGTGATAGTTGTTCCTTGGAGCTTCCAGAAAGATCGGGCGGATATAATTTGGAGGTACACGAATCCTCAGGTTGAGTGGCTCGAAAGAAAAGGATATCTGAAATTCTGAATCACTTTTTTCCGAATTCCTTAGCGAGTTTCTCTATCTGGTCCCTTGTTAAGGGTTCTGCGCAGCATATCTGCATGGCGTCCGAGCTGCTCTTCAGGTATGTCCAGTTATATGGCTCGGGTTTTACCGGATTGGACGGATCGCCAATGTATGTGATGTAGTCGAACTTCAGCGCATCTTTCCAGTCTGGCGGTAGTGGAACAACTCCTTTTACGGAGGACATCATTTTTCCGCTTTCGTTCCACTTTGTCATGGTTATCTTTCCGGTGCTTAGGTACTCCTTTAGTGGTTCGCTTCCGTGGCACTCGCTGCACTCCTTTGGCTTGCCTATTGCATGGGTGTAGAAGGGCTGGATCGTTACAAAAGTCTTATTTCTATACACCGCAGTCATGTAATTTGCAGGATAAACCTTTCCCTGGAAGTTCACGAGTATTTCGAACCCTGCTAGCGGTCTGAAGGATCTCTTTTGGTGTTTCTCCGCACTATCGAGATGGCAGTTGTAGCAGCTTATAACAGAGGTTTGATGGCATGATGTACAGTAAACCTTTCCGTGCAATATATGTGCGGGATTGCTCTTGTATTCGTGGCAGTTCTCGCATTTCACCATAGTCTCTCTTTTAAGCAGAGTCGGATAGTGCTTTCCGTCCCCCATTATATCTTCTTTGCTATGGCAATCAATGCACTTCATACCGGCCGATCTGTGAACGTCGGTGAGGTTTAGAACGGCTATCTCTGTTTTCTGTCTAGCATGGCAAGCTAGGCACCTCGAATCGTCAACTTTGTCTCCGGGGGTTACATGGCAATCGTAGCAGTCCGGGACATAATTTTCAGTTACAATCGGCTCTCCATTTGCCTTCTTTTCTGCATGGCATTTTATGCAGCCAAACTCGTCAATCGGTTTTCCGGTTATCAGTTCTGCACCTCCGTTTTGGGCGGAATAAAAAGTGATCTTGCCCTGTCTTGTGTAATGGAGACTTGTAGGAAAATTCTTGGCCCAGTCTGTTTTCTTCTCAACCTGTACTTGCGGTTGAGGTTGAGCGCAGGCGAAAAGCAGTGCAATTGGAATCAAAATCAGGGCAATTTTCCATTTCTTCACGTTTTTTGTAATTAAAAAACTGTATATAAGCTCTTCTCTCTCCTGATGAACTTCGGAAAAACGCTATAATTTCTTTAGAGTGTCGATATAAAGCTTTATGGATTTTCTGTTTACAATTAGATGTATTAGAATAGCCAGAATCGAAATTAAAGACAGATACGTATGTATCTCTCCCCAGGTTTGTTTATCTAGTCCATACAACACTATCCAGCCAGCTCTTGGACCTCTTGGCCAGAAATACAGTATTAGTCCAGTGATCAAACTCAAAAACCCAAAAATTGTTGCAATTACGAATATCGCAACTTTTGCGATTACTAACTTTTTTTGCATGTCTCTCTTGGTGCGAAGAGACTAAAAAAATTTCTACAATAATCGAACTGGCTTCAAATCAAGAATTTTGATTTTGTTTGGTTTTTAATAATCTTGCAGATGCTGACATCCTCCCTGCCTAAAGTGCGAATGTCGTCGCAAGTGCGGGAGGTTTGGGATTACAACAGAAAGCCTCGCCCTTCAGGGCGGGGATGATAGAAAAGCCTAAATAAATAGAAAGTCTGAATAGAATGTCCAAATAATCCATATCTGGGGAATCTCTGGCCACCCCCCTCTGCCCCGCAGATGACAGATGTAACTCCGAACAGATGCGGGGAACCGAACCGCCCTGAAGGAACCCTCGCCCTTCAGAGCGGGGAGGAAGTCAGCCCTATCTATTTCATGACTCGGGGTTATTGGTAGGTTTTGCTTCGACAAAGATGCTGCGGCCCTTCTGGAACAGACATGGCAATTAGTTTTTGTAAGATCTATATTTTTTAGTACCGAAAGCTTTATATAGAAATACCTATCCACCAATCTCTGTAATCGGAGGTGATCGGATGCCCGTGCTTCAGGGGACACCGGTTTTGATCCTTAAAGAAGGCACGCAGAGAACAGTTGGAAGGGATGCGCAGAGGATGAACATAACAGCTGCTAGGATTATAGCTGAAGCTGTCAGAACAACCCTTGGCCCTAAGGGAATGGACAAGATGCTCGTCGACAGCCTTGGCGATATAACGATAACGAACGATGGAGTGACAATTCTGAAGGAAATGGACGTAGAGCATCCTGCAGCGAAGATGGTAATTGAAGTGGCAAAAACTCAGGACAACGAGGTGGGAGATGGGACAACAACTGCAGTAGTGATAGCTGGAGAGCTGCTAAAGAGGGCCGAGGAGCTACTGGATGAGGAGATACATCCGACTGTTATAGCAAAGGGTTACAGGCTTGCGGCAAATAAGGCAATGGAAATCTTGGATAACATCGCAATATCCATAGATGTCGAAAACGATGAAATGCTGAAGAAAGTCGCCAAGACTGCAATAACTGGCAAACATGCCGAAGTTGCGGTCGATCACCTCGCAGAGCTGGTTGTGAGGGCTGTGAAGAAGGTTGCGGAAAAGGTTGATGGAAGATACAAGGTTGATGAGGACAACATAAAGCTTGAAAAGAGATATGGAGGCAGTGTAAAAGATACCCAGCTCGTTGAAGGAATAGTGATAGACAAGGAAGTTGTACATCCGGGAATGCCTAAGAGAGTCAAAAATGCTAAGATAGCAGTCCTCAAGGCCTCACTTGAGGTTAAGGAGACCGAAACAGATGCTGAGATCAGAATTACAGATCCAGAACAGCTGCAGAAATTCATAGAGCAGGAGGAGAAGATGCTGAAGGACATGGTCGACAAGATAGCAAGGGCTGGAGCTAACGTTGTTTTCTGCCAGAAAGGAATAGATGACCTTGCCCAGTACTACTTGGCGAAGGCAGGAATCCTCGCCGTGAGAAGGGTTAAACAGAGCGATATTGAGAAGCTCGCAAAGGCAACTGGGGCGAAGATACTGACGGATCTTAGAGACATAAGCCCATCCGATCTCGGAGAGGCTGAGCTCGTGGAGGAAAGGAAGGTCGGCGATGAAAAGATGGTCTTCGTTGAGGGCTGCAAGAACCCAAGGGCTGTGACTATTCTGGTAAGAGGTGGAAGTGAGCACGTTGTAGACGAGGTTGAGAGATCTTTGACTGACGCTATAAAAGTTACAAAGGCCGCCCTTGAGAGCGGAAAAGTGGTTGCAGGAGGCGGAGCGCCTGAGATGGAGCTCAGCTTGAGGCTGAAGCAGTGGGCTCCAAGCGTTGGAGGAAGGGAGCAGCTTGCAATAGAAGCCTTTGCCGAAGCACTTGAGATAATTCCAAAGAGCTTGGCAGAGAATGCTGGACTAGATCCTATAGACATAATTGTAGAGCTGAGAAAACTCCACGAAGCGGGGAAGGTTACATACGGTGTCGACGTTTTCAAGGGTAAAGCAGCGGACATGCTGGAAAGCGGTGTAATTGAGCCAGTAAAAGTCAAGAGACAAGCAATTGCGGGTGCGACTGAAGTAGCTATAATGATTCTGAGAATAGACGATGTAATAGCTGCAAAGGGAACCGAGACCAGCAAGGCTGGTGAGGAGAAGAAGGAGAAAGAAGAGGAAGAGGAGAGCGAGTCATCTTCTGAGGACTGAATTTTTTAAAAAATTTTTTCATCCCTTCAAAGTTTTTTCATGAATTTGGGAATCATCGGATATCCCCTGAAGCACTCGATATCCCCTAGGGTTCATAAGGCCCTTTTAGATCACTACGGCATAGAGGGCAACTACCTTGCATTCGAGGTAAAGCCAGACGATCTAAGGGATGCAATTTTTGGTGCAAGGGCTCTGGGTTTTTCTGGACTTAATGTAACGATTCCATACAAGGAGGAGGTTCTAAAGTTTGTGGAACCGGTTGGTGATGCCAGACTTGCTGTGAACACGATAGATCTAACTGAGATGAAAGGTTACAATACCGATATTTACGGCGTAGAAATGGCCTTCAGAAATGCCGGAATTGATGTTGAAAAAAAGGTCGCTTTAATCTTTGGCGCTGGGGGGGCGGGGAAGGCTATTGCAATAGCCTTGATGAAGCTTGGAGCGACAGTTGTGATCACAAATAGAACTCCAAGGAGGGGAATCGAAGCTGCAAGTTTGCTGAGAGAGTACGGTGATTGCATCTTTTATCCCGTCGAAAAAGTCGGGGAAATAAAATATGACATAATTGCAAATGCAACCCCAGTTGGAATGAAGGGTTTTCCTGGCATGCCATTTGATGAGAAGCTCCTGAGGGAGGGATTAGTGGTCTTCGATGCAGTCTATAATCCCTTGGAAACCGCGCTCATAAGAAAAGCAAAGGAAAGGGGCTGTAAGGTGATAAACGGGCTGGAAATGTTTGTCTATCAGGCTCAGAAATCTTTTGAAATTTGGACGGGAATTAGGCCGGAAATAGGACTGGTAAGAAAATTTGCAATTGAAGCGCTAAGAATTCAGAAGTAGGGTCCAGGATATATACCAGGACGCAAAGCTTAGAAATGAGATTCCGGCCCAGTCTTTCGGCTCTATCTTAATGCCAATTTTCGGGAATATGAACTTGTGAACATAGATGGACAGTACTAGGATAATTATTCCAAACGGATCCCTCTCCCTTAAACCCTGTGTCAGGAGCATGGAAAGAATTCCGGCAACTGAGCCCAAAAGTATTGGAATCAGGGCCTTTAGCAAGTCTTTCATTGCATCACCTGAATGATGGTCTCAGGGACAGAAGTTTTGGCAGAGTGAGCGGCATGAATGGCTTGCCTTCGCAATCTCTTCGAAGTCTCTCGTTCAGCTCTTCTATGCTCATCATAACCCTCTTCTGCTCCTTTAAATCCGATTCGCTTCTTATCGTGACGCTTAACTTCCCCTCTTGAACTTCTTTCTCGCCTATAACCGCGATGTAGGGAATCCATTCCATTGAAGCATCTCTTATCTTTTTGTTGAGCGTTTCATCTCTGTCATCCACGTCTACTCTGGCCTCAATCTTTTCGGCCACCTCCTTTGCCTTATCAAGGAATCTTTCGCTTACGGGAATTATCCTGACCTGCGTTGGGGATAGCCATACTGGCAACATTGGAAGTTTTCCCCTATCCATCATGAACTTTGCTTTTTCCAGCAAAGCGTACATGATCCTCTCTATGGCCCCGCTGACAGAGCAGTGCAGTATGAGGGGAGTCTTTTTTTCTCCATCAACATCGACGTATTTTATCCCGTATCTTTCAGCGTTCTCAACATCTATCTGCACAGTTGACAAGGCCGAGGCCTTGTCAAGAGAATCGACGAAGTTGAACTCAAACTTGAGAACGAAATAGAAGAACCGAGAATCCCACATTTCAAGAAGTATCGGCTTTCCGAGAAATCCAGCAATTTTCTTGAGGAAATCCTTGTTCTGCTCGTAGAAGTCCTTTGTTACTCTGATCGCCACCTCATAGTCTTCGGGTTCAATTCCTATCTCCTTAAGAACTTCTACTGAAAGCTTGTACTGCTTCAGGAATTCTTCCATCGCCTGCTCCATGTCTTTTACAATTGTATGCATATCCGGCATAGTGAAAGCCCTTAATCTTCGCAATCCAACAAGCTCCCCTCTTTGCTCCTTTCTGAAGGAATATCTCGTTAGCTCGTAAATTCTAAGCGGCAGGTTTCGGTATGATATGGTTGAATCTGCAAGCATGAGGAATTGTCCAAAGCAGGCGGCAAATCGCATGAAAAACTCCCTTTTATCCCCGCTCAAAATGTATTGCCTTGCGGGAAATCTTTCGAGATATCTTCTGAGTGTAGGGTGATTTCTGTCGTACATTATAGGCGTTTCAACTTCCATTGCGCCATATTCAATGCATTTCTGTGTCACAAAACGTTCTAGAAGGCTTTTTATCAATCTACCCTTTGGATAGTACCTTATATGTCCTGAATCGCTTGCACCTTCGTAATCCGCTAATTCAAGCCTTTTCATGAATTCCACATGCGCCGGTATAGTGTCTACTGCCCTTCTTTTCTCCATCTCGTATTTTGCGAATTTTCTCAGGTTTTCATATCCCTCAAAGTTGAATTCCTCAACCTTTACGAGTTCTCCATCGGGTTTGAGAATAAACCAGTAGCTTACTATTTCCTTCTCGTCTTTGAGCGCTTTTGTAACCTCTTCTTCCGCTTTAATCTCTCTTGAGAGTTCGCTGAGCGGGTGACCTTTGCATGAAATTCTGAAGGATTTGTACCATCCGAATGGGGCTCTTTTTACCTCAAAGTCCTTTATTTCGGATTCTAGAATCTTCAAAATCTTTATTGCCGTTTCCGGATCTGCAAGATTTGGGGATAGATGGGCATACGGATAGATTAGAATTCTCTTGGATCCAACCTTTTCCGCAACATCTTTTATTTCTTCAACAGCTTTTTTAGCGACATCCTCGTTGTCCCCTTTTTCAACCGAAACGAACGCCACTAATACTTCCTCTACTCTATCACCCGTTCCCTGATAATCTTCCGCAAACTTGGTCTTTTCCTTTACTTCGTATTCCATGTAATCGGCATGGATCAGCAGGAGTTTCATGCAAAGGCAAACTCGGGGAGAAAAATAAAGTTTTCTAAACGCTGAATTCGATTCCGAATTTTCTTACAAAGTCCCATCCATCTCTAAAACCAGTCCTCGAATCATACTTCAGTATTGCAAAGTTTGCCAGTCCATAGGGATTTGCACACGAGCCCACGGTAATAAGCATTCCTTCTTGTTCGACTTTCAGTATCTTGTAAGGTTCGTGCGATCTTATTACAAGTCTTGTCCCGAGATTTTCGAATAGCCTTTTGGTGGCCTTTTTACCAAAGAAGTACATTACGCCTCTCTTGAAGTTCTCTCCGCATTCATCTCTCTCCCAGGGATCGTTCCACATCAATTCAAGCGCTATTTCCTCGCTTGGATTTTCGAGCGAGGATTTTTTTAAATCACCACACGGAACTCCGCCGTGTACTAGGAATATTTCACCGTTTAGAATGGCGGAAACTGGCATTTTTTCCCAAAGCTCTTTTAAGGATTCGTATATCTCTTCACCGTTCTCTATCCCACTCAACTGCCACGGCAATTCGTGTGGATACACTTCTTCCGTCTCATGATTTCCCCTCAAAAGATAGGCTTTTCCGTCTACGAACATGGAAAGTATCCTTTCATATACTTCCATTGGATAATCTCCCCTGTCTGCATAATCACCAAGGAAAATGGCCTTTCCCTCTATTTCTTTTTCTATTTTTTCCAATGCCTCGATGTCTGCGTGGATGTCGCCGATTATCGTGCAAGTATCTTCTTGTATTTCTAGCATTTTCACCTTCATTAAATTCCTGGCTTCATCGATCAGTTCCAGCAGATCCATGCGATAGGTGGCCAATCCTTATATATTTAATTTCTTACAGATTTCGATGAGGCATTTAATATCGATCGAAGATTTAAATAAAGATGATATAATTAGAATTCTAAATAAATCTGAAGAATTCGAAGATGTTGCCCTGGGGAAAAGAAGGTCCAGAATTTTGGAGGGAAAAATTCTTGCTAACCTCTTTTTCGAGCCATCAACTAGGACTAGGATGAGTTTTGAAACGGCAATGAAAAAGCTTGGGGGAGAAGTTATAAACGTCTCTGCTCAGGAAGCGAGCAGCATTGCAAAGGGGGAGACGCTTGCAGATACTATAAAGGTTGTATCAAATTACTGCGATGCCATAGTTATCAGACATCCGTTGGAAGGAGCTGCAAGATTTGCTTCAGAGCATTCGAGAGTTCCAGTCATAAATGCGGGCGATGGAGCAGGACAGCATCCAACGCAGACTCTTTTGGATTTGTATACCATAAAAAAAGAGATCGGAAGAATTGATGGGCTGAAAATAGCCCTTGTGGGCGATCTAAAGTACTCGAGAACGATTCATTCATTGATAAAGGCTCTAACTCTTTTCGAGACAAAGATATACCTAGTGAGCCCTCCGATTCTTGAATTACCAAAGGAATTTCTGGAGGAACTTGGCGGGGACATTGAGAAGGCGGAGCTGGATCAGATAGTGGGGGATGTGGACGTAATTTATGTTACAAGAATTCAAAAAGAGAGATTCCTTGACGAGGAGGAATACAGAAAAGTTACCGGAAGCTACAAAATAACACTGGAAACTGTTAAAAAAATGAAGGAAAGCGCTATAATACTCCATCCTCTCCCGAGAGTTGACGAAATTGCGGTTGAAGTTGATTACACTAAACAGGCCAAGTATTTCAAGCAGGCCTTCTACGGAGTTCCGGTAAGAATGGCAATCCTCACGGAGGTGATGTTGTGACCGAAAGAGAGCTCGTAATAAGCAAGATAAGGGAAGGTACAGTTATAGATCACATAAATGCAGGAAAAGCGCTTCTAGTATTGAAAATACTCGGAATTGATGAAAAAACTAGGGAAACGGTCTCTCTGGCAATGAATGTTCCGAGTAGGAAAATGGGGAAAAAGGACATAGTGAAGGTCGAAGGCCTTTTTATAAGCGAAGAAAAGCTGAACAAGATAGCTCTAATAGCCCCTAGTGCAACGATAAACCTCGTTAGGGAATACAGGATCGAAAAGAAGTTCAAAGTAAAGCCTCCAGAAGTCGTGAGGGGGATACTGAAATGTCCGAACAGGATGTGCATTTCAAATGCAAGAGAACCGGTTGAAAGTATTTTTTACATTAGTTTGAGAGGGGATGAAGTTGTTGCGAAATGTCATTACTGTGGGAGGAAAATATCGGATCTTGCAAAGTTCATAATTTGAAGTTTGAAAAACCTTATATAGTTTCTCCAAAAATTTTATTTATGAAGAAGGTTGTTATATTGGCCTGCGAGAATATCCGAGATCAAAATCTTTGCGTAGGGGATGCAAAGTGTCTTGTTGCATTTAACAGAAGAGAAGGAGAGTTTGCTAGATACAAGAATGAAGAGGCGGAAATAGTTGGAATTGTAGACTGCGGGGGTTGTGAAGGGAACAGAAACAGGGTTTTGTGCAGTCTTGCAGTTCTAAACAGCGCTTTGATGGGTTTGAACGAAAAAGCAGATGTCTTGCATATTGGCACTTGCATTATGAACTATTGCCCAAGAAAGGACGACCTACTAAAGGCAATAAAGGAAAAAGTGGGAATAGAAATAGTAGAAGGAACTCACAAATACGTGCCACCCAAGATTTTTGGTTAGATTATTAAAATTTTATCATTTAATATTTTTTAAATTAAAAAATAAAAAATTAAATAAAATTTTTGAAGTCCGAAATCATTGTTGTTTCTGTTCTTTTTTCTTGAACTTCTCTTCGAGGTAGTCTCCGATGAATGTGCCTAAAATGAAGAATATCGTGAATATGACCACTGTTATCAATACTGCGATTGTTGTGCCCACAGTTGCTCCAATAACCGAAGTACCAGATACGACTATTCCTATCACTAAGCCAAGGATAACTCCTAGAATTACTCCAATGAGTACGGCTTTTTTCAGTATTGCAACTCTGTCCTCTTTGCCGGGTCTTGTGTAACCGTAGACTATCCCTAGGAACAGTAACACCAAGGCAAGGACGGCATCAGCTGCCATGAAGTAAAGTTGAGAAAGGTGATTTAACTTTTTCATTTGTTTAAAAAATTTTAAAAAAATTTTAACAATTAAAGTTCGTTTAAAATTTCATCGAGCAGCGCTAGATATTCTTCCTCTTTTTTCCACAGGTTTCCAAAGCTCATTGAAGCGTTTGGATGGTAGTATCGATCTATGGCTATGGCCCTTATGTGCGGCGCGAAGTTCTTGATCGCTGCAAGCATCTGGGAACCGTGGTAGTATATGTTACCTATCATGAGTACAAGATCGTAGTTCCCCTTTCCATCAAAGCCCTTCCAGTTGGGATCGAGCAGAAACTGCGTTAGTTCATGCAGTACGGAATATTTTGCGTTTATGCCGGCTTGGGATAATTTAGTTATAGCGTTTCCGGTTGCAACTACTGTAAGACCTTTTTCTGCAAACTTCTTGACTCTCTCTATTATCGCAGGTGTTACATCCGGACCCACAACAAGCAGCGGGTGTTTTGCTTTCTTTATTGCCATTGCCACCGGTTTTCCTTTTTCAAGCAACATTGCCATCTTTGGACCGGGAATGTTTGCAGCATCGAAAGGTTGCTCTATCGTTCTTGGCATGCTATCACCTCACTTCTTTGCCAAGCTTGAGAAACCTTCCTTGAAGAGCCTTTCAACGCAGGTCGGATTGAATCCGGCATGATATGGCCTTATTGGTCCCTCTAATATCTTCTTTCTGCTCCAGTCAATCTTCCATCCGTGCTTGTCCTCGAGTTCTTTGAGGAGCTCTTCCCTTTTAGCCAAGGGCAGATCGCTTTCGGTTCTAACATAAAGATGCCAGTCATCTGGCATTCTACCGAGATATTTGAGGCTCAGATCGATGTAGTGTGTGAGCTTTATCGATCTGCCCCTGTCTGTATCGTTTGGTCTGAAGCAGAGCTTTGCGATGAGTGGAATAGCCTCTTCAACAGTTTCAGCTGCCACGAGCAAATCCTGTGGGGCCGGCTCGATGCGCACTTTTTGCCCGCTTCTGACATCGTATACCATCCAGTCTTCATCATTGTATGGTCTTCCAAGGAATGCCCTGCGGTACTTGCTTCCGTGCGGTCCAACAACTACCGGAATCCCGAGCCTGTTAACACCAGTTGCTATACTAGCGGCCTTCTGGCTGTAGGCACCCCATGCAACTCCGCAGGCTCCAACCCTGTTGAGTATGTAATCTGCAATTTCCTCGAAGTTCGCTCTTATATTTCTCATTGCAAATATTCTTGCAACCTTTATCGCTGCCCCATGGATGTGTGCATTTGAAACGCAGCTTCCCAGATTTGCGACGCAACCACCGTTGAAGTCATCTTTGTATTTCTCGTAAACGGTTTTACCCTCTTCATCCTTATACAGTCCAGCATCCATCGCCATGCAACCAGTGGTTACGACGATGTAGTTTCTGGATGCGAATTCGTTCATTATCGTGTACGCATCTTTTGTACCGTTTGGATAGTTGCTGCAACCGACTATTGCTATAACTCCCGGAATCGTTCCTAGTACTATTGGAGCACCAACATTTCTTATCTCTGAATCTCTAACAGGTCCTCTGCCACGCCTGACTTTACCTTTTTCGTTTAGAATTCTGTTCCATGCTGCGAAGTTGAACATGTCGATTATGGGTATTTTCTTCGGACAGACCTGTTCGCATCTTCCGCAGGTTATGCAGACGTCCCATTTCTCTTCAAGAGGCTTTCTGTCTCCTTTTTCTGCAGCCTCCATTAAATCTCCAACTCTTATCTTCTGCGGACAGGCGATTGTACAATTTCCACACTGAGTGCATGCCTTTGCGTAGTTCATGAATTGCTCTTCGCTTAGCACCGGCTTTATCTCTCCCCTCTTCTTCCTCCTCGCTCTTGCAACCTCAACCGCAATTTCTCCAACCTTTAAAGGATCTAGAACAACAACTCCTGGATTACCATCTAGCAAGTATTTTATCACTTCTTTGGGATCCCTCCTTGTCATATCCGGCAGACCATGCATTGCCTTTGAATTTGTGCAGATAACGGGAATTCCGAGTTTTCCGGCATGATAAAGAATATCGGCCCTTATGCACTGCTCATCTATCACAATCACATCTGCCAGTCCAGATCTCACAACTTTCAGCTGTCTTCCGAGTGAACCGGCAATCTTTGCTTTTGGCCAATATCTGCTTACATCGTGAGCTGTACAGCAGATCCCCGCAAGTTCAACTTCATCGTTTAGCTTGTTTTGCTCGATGTAATCGGCTATGTTAAACGCTGGAGGAGCATGATGGCCTATGACAAGAACTATTGCCTTGTTTCTATCCAGAGTTCCCATTCCAACATCAATTAGGGGTTGGTTGCTCTCTCCCTTTGGCAGATTGAACGCGACTATCTGGGCGATATCGGCTATTTCTTTGCCAAGAGCATCCATCATGCCCAGATGGAATGCTTTTGATTCATAGTCCAAATAACTACCTTCCTGACCTGTATGGATCGAATCCATTACTTGCGTTATCTGCTCCTCAACATATCTCAGGGCCCTTTCTAAATCTGCGAGTGTCTTTGGCTTTATTCCCGTTATCAGCTGTGTCAGCGGAGCAACTTCAGCTATTTCCGGACCGAGATCTACTGGAATCTCCTCAAGTTTCTTCCCTGTAACGTGTTCTATGTCGTGGAGCATGTGCCTTGCATGGCCCGTATGGCAGGCAGTTCCAATTGCAACGGCGATTGCAACGATTCTACCTGTCTGGGCCTCTAGATTTATTCCGCAGGCTCCACGCTTGTTTTCTGTTAAATCGCATTTTCCCATCGTGCAGAGACAGCACATATCGCAGTATGGGGCATAGAAGGGTTTGTATCTTTTTAGAAGAATGAAATCCCAATTCCTCAGCGTTTCAATCTGTGGAAAAGGTGTTGGACCCATTGGCGCCCATTCTTCCTCCTCTTCTGCGACCTCTCCTATTTTTATGCTGACATTCCTTAGCTCATCAACAAATATCGCACCTTTCCTCAGTTCAAGAACCATCCAATCACCATATTCATTTTTTAAAACTCGCATATAAGCTTTTTCGAAGTTTAATATCAGTATTTTTTATAACGGAATAATTATGAATCAAAATTTGAAATTTAATAACAGATGACACTAATATCAAATCTTGTATGAAAAAAATTTTTAAATTGGAGATAAAGCAGAGTTTGTGAAAATTTTCTTTGTCCTTGACATCAAAGAACGTAAGGCCGTTTTAGCTGAGAAAGGAGAAAGAGAAAAATATAGACCGCTGAGCGAGAAGAGCTTGGTTGTTAAATCAAGCGATCCTGTCGAAATAGTAGGAGTTCTTAAGCCGAGATTTCTTTATGTAGCAGATCTCGACAGGATTTCCGGAGTTGGTGATAATTTTGAAATTATTGAGAATCTCTCTAGTCTAGTTGAAGACGTAATCGCGGACTGCGGCTTCAGGAATGCTGAAGAGCTGAGGACTGTGAAATTCAAGGCCGTAGTAGGAACCGAAACTTTTGACATAACGGAGATAGACAGGAAATGTTACGTTAGCCTCGATTTCAGAGACTCGTTTCTCGACTCTTCTGGAAAGTTCAAAAACTGGAAAGATGCTGTGGAGTTTTTAAACAGCCTTGAGCTTTATGGCTTGATAGTGCTGAATCTGCGCAGAGTTGGATCCCTGAAACCAGATTTTGAACTTGTTTCGGAGATTTTGGAGCTTTCTGATAATCCGGTTCTACTTGGGGGAGGTATTGGGAGCATCTCGGATTTAGAAAGGCTGAAAGAGATGGGTTGCGAGGGCGTATTGATTGCAACGGCAATTCATAGAAAACTTCTACCATTGAGTTTGATACAGAATGGTTTCATCTAAATGGGTATTATTTTTTTGGAAATTTGGTATTTTAAGGGGTAGCTCATCTAATCGCCTGCCTGATTTTTACCGCAACCCCTTTTTTCATCAAGAGCATTTCAAAGGCCGAGAGAATAGCTTTTCCAGTTGCTAGGAGTTCATCTCTCTCATTCACCACTATAACCTCATCATTTGCCCTTATTCTTTCATCCACTTTTACAACATGCTTTGCAAATACGCTTTTCCCCTCGGCTATGAAATCCGATACCTCGTTTTTGACAACAACTCTAAGCTTTGGAAAGGGAAAATGGGACTGCAGCCTCTTTGCCCCCTCTATGCTAAGGGTTAAGAGTCCGGAATCCGCTTTTAGAGTTGCAATTCTCTTTCCCTTGTCGAATATCTGCCTTATCTTTCCATTGCTTGAAAGGATAAACTTGCAAGTTTCGGGAAAGAGTGCTTTTCCTGCTCCTTGACCGAATTGGTAATCTGCAATTGTCCTGACAATTTTCAGATTATCTACCATACCTTCTCTCCCTCCTTTGATATTCTCTCATCATTCTTAGGAAATCTATGTATCTAATCGTTTTCCAGTCCACGTCCATGAAAAGTAGCTCGCTATAAATACTCTGCCAGATCATAAATTCTGGTACCTCTTTTCCAGCCTTCACTATCATGTCCGGTTGCGATCTTAATATTAAGAGGGATTCGAAAATATCCTCGTTTACTTCCTCGGCTTTTATTTCTCCTCTCATCGCTTTTTCTGCAATCTTCCTGATTGCATCGATTATTTCTTCTCTACCAGATTTATCTACGAAATTTATCTTAATTCCGTCAATATCGTAGTTTATTTTTTTAATATTGCGGGAGCAGATGGTAATTTCCTGAATTCCAAATTTTTTACACCAGTTCAAAAATTTTTGGAAACCTTCTCCCAATTCGGAGCATATAATCATTATATGTTTTGGAAACTTGCCCTTTTTTTTCACATCCCTCTCTAGCAGTAGCTGATACAGAAACCTAAGCACACTTAAAAATTTAAATGTCCATCTACATAACCTTTTTCAATGTTCATTGCTTTGCTTTCCCTATTAGCACTTCTAGGAACATACTTGGATCCGAGGCTTATCTTTGCGATTACCTTTATACTTGCTCTCTTTCATTCATCGCGTTTTTCGGGGGAACATTTCAAAGTTTTAATGACTTCCACTGTTCTTACCGGCTTGGCCTGTGTGATGCAGAGGGAAATAATATACGCCTCCATTTTCCTTCTGTTTTTCTACGAGTTCAGAAAAAACGTACTGGTCGATATAGCGATATATACCTCGGCTGGAATTCTTTACTTCTCTCTTTTCAGTTTGATAAACGGAATTTTCTTGGCTCCAGAATACATAATCTTTATATCCCTTGCTGGGGCCTTGACAGCAGCTCTTGTTGAAACTGTTAGAGTTGAAGAGAAGAGAGTTGCAATGCTCATAGGTGTTGCGACCACATTCGCAATATTCAGAATCTACATACCTTCCGCATCCCTTTTAGATTTGACGTTCGCTTTTGCAGTATCCTTCGTCTTATCCCTTCTGGCTTTGAAGGCAAAAATTGCTGATGAAAGCGGTTTAATCAGCGCGACAATTGTTGGGACAATAACGATCCTTTTTACGGACCTAAGATTTTTTTCAGTCCTCCTTCTTTTCTATATTCTCGGTTCCGCCGTTACCAAGTACAAGTATTCGTTGAAAACTGCTTTGGGCATCGCAGAACCCTCTGGCGGTGCTAGGGGTTTTTCAAACGTTTTTGGGAACAGCTTAGCCCCATTGTTCTTCGCTATGAACTTTGGAGTAACGAGGGAATCTACTTTTGCTTTGGCCTTCGTTTCATCTGTTGCAACAGCCTTGGGGGATACAATGGCGAGCGAAGTTGGTAAGACGGCTAAAAATGTCTATTTGATTACGAACTTCAAAAAAGTTAAACCGGGAACTAGCGGGGGCATATCCCTTATCGGGGAACTTTCAGCTTTTCTCGGTTGTTTTATGACATTTCTTTTCTCTCTCTTGCTCGGTTTGGCGGATTTTAACTATGCGTTGCCGGTTATATTGTCCTCTTTCTTGGGCATCCATGTGGATAGCTTTCTTGGTGCAACTCTGGAGAAAAAGGGTTACCTCAACAATTCTGCGGTGAATTTTATTGCAACCCTGTTTTCAGGCCTATTTTGCTATCTCCTTATTATTCTTTGAGCGAAAATAATCGCAAAAGCTGCTAAAGTAGCCTCAAATCCCGGAATTTCTAGGATTTTTTTAACAGATCCGACTGGGGTCTTAACGCTTGGCACGGTTTCAACATAGCCCTTGTGGACAAGTTCCTTCTCTTCCTTAAACTTGGCAACATTCAACAGAAACTTGGCAATTCTCTCTGAGAGGGAATAGTAGAGAACCTTCGCGTAATCTGTTTTGGAGTTTTCTGCGAATTCGAAGTATGCTATCGGAAGTATCGGGTAGCAGACTTCTTCAGCTTCGGCAATTGCAGTTTCCGCACTTTTTCTTTTTTCCTCAATTTTTGCAGCAACATCGTATTTGGCTTCTATCGACAGACTGGCGTCAACTATTGCATTCAGAGCCTCAAATACCGAACCGGCGTACAGGGATTGCGAGTAAAGAGATTTTGCCAGTTCAAGCGATTCAGATGCACTTTCGAGTAAATCCGGGTAACCGTTGAGTGAAGACGCATAGACTATTATAGAATTTGCTTGATTGATGTAGAACTCTGCTCTCCTTTTTATCTCGGTTGCATTCAGACTTTGGTCATCCCGAAGCTGGTTCAGAAGAGAGAGCCAAACTTTTGCACTTTCCAATCTTTCTTTTGCATACGCCAAATTGTAAAAAACTTCTCCAGCTTTTGTTGCTGTTTTTGCTTTTTCTATTGCTTTACTAGCTTCTGCAACCCTTTCCTGCGCCCCGGCAATTATCTGAATCGAATTTATCCCTATGGGTTCGTTTCTGAGAAAATCATTCAATCTCGAAATTTCTTCGCTGATCTTCTGAATTTCGGAATCTATTTGCTGTGAAGACACTAGGGTTTTCCTGTACATTTCGTATCTCATAAGAATTTTGGCTTGGAAGAGAAGACTAGTTGCCGTATAATAATTGCCTAGCGCATAATTTTCCTCCGCCTTTTTAATAAGTTCATTTGCCTCCTTTGTTTCAAATCCGCGAAGCTCTCCAATACCTTCTCTCATTTTCTCTGCAAGATATCTCAATTCGCCGGAGTAGAGAGTTATGTTTAGTTTCCTCTCCTCTCTTGAGATTTCGTAGCCCGTGTAATAACGGAGTGCCTCGTTTATGTTTTTTACTTCAAAAACCTTAACCCCCAGTTTTTTTCCATATTCCACCAAATCTAGTTCTTTAACTTCGGTTGTTATTACATTGACAACCCCAATTTTTCTTACCTTTTTCTCTTCAACGGTTATAACGCTCTGTCCGCTTGGAATGAGAAATATCCTAGCACCTTTTTGTGCAGCAGCTTCGAGTTTGTAATTTAGACCACCCACTGGTCCGATGGAGCCGTCTGGGTAGATCATTCCGCTCATGTACACTCTTTCATCAAGTTCTAAATTCTTCAGAGCTGCGATTGTGGCTATCGTCATTACTGCTCCAGCCGACGGACCGCCAACTATTGGTGCTTCAGCCTCAATTACGTAGAAAAAGTCGTATTTTGTAAAATCGATCCCCAGAAGATCACAAGCAGTAAGTGCTGCCAACTGTGCACTTCCTTGCATGTCTATCTCCGTAAAGGGGGTTGTAGAAACGAAAACCCTACCAGTTCCCGGATTTATAAAAACCGTTATTTTTATCACAACTCCTTCAATTTTCTCTCCTGAAGTAACAGCTACAGCATTTATGGATTTTTGCATCTCAAAGGCGAGAGCTGGCTGAATTATTAGGAAAATGATCAGCATGGCAATGAGGCCAAATCGCATAGAATGGTTTGGAGAGGGGATTTATAAGTTTTGTGAATTGGGAATCTTTTTTTGTTTAAAGAAATGAAATTTTCTTTGTTTAATGGTATTCGTTTTAACTCTTTTGACTTTATAAACGAAAGCCTCGCCTTTCAGATGGAAAAGATTAAATATATAATATTGTCTTTAAAGACTGGATAACTCACTCTTCCCAGAAAATATCATTTTCTGCGTAATTGTATTTAAAAACGAGGATTCTAAATGGTTCGTTGCTGTAATTTTTTACCCAATGTCTTTCCTTTGGTCTGCAGATGAAAACGTCTCCTGTTTTGGCACTGTAAACCTTATCACCTATACCCATAATTGCCTCACCGCCAAGAATAACGAATATTTCTGTCTGTTTCTCATGGTAATGCTTTTTAACCTCCTTTTTTGGTTTAACCTCAACTATCTGCGTAAAGCAGTCATTTGATAGTTCAAAGCCTTTTGCAACTCTATAAACTCCCCTATCTTCCCACTTTAAACTTTCAAGTCTCATGAAAGTCACTAGGGCGACAAGTATTAAAAGCTTGAGCAAATTGACAGCATGGAAAAAGTCAAGCTCGGCTTTGTAGTATCGGAGTTCAACAGGGATATTACCTACATGATGGAAATTCTCGCAAAGGAACATGCTGACTTTTTGGGAGCTGAAGTCAGCGAGGTTATAAGGGTTCCAGGGACATTCGATATACCTATAGCCGTCAAGAAAATGCTCGAAAAGGGAAACGTTGACGCTGTAGTCGCAATAGGCTGTGTAATTGAGGGGGAAACTGAGCATGATGAAATAGTGGCCCAGCATGCGGCGAGGAAGATAATGGATCTAAGCATCGAATACGGCAAACCAGTAACCCTAGGAATAAGCGGTCCAGGAATGGGAAGAATAGCAGCTGCTGAGAGAGTTGACTACGCTAAGCGGGCAGTTGAAGCTGCTGTAAAGCTTGTTAAGAGGTTGAGGGAATATGAGAGCGGCAAGAAGAGTTGAAGCGGTAAAACCCTCTGCGACGCTCAGAATTTCTTCAATAGCAAAGCAGCTTGCAAGAGAGGGGAAAGACGTAATCGACATGAGCGTTGGCGAACCGGATTTTAAGACACCCCAGAGAATAATAGAGGCAGCATATAGAGCGATGAATGAGGGGAAAGTTTTTTACACACCAACCAAAGGAATTCCTGAACTTCTTAGTGCTATCGCTGAAAAGATGAGGAAGGAGAACAATGTTGAAGCAACGGCAGAAAACATCATAGTAACACCAGGCGCTAAGTACGCGATTTACGAAGCGATGATGGCGCTAATAGATGAAGGAGATGAGGTCATTCTTTTGGATCCATCTTGGGTCAGCTATGAAGCCTGCGTTTTAATGGCTGGAGGAAGGGTAGTCTGGGTTCCGCATAATGAAGATTTCAGCGATGCACCAGTTGAAAACTTTGTGACACCAAAAACAAAGATGATCGTAATCAATACCCCAAGCAACCCACTTGGTGTGGTTTATGGAAAGGAGTTTTTGAAGAAAATAAGGGATATAGCTGTGGAAAAGAACATTTTCGTCATGTCTGACGAGGTTTACGAGAAGATAATTTTTGAGGGCACCCATTACAGCCTTGCAAGTTTCGATGATATGTTTGACCGGACAATTACGATAAATGGTTTTTCCAAGACGTATTCCATGACGGGCTGGAGAATTGGATATGCCGTTGCACCGAAGTGGATAATAGAAAAAATGAACATTATCCAGTCCCATTCGGTAAGTCATCCAACGTCTTTTGTTCAGTATGCCGCATTAGAAGCCTTGAAAAGTGATAGCTCCTTTCTAGAAAAGATGGTGGCAGAATTTAGGGCTAGAAGGGACATGATAATGAGGAGACTTGATGAGCTTGGAATAAGCTATGCTCCGCCAAAAGGTGCATTCTACATTTTCATGGATGTCCGGAGAAATGGAGATGTATTTTGTGAAGAATTTTTGAAAAAAGAGTACGTTGCTTTGACGCCCGGATCGGCTTTTGGTATTTCTTTCAAAAATTGGGCAAGGTTGAGTTATGCAACTTCTAGGGAAAAGATCTCGGAATTCTTAAACAGGCTTGAAAGATTTATTTCTTCAAAATCTTCTGAGTCGTAGTTTTGTTATTTTTATAAAAATTCTCATTTAAACAAAACCAAAATATTGCAGAATAAAAAATTCTGTTTAAAAACTGGAAAAAGGGAATAAAAGGAAATTACTTTTTCTCTTCTTTCTTTTCTTCCTTCTTCTCCTCCTTCTTCTTCTCTTTCTTCTTTGCCATGATTCTCTTTACTCCATTCGATATAAAAATTTTTCCAATCCATAAAGTTTCTGGAAATCGTTTGTGGAAAAATATTTAGTCTGGAAAGCGATTTCTGGAGATGAAATATAAGTTTCCGAGAGGAATGAGAATTTCAAAGTTAGAGGAGAGAGAAAAATTTTACAGGGAAGAGTTTGATCTTGTGAAAGTTGAAAATTGGCTTTCTTGGAGGGATATAAGGAATACTGCTTTTGCTGTGATTATAGGAAGGAAGACAAATGTGTATCTTCAGAAATTCTATGAAAAGAAAGACAAGGCACTTATCATAACGGATCATAAGGATCTGAATGGTGTTTTGGATTATATTCTGTACTATCTTCCTGAAGGCGTCTATTACGACAGGAATCTTTACAGAGATCTTAGCCTATGCGAAAACTGCTCAAAGGATTGTTGGGATTGCGAGAACTTTCTCGGACAAGAGCTCGCATTTGACCTCGATCCAGAGAATGTTGACTGCCCGTATCATGGATCGCTTGAGGACAAGGTGGCGAGAAAGGATACGGTTAGCTTCTGTATGATTGAATTTAAGAAAGTTAGGAAGAATGCCTTAAGACTTTTTGGCGAGCTCAGTAAGGAATACAAAAAAATGGAAGTTGTATTCTCAGGTAGAGGTTTTCACATCCATGTACTCGACGAGAAAGCTTTCAAACTATCCCGTGAAGAAAGAAGGGAAATAGCCGAACAATATTCGAACTTCGGTATCGATGAATGGGTTACTAGCGGTGAAATGAGACTTATTAGATTGCCTTATTCTCTCAATGCTCTCGTCTCTCGTATTTGTGAGCCTCTGCGGCCTGATGAACTGCATTTCTTTGATCCCAGATTCAGGGCTAAGCCATCTTTTATGCGCTCTTAAGAACCGCAGATAAAGGCCTAAAGCTTTGCCTTTAAAGGCAAGTGCTCAACAACCGAAAAAACTTACCTGTTCGCAGCACTCAAAGCCTTAAATAATTTTGGTACAAAAAATAGGAGATAGTATAAAATACTATAGCTTCAACCTGAGCAGCTAAAGGCTTAAGAGTAACTTATTTCTTCGCTTTTTCCTCTCCCTTTGAATACTCCGCCTTCTTTTCCTCTTTTGCCTTTTTCTTACCTCCACCTTTTGAACATTTCGGCATAATGTTTCTTAGCATCAAAATTTAAAAACTTTTTCGTAAAAAAATTATTTAATGGAGACGAAAAGTTGACGTAGAATTGATATTAACCTTCTGCCGGTGTCTGTCAGTTCATAAGTTTCTTCATTCTTTTCGACTATTTTTAACTCCATCAGAGCTTTTAAATGTCTGTCGAGAATACCGGGATTTAGTTTTGTCTCGAACATTAGCTGGGAAAATCTTCGGGGACTTCTTTCGAGGGCAAAGAGGATGTCACTTATCCCATTGCGGGAAATTACTTTTAAAAACCTTCTTTTGTCTAGCATATCATCCTCGAACAAGTCCCTCGCTGATATCATTATTACCACCACAATAATCAGAATTTTCCGGTTATTTATCCTTTTCTAACTTAATTAGCAATTTTGGGCCAATAATTTCAACATTGCAATTATAAAAAAGATGAAAAATTATATCATAACTTCTAAAGACTGCAATTATGATCTCAGACCTAAAAACAGTGAAACTCTCTGTTTCACTAAAAAACACGAGGGCTTTAGTTCTTTTTGAGAAAGAAACTAAAAATTACAGGATAATTGACTGCAACAGAAAATCTTTCTGTAGAATTTATGTTTCGAGGAATTGTCCGCCTTATTGTGAAATTATTGTTGCTGTTAAAGATTTTGTGCTAAAAAGGAGGAAACCCAAGGCAGAAGTTGTTGAGTTATAACCGAAAACCTCGCTCTTCAGGGTATGTGGCTCACAACTGAAAGACTGCTTTTAGGAACAGTTTAGAAGTTCACAGCCTTTTGACCATGTATTCGAATCTCTTTCTATATCCGAACTTTCTGTAGTACTCCCGAACACCTACTGCACTTATGACGGCAATTTCATCATAACTCTCTTTTGCAATTTCCTCTGCAACTTTTAGCATACTCTCGCCAAAGCCGCGATGCTGAAATGCCTCAATTTCTCCGAGCGGGGTGGATTTTCCATAAACATGGATTTCTCTTATTAGAGCGCAATCTCTGATCTCCTTAATGAAAGGCTCTGCTGGGAATCTTAATCTGAGAAATCCCACCAGCGCATCGTACTCTGGAATCTCGTAGCTGATGAAAATTTCCTCTCCTCCCGAAGCTCTATACTTCGTTATTTTCAATTCTGCTTTCTTGTATTCCTCCTCTGGAACTCCTTTGTGGCCTACTTCTCTGCACCTTATACATCTGCAGCTGTAACCGAGCTCTTTCAATCTCTTCTGCACAAGTTGTCGTAGATTTCCTACTCTTAAGCCTATAGCTGCATGGACTGGGATATCTCTTTGTATCCTCTGAATCCTGACCCACTCTGGGATGAACTTTTTTGCCTTTGCGATGAGCTCTACGACTTCTTCGGTTTCGTAAGGTTTGTATTCACCCTTTTTCCACATTTCGTACAGCTCTGTTCCTTTTACGATTACAGTCGGGTATATCTTTAGGTAGTCGGGTTTGAATTCTTCTCTCTCAAATATTTCCTTAAACATTTTAAGGTCTCTTTCCAAGTCCGAACCGGGTAAACCTGGCATTACGTGGTAACAGACTTTGAAAGCAGAATCCTTCAAAAGCTTTGTAGCCTTTATTGTCTCCTCTACTCCGTGTCCTCTTTTTATCTTTTCTAGGACATCGTCGTATATGCTCTGAACGCCGAGTTCTACTCTAGTAGCTCCATAACGTAGCATCTCGATTATATGCTCCTCCATTGCATAGTCTGGGCGAGTTTCGAAAGTTAAGCCCACGCATCTAACTTTTGCTCTCTCATTTTTTCTTTTGGCTCTTTCAATGTTTTCTTCCATCTTCATTCTGCTCCTGAAGCAGTTTAGTGCATTGTATATCCCTAGGATGAACTTCTTTTTGTATTCATCATCTCTAGCGATGAATGTTCCGCCCATTACTATTATTTCGGCTTTATCGATGTCGTGTCCTATTTCATATAGCTCTCGCAGCCTTGAAGTTACCTGCTTAAATGGATCATATTCATGCTGCTTTCCTCGCATAGCAGCCGGTTCAAGGCCGGTGTAGCTCTGGGGGCTGTTGAATTCGACACCTCCTGGGCATGGAACGCATTTTCCATGGGGGCATCTAGCCGGGGAACTCATGACAGCGATTACGACAACTCCGCTAAGGCTTCTTACAGGTTTAAGTCTGAGAATCTCTCGTAATCTCCTATAGTAATCGCTACCTTTTGCTTCTTTGAGGATTTCAACATTTGAAGGCATTTTTGGTAGTTTGTAATCTTTTGCAAGTTTCTTTTTAATCGCAATTGCCTCTTCTCTATCTTTTGCATTCAGAGCTATTTCGATTGCTATTTTCCTGATCACGTCCTCCATCTCTTTTCTAAAAATTTTGGAAATGTTTATAAGTTTACCTAGCAATTTAAATTGGCCGGGGTTGCAGAGCGGTACTGCGCCGGCCTTGAGAGCCGGTGCCTTTTTGGGCGCGTGGGTTCAAATCCCACCCCCGGCGTTTTTTTGAGATTTGGAAGTTTTAATCCAATTTTTCTGTGCTTTTCATTTAAAGCTTTTCCAATTTTGGGTTT
>Ga0272449_1000706_pt1 | contig 38122 bp, 28 predicted proteins | sample YNPCB0241_FD_198679 | JGI IMG/M metagenome (GOLD analysis project Ga0272449, IMG submission 198679) | Hot spring sediment microbial communities from Yellowstone National Park, WY, United States - YNP-CB-024-1 | ecosystem: Environmental > Aquatic > Thermal springs > Hot (42-90C) > Sediment...
GCCTCAGTGATCTGCCGATCCAAATCCAGCAGTCGGTCTTTTTCTTCCCCCAACTCGGCAGCGAAAAGTCGGAGGGTCTGATAAGTGATCTCCCGAGCCTCTTCCAGCGGTTTGCCGTCGTAGGCGGGACCTTGATAGGATGCCAAAGTGGCATGGAGGCCTAACAGGTGGGCATCGAGAAGGTGTTCACTTTTCGGATATTCCTTCCGCAGAGTTTTATACTCTTCCGCAGCGTCGGCGAATCGTCCCTTGCGGAAGTAAATGCCCGCGGTGGCCATGATGGCATCATCGGCCAAAGGACCAGTGGGATCATGCACCCGGATACTGTTGTAGGTCTTTAAGGAATGCCCGAGGGTGTCAAACCGCGGCCGGGTTGGATCCCAAAATTGAAGCGAAAGAAGCAAGGGAGTATCAAAACCTACCTCCTCCCAATATCGGGCTATCAAAAACTTTCGCCGGACAATCACATCCAGGTATCGGGTGTAGTCGAAACTGTTGAGAACCTTGTCATAACAGCGGTTAGCCCGGGGATAACAGTCGGCAAAAAACCAACTTTCCCCCGCTAAGAACCAGGCGTCTTCCCGAAGGACGGTGTCTGCTGCTCGTTTGGCCGCTCGTTCAAACCGTTCGGCCGCCAGGGGGTATTCCCCCTCCTCGTATAGGGCCACTGCCTCATCGAAGAGAGCTCGAGCAATACGGTCATTGGGAAATGTCCCTGTGACTTTTTGAAACGTTTCCTTGATCCGTTTGCCGGAGCGGTCAATCCAGCTTCCGCCCTCTTCGTCGGCTTCCCGGCGGGAACCCCAGGAGGAAGGCAGCAGGCCCTTGGCGTCGGGCTCGGTGGGCAACTGTCCACGCCAGCTGGGCAAAGGTCCTAGTTTACCCCAGCCACCATAACCGGAAGTTCCCCCCCACATGTCCCCCGAAGATTTGGGCTGTGAGGGACTGGATTGAAGCGAGTTTGGGTAATTGTTGAGATTAAAAGTCCACCAGCCCTTGGAAGAGCCTGGCAGCGAGCCCTGTGCCCGGATGTTTGGCGGACCAAGACATCCGCCTAGCAACCAGGCACAACCCATGAACACCAGAACGGAATACTTCAGGGAGGCCGTCCCCCACCTCATCATTAAGGTCAACCTGTTTCCCCAGCTTGTATCAGAATAGTTTGCAAAAGAGTCTCGCTTGCGAGTACTCGGGTTCAAAATGGTTCGACGACCATCAAGAAAAAGAGAATGTTCCGCTGAGAAGACAAGCCCTTCTTTACTGCCTAAGAGGGTGCCTGCCGATTAAGGCTTGCTCCGCCCGATATTCTTTTGGCCCCTCTTCGAAGACCAAGGATGTCTCTCCGCTCAGTTCCCTTTGTGATTGCAAAGATTCTATAAAACTTCCAATAGCCCCATGCAAGTTTTCAGAAAGGTGTGCTCCCTCCGGAACTTACTTGTTCCTCACCTAGAACCACACGGTCCGGGTGCCAGGACGCGGGGAAGGGGTGGCGTCAACGTGCCCGGAGTCCTACTTTTATGCTCTTTTATCCTCTTTGGTGCCGGTAGCGGAATGCTATCCTCGGTACCTCTGGTGGCCGAAACGGGCCAAAAGGTGCTCAAGAAAGCTGTCCGAAAGTTTTCGCCCGTGGAGCCCAATCGCGATGGAACTTCCCTTCTCTCGATCAACAAGTTCGAGTTAAATCGCAATGGCGATCTCCCCCGACCGGGCCTTGTCGGGAGTGCCCGCCGGTGAGGGGGTCCAAAACTTAGTTTTTTTTGGTGCTATCGCTCACGTTAAACCGATCCCCACCTCGGTAAGAGTGTTTAACCGCCAACTTCCGCCTAAAGTCCAAAATTTATCACCCTCGAAGTAACACTTTACCGGATTGATGCAGGTTTGCGACAGCTCGCCATAAAAAGCGGGCAGTTCCAAACTCAAACACCCTTTTTGGTGCTCCTTGGCGGGGTACGACGCAGCCCAAAACCTTTTTCAAAAGTGACAGCGAAGGCCCACTGGGCGTTCCCCAATGTCCTCATGTGGTGAATAGTTCCCCCTCAAAGTATGGAGACAAACCATCCCCTGCGGCCATGTCGGGTGGTTCCCATCCCGAAATTGGCCCTCCCACCGCAGAAGCCGAGTTACCCATTGAATTTAATCGACGAGTGCTCTGCTGCACCCGGAAAGGTCGATTTGTCGGTAAAGAAAATGATCTTTCTGACAGAAAAAGTCCCCTTGCCACAGTGTCCCCAAGAAAGGCCCCCGAGTGTGCCCCAGGGTTTTTCGACCTTGAATTTTTCCAAAATTTCTCAGAAAGATCGGCAAAGACCGATAATGATGTCGGGGGAATGGAAAGCCCTTCCAAAAACGTCGTTAAAGAGCAAGAGAAAAAAACCTTGCCTAGAGATTAAGGGGAAACCGGCAGAAAAATAAAGCTCAAATTCCCGGAACTGGACAATCCCCTTCGGCCGGCGACCTGACTACTCCATTCTCGGAGTCTCCTGGTGGAGATTTTGGACTGCCCGGTTTTGACCGGGGACGCACAGGGACCCACGAAGAAACCGCGGAGGCACAGGCATCCAGGAAAAATATCTGGGACACACCTTCGTGCTCAAGCATGGGGGAAGCCATGGAGCCTCCAGGTTCACAATCCGGCTTATCCTACCTCAGGGGAAGTTTAAAAAAAGAGACTCCTTCTCTTGGTTTCCTGACCTCAAAAGATTAGTCTTTGGCCGTAAAATCATCCGTTACGATAGAGCCGGCTACGGAATTTGCTCAGACCAAAAGCATCCATCCTCGTGGCCTGTCCCGGTTAGTTGCTATTGGACACCTCTGATAGGTGGTAAGGTGGGAAGGAATCCGGTGTAACGGGACACTTCTCGATACCCACTCTGTGTTCCATCCGCGGCAAATGTCTTTTCGAGGCCGAGAGTTCTTCGTTGCCCGACAAAAAACTTCGAATGGAAAAACCCGGATCGGGTCTCCGACCTTTCTTCGAATGTTTCGATTGGATGTTTCGGTGAGCGGTCTTTAAGAGCTTTCCGCGGTCGGGGGTGACCCCAGTTTAAAGTCCCATTCACCCGTGTGATCCTTCTGCTCCGGAGTGCCTCAACTGAGAAGTAGCCTACCATGCTACGAACGGCCGGCTTGACAGGTGCCAACTTGAAGATGACCTTTAGAAACTTGTTCCCTTCCAGTTGGTTACGATCAAATCCAGAGGGCTATGAATGCCCTCACGCCCACTTGAACCCAAAAGGTGGGTTGGCGACAAGGCTTCACGCATACACCGGATCGGGGCCTAACGTATATGGTTTGGGAGGAACCGACATCTAGGGTTTGGGGAGGAACGGAAGTGCCCCGGAAGGTCACTGATCGGCAACAATTCTTGGAACTGTTGAGTTGGGTACTTCCTTGGGAAAAGCTGCTTGGGATCGTGGAGCCCTTCTACCCGAGAGAGTAGGACCCTGAGAGGCCGGCGATTCCTTTCAGCTGGATGCAAAAGCTGTATTTTATTCAGATGTGGTTTGGCCTCACTGACGGACAGACGGAAGATATGTTAGTCGATTCGTTTGCGGTTCAGCGACTTCTGGGAGTGGAGTGGGGCCGGCATCCTCTGCCGAATGAGACCGCAATCTTGGAATTTCGACGCCTCATCGACGGACACAGGCTCAGACTCAAGGTCTTGCAGGTGGTGGGAGAATACTTGGACACGGCGGGGATCCGGATTTCCCTGGGGAAAATTGTCGATGCCTTAATCATTAAAGCCTCAGATTCACTGGACAAAGCCCCGGTTTCACCCGATCCGAAACACGAGGATTGACCCCAACTATTACCGGATTTCCTATTCGGGAAAAAAGCATTGCGTTGGTTGTGATACTGCGACGACGGTTGGCTGCAACTCGGCACAAGAAAGGAGTTTTTAGGCGGGGCCAAAATTTCAGTCACTTTTGATGATTTTCAGTTTAGTTTGCCGTAGTTTAGACTCCAGTGGCAGACCCGGGCTCGACCGGCTATGGGTTGACATGGCAGTGATCCCGACAGCAGCAAACATTCGGGAGCAAGTCACAAGTTAGGAGTGAATTACTACGATTGCGTTGGCTGGGAGCTCCTCCGCCTTTTTTCTGGTTTTCTAAAGGGGAAAGGTTGTTGCCCCGGTGCACTTTTCCCGGAAAAACAGTTCGCTAGAAAGCCGGACCAGCAATCCCCGAGGCCATAAATAGACTTGCTGATGTCCCAGAATCGGCTGAACTTTTGGGTCAGGCAACAGGCGGGGAAGGCCAAAAATTTTGCAATCTCCAGGCAGAGAGCAAGCGGTACCGATCCCAATTCTGCCCGTAAGGAGGGCCTATTCGATTTCCGTCGGCTGTTCGAGTTGCTCTCGGGGTAGTTCCCCGCGATCCGCTGAGAAGAAGCCAAACTTTTCTAAGTAGGGGAAAAGCCGGGGCCGCCTTCCTAAAAACTGACACACCCAGCGGGATACAAGTCCCCGGATCTGGCCATAAATCCGGGGGTGAAGGCGGGGATGCCTCGCGGAGATTTCCCCCGAATCTTTTAACGGCCAGGGTGTTTCCCCCGAAAGTGCTTGAAGCCAATGCCGAACCTCTGGTGCCAGGATTGGTCCCTTAGGTCCCACCTTCCAGCACTTGGGACATGCTAGTCCACCCCCGACTTCTGTCAATCGGGCAAGCTCATCTGCTTTGATGACCTGCCCGCAGTGAACGCAAGTTTCGAACTGCCCCAGATGACCCAGATACCGCAGAAGACGTAACTCGAACCGTAAAAGTTCAATCTCGGGCAGCCCTTGCTGCTGGAGGTTTGCCAGGGTTCCCACGGCAAGATCAAACACCTCAGGTTGGGCCCCAAGCTCCTCCGTAAAGCTTTCCAATAGTTCGGCCACATAGTAGGCAGCAAATAGTCCCGGCAAACCCGAAAGTTCTGGTCGGAACCGCTCGATGAGCTTTGCTTCCGTCAGAAGATGTAGTCCCTCCGTAGCTCGGGGGAGAAAGACGATCTGATACCGCGACAGAATCTCCAGAGCCCCTTCAAACGGACTCTTTAATCGCCGTGCCCCTTTAGCCAACCCGTGAAGTTTCCCGTGTTCCCGGGTGTACAGTGAAACCACCAAGCTTGTCTCGCTAAAAGGAATTCGGCGGAGGACAATCGCACTGGCTTGTAATGGTGGCATTCCACATCAGTTTCACTGGGAGCGATTCACATTCCGACCTTTTTCTGCTGATCGGCTGTCCAGATATGTCCACCCTTTCTTTTTATCCCCCAGGTTTACTTTCCCGAGGAAAAGTGAGATCCACATTCCCGGTGGAGAGCAGTTCTCGAAGGTCCGCTCAGCTTCCGACACCTGTTGACTGCCGAGTGGGGAGGCACACGCAGAAATCCCCGCCCCAGTGAGACAAGGACTCCTGAACTAAAACTCCCACTTGGCTGGAGAGTACTAATGTGCCAGCCACCTAACCTTAGCCTACCAAAATGCCCAAGAAAAATTGGCAGACAGTGGCAATACCACGGCCCGAATTGAAAACAACACCGGAGTATCGGCCAAACGAAACTACCCCGTCTTCCCGGTGTCCCAGGAATTTTCTCGGCAGCTACTCCGGAGGGTGTTACCTGCCGGAGCACCGGCAGGATGGTTCCGTGGCTGTTTTAGCCCGATCGGCCACCCAAGGGACCAAGCAGCAAAAGTACTCAAGCAAAGCCGGTCCCAAGGAAGGCCCGGCTGAGGACGGCCTCTAGTTAACACTTTTGCCACTCCCCCTGCAAACCGACACAAGAGGAAACGCTGAAAGTTTCTTGTTATAGTGTCGTTTCGGGACGTCCTTAGTTCTCGGGCCCCGGCACAATACTTACCTCGATGGCATCCCGTTTCAGCCAAGGGAGGTCGACATCGAACCACTCGGTGGTGCTCTTAAAGTGTTGCCGGACGTACTGCAGGTAATCCCGCATGCCCCGTTCTCCAACAGCGACGTTGTCCGCTACCACGAGAGCTCCGGGCTTAAGTTGATCTTTAATACCCATCAAGCAGGGGTAGTAATTCTGGTACCCACAGTCGAGGAAGAGAAAATCCACCGGTTCTTTGATTTCCTTCACCAATTCCCTGGCATCACCGATTCGTACCTCGACGATCTTTTCCAAACCGGCCCGGCGGATGTACTGAGCGGCATCCTTGGCCCGTTCGGGATCGATCTCGATCGTAATCAACTTGCCTTCGCCCAATCGGCTCAACTCTCTGCCCATCCATAAAGCCGAATACCCGATGGCCGTGCCACATTCGACAATAAGCTTCGGCTTATGTTGCCGGACAAGCTCGGCAAGCCGGATTGCTTTCTCCCGGCCAATCATCGGAATTCTTTCTTCCACACAGCGTTTTTCTACCTCCCGGATAACAGCCTCCACAGGGTCTTCTCCGGCAGCACCTTGGGGGGCTCCTTCCGTCTGTCCGGCCTGGATGTTCCAATTCCAGCCCATAATACCCCACAAAACCAACACCCCCCCGACCAGCAAAACCCCGCGGAAACTAGCCCGAACGCTGCAAGACCGTCTGTTCATTTTCTTACCTCCTATTTCAGGCCTTAATTGCACCTCTTCAGGGACCTGCCGGGGAAGATTGATGCTGGCCCCCGCCTTCCCAATTTCGTGGTTAAGTCGATCCCGGGCTTATTGATTCGAACGTCGGCACTTCCCAATCGGGCGGAACTCTTTCCCCGGAGGCCGAGTCAAACCGTTTTCCAAAGCGGAAGCTACGGCCTTTTCTCCGAACTACCGCTCCCTTGGTTGCCAAGAATTGTTGCTCCGCTGAAGGAGAATTCGCTCGGGAGGCATGTCCCCTATCACAATACCAGCGTTCAACCCAGTACGGGGCCCCGGGTCAAATCTTTCGGAGGAAGGGCCAGGCTTTTTGGAAGGATGCCGGCGGTGGACACGAATCCGTAACATCTGCGGGAGGGACACTCCCTGGTAAGTTACCCTTCTATTCTGATTAAGAATGAGGAGCCGTACAACCGCCCCAAAGCGATTTTACTTGGCTGTGGGAAAGTGGGGTTTCCGCGAAGATTTGACAGAGGCATGCCGGAACTTATCCTAACGCGGTTACACCCGGGGAGTCTATGCCTTTCGGGGCTGCATGCCGTCGGTTGGAAAGGAGGCAGTGTTTCCATGCCTGAGCTACCTGAAGTGGAAACAATGCGAGGGCAACTGCGGCCGATTGAAGGCTCGAAGATTGTCGAGGTGCTTCAACCGTCGTCCCGATTTCGGCCGATCACTCTTCGGCCGGATTTCGCCCGGCTTCGCAGGATCCTCCGTGATACTCGAATTGCCGAGGTCGCTCGGCTGGGAAAACGGCTGGTCCTCTGGACCGAAAAGGACTCTCATATGCAGGCTCTTGTCGTCGAGCCGCGGATGACAGGTTGCCTTACCCTCTCTTCTCCACCCGATGAGGAGCATGTCCGGTTAATTCTTCGATTAAGCCACCCCAGATTTCCCAAGCTTTATTTTTGGGACTCGCGGGGGCTTGGCCGAGTCGAATTGGTCACCCCCGAGCAATACTCCCAACTTGCCAAAACCCTCGGACCGGATGCCTTGGAGGTGTCTGCGGATTACCTGCGGCGGAAGTTGGGCCAAAGTGGCAGGCCAATCAAATTGGCTTTGATGGATCAGCGGGTTGTAGCAGGTATTGGCAACATATATGCCTCAGAGATCCTTTTTGCGGCAGCAATTCACCCCGCCAGCCCTAGCCAAAATTTGGCAATGGGGCATTGGCGGAAACTGGCACGTGCCATGCGGGAGGTTCTCCAACAGGCCATCAAAGGCAAGGGATCTACCCTTGCCGATGGCACTTACAGGGCTCCCGACGGCCAGCCCGGCAGATATCAATTTTGTCACTATGTTTACCAAAAAGATGGGCAAAGATGCCTTAGGTGTAAAAAAGAAGTCATCAGGCGGTTTCCTCTTGGGGGACGTTCCACCTTCTTTTGCCCCCACTGTCAAAAGCTGCTTTAAAGGGACGTAGTCCCGTGCCCGTTGTTTTTGACTGGAGTCAATGAACCTTTGGGAAAAGGGACTGGGTTTTGGAAAGGTAATTTCAGAAATGTTCTCTTCTTCGGTCAACTAACCTCGAGGCTTGCCAGATTCTCAGGTCTCTGAGGCGTGCATTCCGCATCCCACAAAGAGGGGCAGTCTAACATGCTTGACATCTCATACACCTCCACTGGCAATATTTCGGCAATGATTCGGCAATGATCGGTAGGAAAAGGACCTTCTTGGGTAGCTCCAGAGCCCGTGAAAGGGTTGGGAACCTCCGAAGAACTCCTTGTTCCTAGGTCTTCACGGAGTCTGGCCCACCTACACCATGTGTGGGCCAACATGTGAGGCGGCTATATGCCTGGGTGCGGCCTCGGGGAATGGTTGGTTTCAATTGTTGAGCGTTTCGGCGGGGAGTTGTGTACCAGCCGGCATGCAAATCCTCGAAGGAAGAGGGGCAGCCGAGGGCTTCTCCGGTTGAAATTTCCGGTATCTCAAAACGGCCGGGGTTAAAAACCTTGCGTAAAACCGAAATTTCCCCACAGTTGCTCCCTTCCGGCGATAAGTTAACAGTTCGCTTGGCATGATGATGAGGAGGAAACAAAAACGATGTTAGACCTCGGGGGCGACCAGAAGCTTCTTTTTTTGAATTCGCATGTTGCTCCCGAAAGAATGGGGCTTGTTCCCACGGGATCGGAATGGGGCTTGCAAAAAGCATTATATCCCGAAGCGGCAAAACTCCTCGGTTAGCCACGCATCAGAGTTGATTGCCACCATCTATTTCGGACATGCACCCGCCTGTGGAGGCCATCCGCCCTTAAGCAGGGCTAGGAGTGATCGAATAAGCAAGACTAGGAGTACCGGAAGGGCAGGGGCCGGGGTAGGGGGAGGAGGAAAATCGGAAGCAATCGTTGGGCAGAAAGACAAACAGGAATTTACGGGGATTGCCGGTTTCCCCGCAAATTCCGCGAACCGAAGCCGGATTTTTTCCTGCCGGCTGCCCTCCTCCGGAGCTCCTTTCGGAGCTAAATTATTTCGATAAACTTGTGTGATTCGACCGGAGAAAGTCGCTTGTGAAAAGCGAACGTGAGTCGGTAGCAACCTTCCCCGATTGGGTTTCGGGGAAAAGGGGGCGGTGGTTGACACAGCGAAAAACTCGGGCTTAAAATGTTCCGGTTTCAAAATTTCCCAAATTCAACAAACCCGAAATATTCGTGTTTGGGGCTTTTCGGTGCCAGGGAGGTGGTTAAGGATTTCCCCCGAATCTCCTGCCCGGCTGCTAAGGAAGGTACCGTTCGGTCAACGTGTCCTTACCTTTCGAAGGGAGTGCGACGCCCAAGGCCGAGTTCGGGGGAAAGAAGGCAGGTGCAGAGTAGTGGAGAAAGCCCGAGGACAGCTTTCCGAGGGTACGCGTAACCGGCGGATGTAATTTCCTTCATGAGTCCACCGCGTGAGTTCACCGCCAGTGGTCACGGAGGAAATGGCGGTTTTTTACTTGCAGGGCTTCAAGAGGCCTGGGCGTCCTTTCGTTGAAGACAGTTTTCCCACGATATGCGTCGGAGGTTGTGCAGCGGTTCAGGTACAGCTCGGGTAGAGATTTGGGCCGAGCTTAAATTTGGATTTGCCGCGGGATAGAGAGGACGAAACGTATGCACTGGCAAAAAAGAAGGAATTTAGGCCTTTGGTTAGCAGGCTTGGGGAGCATCGGGATTGTCTTTCTGGGAGGCCAGGTGACGTTCTCGGCAGAAGAGGCCATTAACGTTTCTCCTGGCGTTAGTGTGCCGTTTGTCCCGTTCTGGATTTTGGCGGTGGCGGCGGCAGTAGCTGCCCTCGGGTTTGCCTGGTACTTCTTCAAAACGATGTTGACTGCCGACGAGGGCAATGAGCGGATGAGGGAAATAGCCCAGGCCGTCCGCGAGGGAGCGGATGCCTACCTTTGGCAGCAGTATCGCGTGGTGGCGGCGTTTTTTGTGGTAATTGTGATTGTCTTGGGAATTTTTGCGTTTGTCCTGCATGCTCAGAGCCGGTGGGTGCCGTTTGCCTTTCTCACGGGAGGATTCTTCTCGGCGTTGGCTGGCTGGTGCGGGATGAAGACGGCCACCATGGCCAGCAGCCGAACCGCCGCGGGGGCTCAGCTTTCGCTTAATCGGGCCCTTCAGGTGGCCTTCCGAAGCGGAGCAGTGATGGGGCTGACGGTGGTGGGCCTTGGGCTTTTGGACATCTGTTTATGGTTTTTCATCCTTTATTGGTTCATTTCCTGGCTCGGCTATCACATGAGCTTGGTGGACATCACGGTCACCATGCTCTGCTTCGGCATGGGTGCCAGTACCCAGGCCCTTTTTGCCCGTGTTGGTGGGGGGATTTTCACTAAGGCAGCCGACGTCGGTGCCGACCTGGTGGGGAAAGTGGAAGCGGGCATTCCGGAGGATGACCCCCGTAACCCGGCGGTGATTGCCGATAACGTGGGAGATAACGTGGGGGATGTGGCCGGCATGGGGGCCGACCTTTATGAATCCTATTGTGGCTCGATCCTGGCCTCGGCTGCCTTAGGGGTGGCAGCTTTCGCTGGCGGTGAGATTCTCCCGGAAGCAATTCGTTCCCAAGGGAATCTCACGGACGTAATCCACCGTTACCAGCTGGCTGCTGTTTTCTTGCCGATGCTCCTTGCCGCAGCAGGAATTGCCTTGTCCATTTGGGGTGTGTTCTTAGTGCGGACTGACGACGAGCAGGCCACCCAGCGAACGCTGCTGCGGGCCTTGCGCCGAGGGATATACACCGCTTCCGGAGCGGTGGTGATCGCGGCTATAGTTCTTACCTGGCTACTTCTGGGGTCGGAGTACATGGGAATCGCCCTCAGCGTGATCGTGGGGCTTCTGGCGGGGGTAGTGATTGGCTTTTGGACTGAGTACTCCACAAGCGAAGAATATCCCCCCACTCGGGAACTATCGAAGCAAGCGCTTACCGGCCCGGCGACGGTAGTTATCGGCGGAATTGCGGACGGGATGAAGAGTGTGTGGGTACCGGTGCTGACCGTCTGTGTGGCTACCGTTCTTGCGTTCGGCTTTGCCTGTGGGTGGCGGTTGCAAGATCCGCAGTGGTTCGCCCTCGGGCTTTATGGAGTGGGGGTGGCAGCGGTAGGGATGCTCAGTACTCTCGGGATCACGTTGGCCACGGATGCCTACGGCCCTATTGCGGACAATGCCGGTGGCAATGCCCAGATGAGCCACTTGGATCCTGAGGTTCGTCGGCGGACCGATGCCTTGGATGCTCTCGGAAATACCACCGCTGCCACGGGCAAGGGATTTGCTATTGGTTCTGCAGCCTTGACTGCTTTGGCTCTTTTGGCAGCCTATGTGGAAGAAGTTCGCATGGGGTTTGTGCGATGGCAAGAATCGGCCCTACGGGCTTATGAAGATCCCGGTTATTACAAGCTTACGGATACCTTTATTGCTCGAATCGATAAGGTGGGAGCAGAGAAGAAGATTACTGGGTTTCTTGCTTTCGGCGACGAAGTTCGCAACATCACATTAGCGGCGGCTGCTATCGACGAACTGCGGACGTATGCCCCCCATGCGTTGCCGCCCAAATTCGGCGAGGAGGTCCGCTGGACGGACTTGGATGCTTCTCGAGGACCTGTCCGAATCCCCGAAAAAGCTTGCATCCGCGAGATTACGGATCATCGTGGGCATCGGGTCATTACCCTTGCTCCCGAGGGTTCAGCTTGGGATGCTACCTTGGTCCCGGTTCATGCAGCCACCATGCTTGATTTCATGCGGTATTACCGAGCCCATCTGATGAATCCCGGTGTGCTGGTAGGGGTATTCATCGGGGCAATGGCAGTGTTTGTCTTCTGTGCTTTGACGATGAAGGCGGTCGGACGGGCTGCTTTCCGCATGGTGGAGGAGGTGCGAAAGCAATTCCGGGAGCGGCCGGGCATTATGGCGGGCACGGAACGTCCGGACTACCGCACTCCCGTTGCCATCAGTACTCGGGCTGCTCAAATCGAGATGATTCTGCCTTCGCTGTTAGGATTGTTAACGCCGGTTATCGTGGGACTGATAATCGGTGTACCTGGCGTTTTGGGTCTTTTGGCGGGGGCTCTCACCTGCGGTTTCTGCATGGCTGTGTTTATGGCTAATGCCGGCGGGACCTGGGACAATGCGAAAAAGCACATCGAGGGCGGAGCCCACGGTGGTAAGGGGACGGATGCTCACAAAGCAGCGGTGGTCGGCGATACCGTGGGCGATCCGTTTAAGGACACAAGTGGTCCAAGCCTTAACATTTTAATTAAGCTGATGAGCATGGTCAGTGTGGTTGCCGCCGGTTTGGTCGTTCGCTATGCCCTGAACCTATTCTGATCGATTTGGAACGAGGAAAAGGGCAAGCTGGGTTGCTCGCATCCGTGTTAACTAAGCTGTACCTTGGAGTTGGTAGGAGTGAGGGGTTTGCTAGCCTGGCCGGGTTGAAGACTGGGCGATTACCCCTGCGGTATTACGTGGTTATGTGCATTGTCTTTGGAAATTGCCCACGGATCATCCGGCAATCTTGATCGTTGGGTGGGGCTTAGTGGTACTTCCTTGGAGACGAAAAGAAAGTGTCTCCAAAAAATTGAGTTGGCCCTTGACACGCAAAGAACGTGTGAGTATCTAATAGAGGTGACGGTGCGACGCATCGTCCAAGACCCTGCCCCTGTACTACCCTCCCTGCCCAGCTCGCTAGTTACCCCCTAGCGAGCGCCACCTCCGCCGACCGCTCGCTCGATCAAGCCCCGCAGATCGGCGAGCGGTCGGCTTTTTTTTGTTCCAAGCTCTTCGTTGGTTAGTCTTAGGGCCGCGGTAGTCCGCCCACCACCTTTTCCCAGGGCCCTTTCGGGTTCTCGCAAGATGAGCATTGCGAGAAGGAAGGAGTTTCGAGTGATGGAGTTCCCATCCAAAGATATTGGACCTCGTTTTGTAGAGAGGAATTTCACCCAAGCAACATGAAGAACATGCACACCGCCGCACTTCGGCCATTACTGCCTGGTGGTTTAAAGGGGACGGCAAGTCGTTGCATCCGTAGGTTTTTTCTGGGAGAGCGACGTTGGCAGCATGCGTCTTTCCCTCGGCATTGCTTACGATTAGAATCACCACAGTGGGGTTCCATTAAAAGTTCCCGAAACAGCTTTGGCAAAAGCGATTGGATCTTCCGGAGCAAAGGGCTGAAAAACAGACTTTTTTTGAAAAGCAAATTGGGGCGGAAACCCGCTAGGATCGGCGTTCCCCCCAACAATCCTAACCTTTGGGAGAACTGGTGGGAGCAAGTGGCTTTGGGCTTCAGATTGGTGGCGACCATTTGGCAGGTCACAAAAAATTCGGGGGATCTTCGGTTCTTTCCGCCAGGTCGTGGTAGCAGAAATTGTTTTGGCGGGATACTAACTTCCCAACTGCAAACTTGCAGCCGGGACGATCATGCGGGCTACATTAGAGTTCTCCGCCTAGAGGGCCTAAGGGGACGGGAACAGGGCTGACGATAGTGCGGCATTTTGGGAAGGAAACCTACTCGCCTGAGAAAAGACCGACTTGGTGGAAAAAATTGGAAGAGATTCATCTTTCGTTGGTTCGCATACGGAGGCCGCTGCAGGCTTCCATTCGACATCCAGTGGTTTGGTTGAAAAGATGGCTTCGGGGATTCGGTTAGAACTTCCTGCCCCGGTAGAACCGGGGGCTTGCTGTGTAGTACCTCGGGTTCGGTGATCCGGAGGAAGCTGTCCGAAAGTTAGTAGCTGTCGCAAAGTTACTATTATTGAGGAGTTGAAAATAGTGCCGCGAAAATCCGCGCGCTTTCCGGCGACTACTCCTTCCGAAAAGCACGACCTCTCTTTGCAGCGGGCCATGTTGGCAGCTCAGGCAGCGGCGGATTGTCGGGGACAGCAAATTGTCATCCTCGATATGCGCGCGGTAAGTGATCTTTTCGATTTCTTCGTGATTGCTTCGGGGACAAGCCGGCGGCAACTAATGGCAATGGCCGAAGAGATCGACCGGGTGCTTACCGAGAAAACGCATGCAGTCCGTCTGGGGATCGAAGGCGAAGGGGATAGTCGCTGGATCCTCCTGGACTATGGGGATATTGTTGTTCACCTATTTGATCCGGAAACCCGGGCTTACTACGCTCTGGAAGAACTCTGGAGTGACGCAGCACCGGTACAGTTCGAGCCACAAAGGCCAGCTGTACCAGTGGGAACGGCTAAGGATGAGAATACTTTAGCGGACCGCGAAGATGCTCCGGAGGAAGATGAGTTCCCACCGGAGGAAGACGAAGACACCGATTAGCTGGTGGCTTATCGGGAGGATTCGATGAGCATCTTACGGGATTTGCGTGAGCGATTCGCGTCTTCTTTGGCATCTCTTGGAGAAGATCCAAAAAAGTGGTTGGACCAAATTCGACGGACCCAGTCGCCGCAATATGGGGACTATCAAGCGAATTTGGCCATGTGTCTGGCCAAGCGGTTTGCCAAATCTCCGCGGCAATTAGCTCAGGAGCTGGTCGCCCGGACGGAATTGGCTGACCTTTGCCAGCGGGTGGAAGTTGCCGGCCCGGGCTTCATTAACATGTGGCTTCGTGACAAAGTGCTCAGTGAGCGGCTGGCCGAAGCTATCGCGGATGACCGGTTGGGCATTCCACCTGTCGAAAAACCTGAGACCTTTGTCATCGACTATTCCGCCCCGAATGTCGCCAAACCCATGCACGTGGGTCATATTCGCTCCACGGTGATCGGGGATAGCATTTACCGAACCTTACGCTTCATGGGGCACCGCGTGATTAGCGACAATCACCTCGGCGATTGGGGTGTGCAATTCGGGATGATTATTTATGGTTGGAAGCATTATGCCGACCTGGAGAATTTTCAGCGGGATCCGCTAGGCGAACTCGGCCGACTGTACCGCTTGGTCCATGATTTGGCAGAGCAGGATGCCGCGGTGGCTCAAGCGGTGCAGGAAGAGACTGCGAAACTGCATGCCGGAGATCCAGAGAATTTGGAACTTTGGCGAAAGTTCATGCCTATCTGTTTGCAGGAGATCGAAAGGATTTATCGTCGTCTGGGAGTGTCCTTTGACTACACGTTAGGAGAAAGCTTTTATCACGATCGACTCCCTGGTTTGGTGGAAGATCTCCTTCGGCGAAATATCGCCCAGGAAAGCGAAGGTGCGGTATGCATCTTCTTGGAGGGGTTCAAAGCCCCGATGATTATCCGCAAACGGAACGGGGCATTCCTCTATGCGACCACCGATCTTGCGACTCTGGTTTACCGCATGGAAACCTGGAATCCGGATTGGATCCTTTACGTGGTCGATCATCGTCAAAGTCTTCATTTCCAGCAACTGTTTGCTGCAGCAAGATTGCTGGGTTATGAGCGAGTGAAACTGGTTCATGTAAGCTTTGGCACGGTGTTAGGAGAGGATGGCCGGCCGTTCCGAACCCGCTCGGGGGAAACGGTGGCGTTGGAGGAGCTTCTGGATGAGGCCGTGGCCCGAGCTCGCAAAATTGTCGATGCTAATGACAATGCCAAGCCGGGTGGACCTGAGCTTTCCGAGGAGGAGCGAGCTCGGATCGCGGAGGTGGTAGGAATTGGGGCCCTCAAATATGCCGATCTCTCTCAGAACCGGACGAGTGACTATGTGTTCAGTTTCGACAAGATGTTGGCCATGGATGGCAATACAGGGGCATACATGCAGTATGCCTATGCTCGGGTAAGAAGCATCTTCGCCAAAGGTGGTATCGCCCCGGAGGAGATTCGCAATCGGGATGTTACTATTCTCCTTCCGACTGTTCCGGAGCGTACGTTGGCTCTTCAGCTCCTTCGCTTCGGGGAAGCAATCGAACTAGCCCTCGAAGATTTCCGGCCTAACCAGTTGACCAATTACCTCTTCGAATTAGCTACCACGTACTCAACCTTTTACGAATCTTGCCCGGTGTTGCAGGCGGAAACTCCGGAACTTCGCTTGAGCCGACTTGCCTTGTGCGACCTCACAGCACGAACGATTCAAAAAGGGCTGGAACTTCTGGGTATCGGGGTGGTGGAACGAATGTAGATTTCCGCCCGGAAGTTCCTAGCCAAAAACTAGTCTAGGTGCCTGCTGGAAAGTGCCTGCGGGTGGGGCCTCCATTCAGGCCTCTTTTGCTGCTTGGGACCGGGTATTTTCCGCCAACCAGGCGAGATATTCGGGATTTCCCGCAATGATGGGGAATACGATAATCTCTGGTACCTGGTAATTATGAGCCTGGCGGATGCCCTCGATCACCGCTTGGATTAGCTCGCTCCGCGTTTTGATCAAACACTGCCATTCGTCTGCCTCTTCTACAGCACCCTGCCACCAATAGATGCTGCGAATGGGTCCCACGATCTGAACACAGGCGGCAAGATGCTTTTCCACAAGTTCGCGGGCAATCCGTTCGGCTACCTCCCGCCGGTCGGTAGTTGTGAGGATTTGAACGAAGGAGTGATTCATTTGTTGTGCCTCCCAAAGGCTTTTTGTTATTTCCACCCGTAGCCCAGCCAAATCGAGAATAATGCTTCCGTTGGTGCTTTTAAGCCGACAGCTCGCCCAGGTTTCGAGCCTTTTCTTGATTTAATTTCCTTTACCACCCGAAACAGCTTGGCCGATCCCGACCTTCCCTTGCCGCCAGAGAGGGCTGCAAAACATTGGCCCTAGTTGGGTTCGTTGTGCCGAGCTAAGTTAGTCATAAAAAGGTTACGGCGAAAGTGTACACAGCATCACCAGCAGTTCTTGTGCATGTCAAATGCGAATGGCCGATTGAATCCGTAAGAAGGGGTGCTCCGAACTGCTTAAAGAGTAGTTTTCGGGGCCATGTGGCTTGTATGTCCATGGTCTCCACATTCCACTTTAGGTTGGGTCTAAGCGGGCTGTCCTTTGCAAGCTGTTGTAATGCAATTTCATTGCGAGAAATATAGTCTTAGCGGGAAACCATTTGTTTTGGTAGTTACGAATCCGGGGAAATTCCGCGGGAAAAGTCCGGTCCTTCTGAGGGCAAAAATTGCAGGTACCTGGCCAGCGTGAACCTCAAAGAGGATATGGGGTAGAAAAAACGCCCGGGGGAAGGATCCTTTCTGCAAGGGTTGCTCAAAACTTCCTCTCGGGACGAAAGGCGTTTTGAGGCGGATCGATCCGGCCTCCAGGGTGAGCAACGGGAACAGTGGTTACGGTGGTGACTCCGAGAGCCAGAACCTGTTGCTTGTTGGGCATTGACCCTGTTGCAAACGTACTTTTTGAAGGTGGTAAAAGGAATCTCGAAGATACCTCAGGGACACGGGTTAGGTTGACATATCACCTTAGCCCGGGTAAAAACCCGACGCACAGCAGATTATTTGGGCAAGGTACGTTGGAAGTTGGGCGGTTTCCCACATCGGGTGATCTCAGAGATACTGGGAATTGGATTGGACGGCCTCACGGAAGCCAATCCTTTCCGACGAGGCCCGGCTGTTTCCTCTACGCACATTGGGCCGGACTTGGCAAATGGGAGTTAAAAACCCCGGCGGAAAGACTCGGAGTTATCCAAACGCCACCGAAAAAATTCCTCGGATTGAGCGCGTGTTTGCCGTTTCGAACCTTTCCTGGAAGAGTTCAAGCTTTGAAGTCGGGAGGACAAGGAGCGTTCGGCCGTTTGAGGTGAAGGAAAAAGCAATGGCCAAGATCTTCTTTTTGACCTGGGTGAAAACCCGGCCAGACGAAAAGCCTAGCAAGAAGATTCCTGTAAGTTTGGTTCCGGTAGTGTTGGCCGGTGTGGCATTTCTTCTGGCCGCGGCCGGGATTGCCCTGGCCCAAACTTCGCAATCAACGCCAGCTGCTCAGGCCCTTCTGGAGGTTCCAAATAGTAAGGATTCTCCTGGGTCTAGCGAGCCTTCCGGCCCGTCGGGATCTTCGGTTCGGCGGAAGTTACCGGCTCTTCAACTAGCCGAGAATCGCCGTTTCCTAGTTACCGCTGATGGAAAACCGTTCTTTTGGTTGGGAGATACAGCCTGGCAGCTAATTCACGATCTTCGCGAAGAAGAGATCCGCCGTTATTTTGCCGATCGGCGTGAGAAGGGTTTTAACGTGATTCTTACGGTCATTTTGGTGGAGTTACGTTTCGACCAACCCAATGTCTACGGGCACTTTCCCATCGAAAAAGGCCGACCGGATCGGCCGATTGTTCGGCCCGGTCCGGACAACGACTATTGGGACGATGTGGAGAGGGTCCTTCGCCTGGCCGAAGAACACGATCTTTACGTGGGGTTGTTGCCGACTTGGGGTAAGTGGGTAAGTTCGGACTGGCAAAGCGGGATTGTGGACGGCTTCTTTAATGTCGAAAACGCCGAGCAGTACGGCCGATTTCTGGGCGGCCGGTTCAAAGATTACAACAACATGATCATTTGGATACTCGGCGGGGATAAGGCTGCTCCTACCGAGGAGGCCAGGGCAATTTGGAGGGCCATGGCCCGCGGGATCGCCGTGGGGGTTGCTGGCAAGGAGGATTATTCGCAGGTGCTTATGACTTATCACACGAGCGGCCCGGGTAGTACCCATTGGTTTTTCAATAAAGAGCCTTGGCTTGATATTCACGGAGTACATTCCAGTCATGGGCGGTGGGCCCTGAACTGGATCTTGGTTACGCACGCTTACACCATGAAACCTACGTTGCCCGTGATCGATCTGGAAACCACCTATCCGGAATTTCGTCACGGTTGGCCGCCCACGGAGGCCACCGATGACGATGCCCGCCGGGCTGCCTATTGGGCCGTTTTTGCGGGAGCTGCGGGTCACACGTATGGTCACCACAGCATTTGGCAAATGCATTCGCCAAGATATCCCGGCGTGGCCAGGCCGAAGCGGTTCTGGTATGAGGCCCTCGATGCCCCCAGTGCCCAGCAAATGGGTTATTTGCGAAGGCTGATCGAGTCGAAGCCATTTCTCACTCAGCGGCCGGATCTATCCTTACTGGCGTTTGAGCAGACAAAACCGTGGGAAATGTGCCTTGCCATCCGCGGAGAGGGATATGCGATGGTCTACACGCCGATGGGGCACCCACTTGTGATCGCGATGGACCGAGTCGGTTTTGGAGAGGTCCGAGCCAGCTGGTTCGATCCCCGCACGGGCAGGAGCACGAAGATCGGTCAATTCAAAGGGACCGGTCGTCAGACTTTTACTCCGCCTGGAAAGCCCGCCGAGGGAAATGACTGGGTCCTTCTCCTGGAAGATGCTGGAAAGCCTTCTTGACAAAAATTTAGCCTCAGCACACCGGAGTTTCCGTCGTCGTTTTCCACCACTCCTGCTGTGAGATCTACTTTCTTGGGGCTTTTTTCGCCAACCGCTAACCATCAGGTTTTTTCCTAAGGCTTAGCCCAAGGGGGCGTAAGTCGACTCAAGTCCAGAAAGAAGATTGGTCTCTCCCAAGTCTGTGTTGGTTTGGCATCGGAAAGCTGTCTGGTCCTTGTGAAGAGTGTCTCGATTCCGAGAATGGACCTGAGAGCGGGCGTCTATCCCGGCAGTTTTGGGCCTCATCTCTTGACAGGCAAAAGCCCGGTGATCAAGATCAACACGGCATTCTTCGAAGACAATGGGCGTGACTAGGGCAGGCCGGCTTGGCCAAAAAATTTGTTGAGTCGGTGCTCCTTCCAGGGCCAATGCTAATAGGGCGGTGGAATGGGAAAGGAAGGAGTTTGGGTAAGGTTGCAGCCGGTGGAGCGGGCTTTTACTTGCCCTTCGAGGACTCCCTCCTTTGCAGATGCCTCCGATCTAACACGATCTGAGGGTTAGCAGGGTTCGCAATCGGAAAGGACTGGTTCCGAACAAAAGGAGCTATCCCGTGAGTATCGGTTTCGACTTGTATCTCGCCCTGAGTGTTGCGATGTTTCTCGAGTATGCCATTTGGGGTGCTTGGGCCCCGGTTTTGGCGGCAAGGTTGCTTGGTCCGCTAAATTTCACGGGAAAACAAGCCGGATGGATCTATGCCACATTACCTTTGGCCTGCCTTTATGCTCCTCTTGTGGCAGGGCAGATTGCCGACAGTTATGTGCCCATCAAATGGATCTTGGCTGCATGTCAGCTCCTGGCTGGGATTTTGCTTCTTGTGGCAGCGAATATCCGCACCTTCGGAGCGTTATTTTTGGTGATGCTCCTTCACGCCACGTTTTATGCGGCAACGTTGCCACTGGTAAACGCCATTTTGTTCGACCAGGTTAAAGATGCAGCCACTCAGGGGCTTGTTTTCCTCTGGGCACCGGTTGCTTGGGCCCTAGTGGGTTACTTCCTTACTGGTTGGCGATGGGTGTTCAAAACCGAAAAGGAAGGCCGGGACTGCCTCATCCTTGCGGGGATTCTTGCCCTTGTGATGGCAGCGGCTTGTGCCTTATTGTTGCCGACAAACGAGCCGGCACGTACCGGGGAAATCCCGATTGTGAAGGCCTTGGCCAAGCTGGGGGAATTTGACTTCTTGCTCTTTGTGGTTGTGTCGATTTTCGCGGCCGGCATGATGCAGTTTTACTTCTTGGGATCGGCTCGCTTTATGCAGGACATTGGCATTGCTCCGAAAAACGTCTCCGGCATTATGGGAATTGCCCAGGCGGTGCAAGCACTCGCCACGTTCTTTCTAATGGGTAGATTTATCGAAGTGCTTGGCCACAAATGGACTCTTGTGATCGGCTTGGGGTGCTGGTTGATTTTGTATCTGGCATACCTGGCCAGCCGACCGGTGGCCTTGGTCGTGGCTATCCAAGCTTTCCACGGGTTGGCCTACGTATTCTTTATGATTGTGGGTCAAATTTACGCCAACGCCGTGGCTGGGCCTGAGATCATCAGCTCGATGCAGGCATTGATCTTTGCGGCCACAACCGGGGTGGGATTGTTTGTGGGAACTCAACTTGCCGGCTGGGTGATGGATCGGGCCAGGACCGAGGCTGGCTTCCAGTGGCGGCAAATCTGGACTGTTCCTGCGGTGATCCTCGCCATTTGCCTGTTGCTACTGGCCGTGGTCTTCCAAGGCCAGGTGCCCCGCTAAGATGATTTCAGCCCTCGAGGGAAAAGGCCCAGGGATGGGCCGAATGGTCCTCGTGATTCCCTGAGCCCCTACACGAAAGGGTTCGCAAGTCCACGGTCTTGCGAAGAACCGCTTTCTGTGCACAGCGGAGGAGTTTCTGCCGGGAGGAGGGGTTCAGTTGCCCGATAACGATCTTTTCCTTGGTGCCGACGTTATGTCCTTCGGGCCCGAGTTTTCGGAAGGCGGTCGATGTTTGTGCCCGGAGAATCCCTTAAGCGGACTCGGTTGTCTTCGTGGGGTTGGGGCTATTCTTGCTCGACAAAACAAGGGGCCATGATCCCTCGGTAAGCCCAAAAACAAAACGCTCGGGGAGGCAGACTTCCCCCCCGCAGCCTTCTTCTTTTCGCAAGGTCTTGGCCCGAAATAGTGGCAATTCGACAAAGTTGGGCACCAGCAAGCGAGCCGGTGCCCTGCCGGCTGTCAGGCTGGCCCTCTTATAGTCCGGGAGGGTTAGTGGGTTACCGCATACACAAGGATATTCGTGCCGATCTTCAAAGCATCTTCGTCTTGCAACCCGTAGCTGTACGGATGGGGGAATTGCTCCCAACCATTGCCCAAGTCGAACCGGCTGTAGACGACAGCAAGCCGCCCGTCTATAGAGATTCCCTCCAACTCCGGAGTGTCGAGGGGACCGAAATCCTCCCGGACCCGCGGGGTGTAGGCCACCCGATCGATATCGAAATGCATGTGGTAGATGGGGTGATCGGGCGGAATGCGTTCCAATTTGGCCCCCGGCAGCACCTGCTCTATCTCCCGCCGGAAGGCACCGTCGAAAGCCAGTCGGCCGCAGCAGGCGTCGGCTACCAACATCCCGCCAGCTTGCAGATACCGCCGGAGTAGAGTCCGTTCCTGGTCATCAAACACGAATTCATAATGTCCGGTCATGTATAGGAGCGGGTAAGTAGCCACCTGAGGATCCTTCAAGCTGGCATTGACCCGTTTGAATTTAACGTTCAACGTGGAATTATCCCGGGCAAACTTCAGGAGATTATGCACCGCCGAAGGATCCGGGTCCCAATCGCCTACATGAATAATTTGGGCAAACACGAAGTCGTCCCGGGCGGGCACGTCTGCCTCAAAGTAAACCTTGGTGGTGCTGAGGAACCTTCCGAGCTGGAAGCTCCCAAGGATGTAGGTGATCAGATTGGCACCAATCTGGCGAGCCTGGTCAATCACCACCCGCAAACCCCGTGGATGTTCATGGCCATCCCACCCACAGGTCAAGTCTGCGGGAGAAAAGATGACCCCTGTCCGGCAGCCAAAATTAATTCCTTCGAGCATCGGCTCCTCCATGTAGGTGGAACCGTCGGCTCGCTTGTACTCGATCATTCCCAATTTGTAATAAGTGGAATAGATGGGTTCCTCCGGAGAAAGTCTCCGCAATGGCCGACCTGGGAACATCAAGGCTATTTCCCGCCGAAGGCTATCCGCAAAATCTTTCCACCCGCAGCAAGCATCCGCGATAATTGTTCCCCCGTCCATCACATAACGGGCCAGCTGTTCCCGGACTTGCGGGTTTAATTCGAACGAATTGTGACCGGCAAAGAGAAGGGCCGGCAGTTCCCGGGGGTCGTAGGAGAAGTGGGCGAAGTCGGCATCCACTGCCCGATAGTGAATCCCCAGTTTTTCGTTCGTCCAGGCCAGAAGGGTGGCCACATCGGCCGGGTCCGTCATCCAATCCCGGTACATGGTGCGGACCCCATCCCGAGTGATCCAGCGAACCGGTCCCAAAGCCATCTTGCCGATCAAAGCCGGCGGACTAGGTGGCCTTTTTCGCTCCGAACGCCGCAGCGGTGTTACCGGTAACGGCAGTGGCGGGAATGCCTCGCCGCCCGTGCGGTGGTGCTTCTCGGCTTGCGGAGGAGGACCACAGTCAATCGGCCCAGAGTTCTCTTCCTGCCCAAAGGCTAGCCCAGGGAGGGCCCAGCCTGTGCTTCCCACAGCATAACCGAGTCCCAGTTTTTCAATAAACCTCCGCCGCGAAAGTCCCCAATTCTTTTCGCGACCGTCATTGGATCGAAAATCGAAAGGCTCGTGCATGATCGGCCTCCTTTGAATTCCCAACCGAACTGGACCTCTACCTCAATTCTACAAACCGGTTGTTCCATTGCCTTCCATTCTGAATCCTGCCGGCCGGGTTTGTCCGGTGCTATTGCCCCCATGGCTCCGGTGGCCGGCTCGTTGGCTCGGCCTCAATGTCCCGAACCTCACTGCTTTGCGATCTGCTGCCCACCTTACGATCGGCAAAAGGAGCAGTTCCTCCCATCAAAATCTGGAAATGCTCAGCAATTTCTTCATCCTTTAGAGCTTCTTGGTATAGTGCTACTTCGTCGATAGGACCTGCCCAGGGATAGGCATGAGCCCCACCTGTCTCGAAGCCTTTGCCGACTCCTAACCAACCTGCCGGAGGCCAGCCGGCAATCGGTTGGTCCGTTAACAGACGGATCAGTTTTGCCCCTGGTTGATTGAGGTTTGCAGCCCAAAGGTCCACGATTGCCCCGGTGGTTGACTGACTTTCGCTCTTCCGGAAGGACACCGCAAGGTAATACCACTCGTTGGACATAAGCCGGAAGGGAACCTCCAACCAATCTTGGTCGGGATCTAGCGAAATAAGTAACTGTCCGAAGCCATCGGTCCCCAACAGGATGCTGGGCCGATCCGGAGCCTCGCGGATCCCTAAAATCACGCAAATGTCTCCCGGGCTGGGCTCTTCGGGACGTTGAAAGGCCAAAATGCACTCAAGCGTAAGGGCATCCCAAAGTTGGAGTGGTGCAGTCGTTTGGAATCCGACCCCCTGGCTATTTCCGCCACGGGGAATCCGGAATGGCCAAACTGCCCGGCTTGTGGGGCCAGCCCCGGCGGCAAAATAGCCGACCTTCCCACCTCCTGCACCTCCAAACATCACCACCTCATGCAAGTGAAGGTTATCCCGCCAGTCCCGCAGCTTTTCTGCCACTGTCCACCCCTCGAAGCTCCATAAATGGGCTAAGCGAGGGTCACTTTGCACCTTCATCCGCCAGCGAGGCACACAAGGGGGGGCATCCTCCGACCTTAAGAATCGGCCGGGTTGGGCCTCCATTATCTCCCACACCCAACCTTCACCCTGCCGGAGCAACCGGAGGGCTTGGTTCCTGCCCAGCCGAATGTGCGAAGAAGACCTCGAATCCCTGCGTGTGTTGCTCCAAATTTCCGAAGATTCACGCTGCCCTTGGTCGATCCTTGGCCGCCCACTGCCATCCTTAGAGAGCTCCGAGGAAGTCACCTCCACTTGCCCTTCGAACACGTGGACTTCCCCCTCCGTCTGGCCAACTCGCACGGCAAAGGAAGTACCAAGATCGCGAACCGTGCCAAACGGTGTTTTAATTTCGTAGCCTTTCCGCAAACCTGGGGGGAGCATTACCGCTAATGCTCCCTTAGTTAAAGCAAGCTGATTATTCCCTTTAAAAACCAGTCTGCCGGGACCTTCGAAGATCGCTTCACCACCTTCTTCCAATGCCAGCTTTAAGGCAGCCCATCCCACCCGGATCTCTGAACCCCTGCGGAGGGGTTGTGGGGTGGTTGTGTCCTTTCCGCTCCACTCTCCGACGGGGTCCTCCAATGTTTGGGTGCCCGCAAGGTCCCAAACTTCCACCACCTGGGCTACCACAGGGAGTGCTTCCGGCCGCCGGAAAGGTCCCCCCGCACCTCCCCACCAATCCCAGAGTTTGGGAAGGGCCACGATTGCCACCATCGCAAGAAGAATGGCAACCAAAACGGTGGACACAAAGTAGCTCGGTGTGAACCAATCCTTCCAGGTACTGAGCAAAGTTTCGGCCCACCGACGTGTCCTTCGGGACGGCCATTCCTGAAGGGAAGTTTTCTGGCCGGTGGAACTGGGCAGCAGTAATTTCGAACCCCAAGCTTCAGCAACCCTTTGTGGAGCCTTGTGCAGTAATGTCGGTTCGGCCTTTTGCCCCTCGGCCAGGCCGGCGATCTGCTTGACACCTAGCAAGTTCAGATGCCAGTAGAGCTCTCCATGCAGGTGAAGATAATGCAGGAAAAGGACTCGGGCCTCCTGGGACTGCTGAAGTCGGGCCTCCAACCGGAAAAGATCGTCGGGCGGTATTGTGCCTTCACAAACGGCTTCCGCCCATTGCCAAATTTCTTCGCGATCTACTTGGCCAAGTCCCATGGGCCGTTCACCGCAATCAACAAGGGTGTCGTGGTGTGCCGAGTTCTTTCGGTCTCTTCTCTCCCAACCACATCCTAACCGCAAGAGTGTTGGCAAGGGCTTTCTTTAAGGCCAACTAAGTTGGGGGGCCTCTGGCCTACTCCCAGGTCTTCCGAACTTTTCGGCCTGGTCGCGGTGCATTCTTAGGGCGTTTAAGATCTTGAGGGCCTCTTTGATCCTGCCAGCCCCTGTCGAGGGGATTAACCCAGCTCTCTGGCCAACTCCCGCTCGATGCATCGCAGTAAAGCCACCCGAGCCCGATGAAGGGCCCGTCGAGTTGCCTCGAGAGATCGGCCCACTGCCTCCGCCACTGCTCGGGTATCCACCCCCAGCTGATACCGTAAGCGAATCATGTGACGGACGGGTTCTCGCAATTTGCCCAGACAGCGAAGGAGGGCTTCTCGCCGACTGTCCACCTCACCGAGAACGTCTTCAGCATCTTGAGCCAAGAGGGCTAAAGTGGCTTCCGACAAGGGCAACGGTTTGCGACTGCCGGCCTGGCGGTGCTTCAAAACCTCGTAGAAGGCCACTTTGCACGCCCATCCGATGAAATCCGTGCCCGGTTGAAACTCACCGAATTTCCGCCACAAGACCAAATTGGTTTCTTGAAGGATGTCCTCTGCATCCGCCGGGTTGGGGACGAGGGAGAGTATGTAAAGGAACAACTTCCTCTGAGCCCCGCCAAGGAGCGTGGCAAATCGTTCGGCCCGAGCTGCGATTTCTCCGGGGTCAGCGTGGCCCACCTTTTGGTCGGGCGGGTGGTTCTCGGAAGCACCCATCGGCCGCTACCTCGTGGTGTGAACTTTCTTCTTTTTGCCCCGTACCCCAAAACTATAACCCCGCCAGGGGTCCGAAATCGGACAGAAAAACCACTCAGCTTCCACCAAAGCTCAAACTAAAAATCAGTTGATTTACAAACTCAGTAACTTATCGAGAACCGTCGCGGGGCAACTTATTCTCCCCCAACTGCCAGTCAGCCCCGGAGAGATGTCCAAGATAAACTGTAAAAGGAGGAATTCACGACCCTTTTTGGCTTCCCTTCGGCGGGCCCCCTCCGGTGACACTGTCCTCGAGGAGTTGCGGGAGGGTCTACCGGAGGAGGTTTCCCGGGTACAAAACTTTTTCGGCGAACCACGTTTATCCTGGTCTCCCGATGAAGAGTTCGGTCTTGAGTAGACACTCGGGAGGTAAGTCAAAGGTGGTTTGGCCCACCGACACTGGGGAGGCTTGTTTAACCCGAAGCGTGCGGATGAAAAAGGCCATTTTAAACTTTTCAATCCCGACACGCCGGGTCGATTCAAAAACTCAAGCAGGGCAAACCCTTTCGGTGGCTTGGTTGTTTCAAACAGGAAGGGACAAGACCCATTTATCCTATCTTGGCCTAAACCCCCGCACGTTTGGCGTGGGAGGCAATTTCACTGGTGATGGCCTGAACCCCGACAACCGGCGACTCGCAGCTCGTCCCTTGACATAGGTACAAAGTGGGTTGACCGTCCACCGCGGGACGGTTGGCAAAAATCCGCGAAAGATATTCCCCCCTGGCAGCCGCCGCACTCCCCTCGACCCCCACCGCCAAGAGGGCCCCGGGAATAAACGAGCTGAAGAAGGCGGAGAACAATTCGGCCGCCGGTTCTCTCGGTGAGGATAGTATCCCATCAGTCGCTGGCAAGGTCACTACCCAACTTGACACAGGAACAGAAAGGCATTGGAAGACAAGCAGGGCATGACCAACACTCACTGGGCTTCGTTCCATCCAACCGGATAGTTGGGCAAGGGCTCGCTCGGCCGTTGCGATAAAGCGGCCTTCCCCGCCGAGCTGGCCAAGGCCAATAAAAAGCTCGGTCGCCAGGCTTGTACCACTTGGTGTTGGATTGTCCAGATAATCCAGCCGTCGATACAAGCCTGCAGGTTGGCCAGAGGCAGTCATAAAGAAGGTGCCGGTGTGGGGATCGTAAAACTTATCCAGGAGAAGCTCGGCAAGATGGTAAGCCCGGTCAAGATATTCTGGATTTCCCAGGGCTTGGAAACCAGCGAGCAAAGCGACACCGAGTCCCGCCACATCCTCAAGAAGGGCTGGGAACATCGGTTCACCGTCGATCCAACAATGGTACAGCTGCCTCTCCCCCGGCCAGAGATTCTCCAGCAAAAACTGGAGGGTAGCCTCGCCCGCTGCCAAATAGCGGTCTTCTCCCAAGGCCCAGCCAGCCCAAAAGAGGGCTTCCACCGCGAAAGAGTTCCAGCTCAGAAGAATCTTTTCATCCCGGGCAGGGCGAACTCGCCGGGACCGCCCCGCCAAAAGCCGAGCCCGACATTCCCCAAGTTCATTCTCCAGTGTCTGCCGATCCTTCTCCGGGATGGACAAAAGCCGGTCGTAACTTCGGATGAGGTTCGGGATGTTGTATCCCTCAAAAACTCCGTGTTCCCGAATGTCGTAGAAGTCCACAAAAAGCTCGGCCCGATCTCCAAGAATCTCTTTCACTTCCTTAAGCGTCCAGAGGTAAAACCTGCCCTCCTGGCCTTCGCTGTCGGCATCTTCGGAAGAGTAAAAACCGCCCCCGGGCCGAGCAAGATCACGCAACATGTAATCCAGGGTACCTCGGGCAATCGCAGCATAAAACCGCCTTTGGGTGTAACGGTAGGCATCCACGTATGCCCGTGCCAGTAAAGCGTTATCGTAGAGCATTTTCTCGAAATGCGGGATGAGCCATTGGGCGTCGGTGGAGTACCGGTGAAAACCGCCTCCGATATGATCGTACATGCCTCCCAAGGCCATTGCATCGAGGGTCTTAACTGCCATCATCAGCGAGGCCCGCGACTCTGCCACCGCGGCCCGCGTCAAGAGAAAACGGAGGATCGACGGATGTGGAAACTTAGGTGCCGGCCCAAAACCACCCCATCGCCCATCAAAGTTTTGGAGGAGCCGATGTTCCGCCTTGTGCAAAACTCCCGAATCCGGCTTCTCCCTTCCCCCATTAATGGTTTGGGAAATCTTGGTAAGTAAAGCTGTCAACCTATCTGCTTGGTCGAGGATCTCCTGTCGTCGCTCCCTCCATGCTTCCGCCACAGCCCGAAGCACATCCAGAAAAGCTGGCATCCCACCCCACGCGACCGGCGGAAAATAGGTGCCTCCGTAAAAAGGTTGGAGATCCGGCGTGAGAAACACATTAAGAGGCCAGCCGCCGTGACCTGTTAAGGCTTGAACTGCCTCCATGTACTGGGCATCTACTTCCGGATGCTCTTCTCGATCCACTTTGATCGGCACGAAATGCTCGTTCAAAAACGCTGCCACCTTCGGGTCGGAAAAGCTTTCCCTTTCCATGACATGACACCAGTGGCAGGCGGAATACCCGATGGAAAGGAAGATGGGACAGTTTCGCTCGCGAGCTGTCTGAAAGGCCTCCTCTCCCCAGGGATACCAGTCGACGGGATTCTCCGCATGCTGCCGGAGGTATAGGCTTTTTGAGGAACTAAGGCGATTGGGCATAAGGATGTAAGTCTTCGTTACTTAAGGGGACCTGGAAAGTGCATTTCTTACCACAGTTCATTCAAGGAATGTCGTTTTCGGCCATGGCCGCAAATCTGTCGGAGGAGTATCCGCGTGATGATCCCCTGGCATCGCTCTGTTTTGTCCTTCCTTAAAAATAGGAGACTGGTCACTCCAAGCGAACAGATTGTGGTACCGGATCGTTGGTATCCTATGCCCCATGAGTCCGGGGGACAATGTTCACACTGACAATGTTCCATTGCCCAAGAGGAGTTTGGTTTTTTATTTGGCACTCGGAGCATTGGATCAGTCTGAGCGGGAACTTGCCAGGAGTACACTACCCGCCTAAAAGCGATCTTCCAGGGGACAAACCCAGGTCCGGGGGCACAGCCAAAAAAACGTTACTGTCCCAACTTCTTTGGAACAAATTGCGGAGCAGGAGCACCGGCCGAACCATACTTTCACAACTTTGTGCCCCGGCGGTGAGGTACCCTTATCCGGCCAAAAGTTCTTTCCACCTCGGAAGACTCAAGGGCTACGAATGAGTCGGACGTACCTTGCACAGAGCTGCCCGAAAAGAACTTGGGGAGGCTACATCCTTTACTTTCTGCCACCCTTTTCGGAGTTCTCGTTGTCCAAAGGAGATTCCGCCTGCTCCCCAGTAGGGGAGAAAGGTTCGGTGATGGGTGAGCCTTTGGCATCAAATCCCATGAGCATTTCCACCCGGGTTTCCGCCGTCTGCAGAAGGTGATAGCAGCGACGCAGGAGCATCACACCTCTCTCATAAAGTTTCAGGGACTCTTCCAGGCCCAATTCCCCCGATTCCAAGGCCCGGGTGATTTGTTCGATTTCCTTCAAAGCCTCTTCAAAAGTTGGCTCTTGTGTGTCGGATGGATCGTTTCGCTTAGGCATTCCTTTTCCCTTGCAGCAGGAAGTGGATTGGCGATTAACAAAACCAGGGTCTGGGAGAGCCAAATCAAAGGTTAGAGCTTTGGGCAGTCCTCCGCAACCCAGCCAGCCACGAACCAGAAAACACGGCGAATTTTCTCTTAGGGGTCCGGCCTGTTGTTGCTCGGCGAGCAAACAAAGTTTGCCTCTTTTCCACAATAGTACGGTCTGTTTGCCCCTGAAAAACCCCCACCCGATTCCTTTACGTCTTGTAGGTAGTGTGAGTGAAGTGACCCTTGGGCCGAAAAGCACACTCCGAAGCTGACCGACAAGAAAAGTTCAGCGGTTTTACGAGGGAGCTCTTTTTAGGAGCGACTCAGGCGACCGCCATCCTAGGATTTGCTTCGGTCGGTCGGGAATGGGGCAAGTCCTGAGTTCACCGTTTTTGGAACAGGAGCTTCTCCGCAGCCGCAACCACCAGTTCTACTGTCCCGTCTAAGCCGCAACGCTCGATGTTGATAAGGAGGTCATAGAGATAAGGGTTGTTAATGTCCTGGCCAAACGTCTGTTTCACAAAATGGCGGCGTTCTGCATCCAGGCGTCGGACCATCTTGCGAGCTTCGAAATAATCCAGTCCATAACGGGCCCGCATTTGCTCGATCCGGTACGGTTCCGGAGCAATAATCCGGACGGCCAGGCCACACTCGCGGGGCAAGAGGAATTGGGCCCCTCGGCCCACGATGACGGCATTTTCCTTTTCTAGCACTTCCTGCAATGCTGACTTCAGGTGAACGAGATACCGGGCCTGGGTGATAAGACGTCGATTGAACCAACACCCAAAGGTTTCGAAAAACCAACCGGGATAGCCGTCGTCAACCACCTCGAGTAAATGGCGGGGTGCCCGGGCTCGCTCAGCCATGGTATCCAATAGATTTCGGTCGAGGACCTTCCAACCCAGCCGCTCTCCCACGCGAAAAGCTACCTCCGTTCCCCCCGAGCCTGCCTCCCGAGAGATGGCGATGTACCTGTGTTCTAACGTACACTTCGATCTGGCTGCAGCACTTTGGCTTTTCGGCTGCAAAAAGCTTTCGAGCAGCGTACGACGTTGCATCTGACGCTCTGCCAGTTCGGCGGTAAGCTGTTTTTCGGCCGATGGAGTAGCCATGGTTTCCGTCCCCCCAAAAGATTTGATCCAATTGTGTTGTAGAAAAGACCAGTCCCCCGCTAACGATCGGAATTCAAGAGCCAGTATAAGAATGCCGGTGATCTCGCCGGCCACAAGTAATTATATTCGGCCAACCTCCAGGAGGGGCGGTTTCCTTAGTAAGCCGTGGGCAAAATCCGAGTAAGATTTGGATCCCTGGATCGTACATTCTGGCTTTTTAACCGGTTTCCCTCGGAAATTTGCTGGCTTGTTTTTGAAAAGTCCAAAGGGAGGGGTTCCTTTTTAGGCCGTTACGGGGCTTCAAGTTAGGCTTTGAATGGGCTGCAAATCAGGTTGTGAACGGGCTTGAGAATTTAAGGCTGTTTCTGGTGGCTGTTCTCCGGAGGTCCCGGTTTCGAATGAATCCATCTCGAAATTGAAACTCCCCTTCAAGCGACAATTGCGGGCAATCCACCCCACAGCAACGCACGGGACCATTTTCCCCCGCAATACTCTTTCTTTCGCAGAGCAACAGCGACACCTACGCGGGGCTTACGGTGCCCCCGGGAAAGCGACTGCCGAGAGATCCATGCACCGCAAGAGTTGCTCGATGGAGTCTCTTCGGCGGGATTTTCCCCCAGAAACAGCCATGGAGTTCCTTAACTAGCTGCGATCTTGCGACTTATGTGCCGAACCCGGGAACGAACTCGTTGTAAGAGCCGACAGGGGGGAATGACCCGAAGAATTCGCTCAAAAAAGCTTGGGGCGTGCAATTTCGGGGCATATCAGGATGCATTTCTCCTTTCTTGCCTCTGGGGCGGTGCCAGGATTGGAAGTGCCCCGCGGTTTTGGCAGGATTAACACCCATTTGCCTTGAGCGGATTTGCGGGGGCCTTTCCTCCGGCAGGCCCACGGACGTGGGAGCCGGTGGACCCAATCGGCGGAGTTGGTGAGTTTGAATTTGCGAGCAAAACCGACCCGAAGTAGAATCCCACCATTCCCTCCATTGGCGGAGAGCCGGACACATCTTTTTTCCCCTACGGGGCTAAACACCGAGCCTCGGCCGAGGGTTCGAGGCTTTGTGCTAGCGGCCGGGTGGATAACCTGACTGGTTGGAGGGCTTCGTGCTGGCCGAGGGGACTTCTCCCCTTATCCCGCAGGTTTGCGGCGGAAAGTCCGGCCGACCGGTGAGGAGGTAATTTCCAACTACCGGGGTTCTAAATTGCCGGGAAAATCCCCTGGTTATGTCCTTCGCGGTTAGTTGGCATTTATGCCGAATAGGCGATTGGGTAAAGTTTGGCCGGAAAATTGGCCACTGAGGCCGGCTGGGGAGGCCACCATTCGGGAAGGGATCGAAGGTTTCCCAAGGATTGACAGGAACCCGTAATGGTTGTTCCTCCCCCGAGGACTGGGGTATATCTCCCTGAGAAGTGGTGCGTTTCGGTGTGTGGGCGGGCTAACCCCGGTGCCGAGAATTTGCCGGGAATCGGCAGAGAGTAGGTGGGTTATTCCCACATTGTGGGAGGCTTAATCTTTCGTTGTGGGAGGTTTAATCTTTGCGGATTGCCTATTTTGACTGTTTTTCCGGGATTAGCGGGGACATGACTCTGGCCGCCATTGTGGATGCGGGCATCCCATGGGCGGAAATCGAGCGGCCCCTTCGCAGTTTACCCCTGCCGGATTGGTCGGCCGAAGTCGTCGAGATCCGCCGGGGCGGCTTTCGGGCAAAGCACCTGGTGGTCCACACCCCGAAGGAGGACCGGCATCGACACCTTTCGGATATCCTCCGGATATTGGAGGGCAGCTCCCTTTCCCCGCGGCAAAAGGAACTTGCGGAGAGGATCTTCCGGCGGCTGGCCGAGGCGGAAGCCCAGGTGCATGGCACATCCCCGGAAAAAGTTCACTTTCATGAGGTCGGAGCTGTTGATTCAATTGTTGACATCGTGGGCTCGGCTGTCGGATTCGACCTACTGGGGATCGAAAAAGCGTTTAGTTCCCCCGTTCCCACTGGTAGGGGGAAGGTCCGGATAGCTCATGGGGAAGTGTCCGTACCTGCCCCTGCAACCGCCTTGCTTTTGCGGGGAGTACCCTTGGCCGAGGCAGATATCGAGGCCGAGCTTACCACCCCAACAGGGGCCGCAATTCTTACCACCGTAGTTTCGGGCTTTGGGCCTTTGCCCGCCATGCGACTCGAAGCAGTGGGCTGTGGTGCCGGAAGCCGCGATTTTCCCAACCGGCCCAACATGCTTCGGGTTTTCGTCGGCCAAGTCGAGCTAAGATCGCAGACTCAGCCGGGCGAGCTGGGGCACCTTTTTCCTCCAACCCAACTTTGGGTTCTGGAGGCTAACCTAGACGATTGTCCAGGTGAATTCCTCGGGTATTGTTTCGGGAAACTCCTTTCGGCCGGGGCTCTCGATGTTTTTGCCACTCCGATTCAAATGAAGAAGAATCGGCCTGGGGTGATGCTCACAGTCATCTGCGAGGCGGAGCAAATCCCCACGATGGAATCCATTCTCTTTGATGAGACCACAACCTTGGGGATCCGCCGCTATCCGGTGGAGCGGACCGTGCTTGCTCGCAGCCGGTACACGGTGCAGACACCATGGGGAGAAGTTGCCGGCAAAGTCACGAGGGGAACTTCGGGCAAACCGCGATTTGCTCCAGAATTCGAAGATTGCCGCCGCTTGGCGGAAGCCCACGGTCGGCCTTTGCGGGAGATCTTCGAGGCCGCCCTCCGAGCTTTCGACCCGGAAAAACTCCCCTCAATGTCCGAGGAGTGAACCTCTGGCCAGATAATGGACACACGGTGGAGGAACAACCTCGCAACTTTTTTCGTCTAAGCCCCGGGGTAACCACCGTCGGCTTTAGCCTGGCCCGCTGTGTTGAGGGCCTCAAGCAAAAAGTCCGGGCCTTTTCTGCGGAGGAGTGGGGCCTGTTTCGGAATTAGGATCTTCTTTAGAGATCTTCAGTTAGATCTGAAAACCCTCGGGATCCAGCTGATGAGGGGCTTTGCACAAGGAGGTGCCATCCATGCCGGTTTTGGCCGATGTCGGTTCTGCCACCTTCGCTCTTGTTCTTGCCTTAGCGGTGACCATTGGCCTTATCCTTTGGCACACCCAAAGACAATGGTCGCGAACATACGGCAGGTGGCGGTACCGCGAGGAGCTCGAAGAGCCCTCCTTTCACTCGGGGGTTACCTCCGAGGAGCTTGCCCGATGGGAGGTTCGGATGCATGAGCTTGTCCGCGACCTGCAGGGCCAGCTCAATTCCAAAATCGCCCTTGTGGCAGAACTGGTGGCCGAGGCAGAACGGGCCTCGCGAAAATTGGAGGAATTGTTACAACAAGCCGGCAATTGTGTCCGCCAGTCCGGTGCACCTTCGCCACTACGTACGGATTCTGCTAACATCTCCCCTGGTAACATCTCTTCGGCCGGAGCCGTGGCATCGCGAGAGGTCTCCGAGCCGGCTCACAACTTGTCTAACCATCCCACGATTTCGCCCAAGACAAGCCCACAAAAGGATGGTTCCCGGCTAAATGGACATCCGTCCACACAGTGGAACTTCTCCAACGAATTTCCCTCTGACACGGCGGGGCATCCGTCGCACCGGGCGGAACCTCCCCTTGGGGAACGTGCGACGACCGCAGAATTTTCAGAACCTGCCACCCGGTGTACTTTCCGTGTATCCTCCGCAAATTCAACTGAGGATTTATCTAAGGAAAAAAACCGACAATCTCTCGGAGATAGCCGCCTCGCGGGAAATAGCGGTTCCCAAACTAATCCTGGAGATTCCTCTGGGCGATTTGCGGCGGTTTTGCGGCTTTATGACCTGGGTCTTCCGCCGGAGGAGATTGCTCGCCAGACCGGTCTCGGATTAGGCGAGGTCGAACTCATTCTTCGCCTTCGCCGCACCCTGCATCCAGATAACCCCATCGTCTCTGGGTGGTAGGGGGGCTGTGTTCGGTGGGTATGCCGGCAGCAGCCGCTACCTCCGAAATGGAGGACCACTTCACGGGCCGAAAAATTGAGAGCCCTTCCCCCGAGTCCATCTCCGCTAATCTGTTTGCTCCCACAGGACGGTGCCAGCATCCTAGAATCTTTACAAATCCGAAGCGGGGTGGAGGACGCCTTTCTGCAACCGCTTGGGTGAAATCCTCGGGCAAAGAATTTTCCCGGTAATCTCTTGGATGAACTTTCGCAACTAGCTGGGGCTTTCGGCCATCCGCGTGAAATTCCCTCGACGGACGGGTACAATCTCGAGGGCTAATTCGGGAAATCGGAATCTTTCGCCGGGAGGCCATTTCGCCCTGGTGAGTGAATCCTCCTGTTGCTGAAAGCAAATGAGCAAGATTAAGCCGGATTGGTGAGGAGCAACCGGATGGACCAGCATCTCAAGGCAACGACGATGAGTTCTCCCCATGGGCAAGGGGGACACTTCGCCACTTCTTGCGAGAAAGTGGCTCGGCGGGAAATGCTGGGAGGGCTTGTGGGTGGGACTGCGGCCGCAGTTTGGGGCCTTTCGGCAGGTGAGTCACTTCCCGCCTCGTGGGGCAAAGTTTCCTCAGAGGGTCAAGGTGCCGGCCGGCCTACTCCGGAGCAATCTCCCTTCCTGTTTGCCTTGAACACGGGCTCGATCATGGGTTATAAGTTGGAAGTTCCCGCCCAGCTCGAGCTTGCCGCTGCCGCCGGCTATCAAGGTGTGGAGCTGTGGCTGCGAGATATCGAGCGGTTTGTAAGTTCGGGGGGAAAAGTGGCTGACCTTCGCAAGCGGCTTGACGACCTGGGGCTTGTGGTCGTCGGCGGGATCAATTTCAACGCCTGGGCTTCCAACGACGAATCCCAACGGCGGGCTGCCCTCGAGACCATGCGGCGGGACATGGACTGGATTGCCGCTTTAGGAGGCCAAGCGATTGCCGCGGCCCCGGCAGGAATTTTCCAACCTCCCCCGGCCGACCTTCGCCAAGTGGCCGAACGCTATCGGGCACTTCTCGAACTGGGCGAAAAGCACGGGGTGGTGCCTCAGCTGGAAATCTGGGGAGCCTCGGCCACACTCAGTCGCGTCAGCGAGGCGTTGTTTGTGGCTGCCGAGGCCGGCCACCCTCAGGCCCAAATCCTCTTGGATGTCTTCCACATGTACAAGGGGGGATCTTCGCCGGAAAGCCTTCGGCTCGTTCATGGCAAGTGCATGACCAACTTCCACATGAACGACTACCCGGCCGATCCTCCTCGCGAAGCCATCCGCGATTCGCATCGGGTGTTCCCAGGTGACGGGGTGGGGCCAGTGGGGCGAATTGTCCAAATTTTGTATGAGATCGGTTTTCGTGGGGCTTTGTCGCTTGAGCTATTTAATGCGGAGTATTGGAAGCGGCCGGCTCTGGAGATGACCAAAGAAGGTCTTGCCAAGATGAAAGCTGTGGTCGAGGCGGCCCTTGCCTCCTAGCGGATTGACGAGGCAGAGGAGTCTCCCGCCAAACCGGCCGTCTTCAGACCGACTGCCGGTGGGAAATCTTTCCGTATGCGAAAAATCCTCCGTTGTACCACCTGCGAGCGGCAGTACGATGTCAGTCGACTCAAGGTGGGTTCCCGGGTGCGGTGCCTCTGTGGTGAAGGCCTTGTCGTTCCGGCTCTTCAGGGGCACGAGTCGGCCGTGGTCCGGTGTTCCTCCTGCGGTGCACCCCGCGAGGCAGATACTTCCCGCTGCAGTTATTGCGGAGCAGATTTTACGCTTTTCGAGCAGGATCGCGATACCCTCTGTCCTCACTGTTTTACGCGGATTAGCCGGGCAGCCAAATTCTGTCACTTTTGCGGAGGGATCGTTGCTCCGAGTGCCGTTTCCCTAGCCGCAAGTTGTTTGCCCTGTCCTGCTTGCCCGGAGGGGGTCCACCTTCGGCATCGCAAGCTTCCGGAGATAAGTCTTCTGGAGTGTATCCGCTGTGGCGGGTTTTGGCTTTCTTGCGGCGAGCTAGAAATCCTCGCCCAAAAGGCCCGCACTCATCCGGCCGAAAGTTGGGAAGGCCTCTGGCCCTCCGGAAGCCGGAAGGCAGCTTGCGAAGAAGCTCAGCCGGAAAGGGTCGCCTATCGCAAATGCCCCGTTTGCCAGAAGCTCATGCATCGCCGGCGGCACGAGCTGGCACCCGTTGTCCTCGATGTTTGCCGCGAGCATGGGGTATGGTTCGATGCCGACGAGCTAGCAGCCGTCGTGGAGGCACTCCGCAGAAACCTGGATTCACTCGCCCCGGTCGCCAGTATTGCCAAGGAAGGCGAAAGACCAACCCGGCGGAAGGAGCCTGTTCCACGGTTTCCCGGGGATTATCGGCCAGCCCCGTGGGATGAGGGGAGTTCATGGGTTGTGTTTCTTGCTGCCTTGGCGGCCCGGGTGTTGGCCTGGCTTGTCCTCCGGAAGTGACCCATCCTTGCCCGCCGTTCCAGCCAGTTGAGGTCCTTCCTCGGGCCGTAGGGACAGCTCTTAATAGGGTAAAGTCCCCATGCCGAACCAGGATCTTCTCGGCCGGCCTTTTTTCGTCTTCCGCGTCTTTTGTTCTTCTTCCGGGGAGGTACTTCCCGGAGCACCTGGCCGGGGCAGTCGGCCCTTGCGGACAAATAATCCGGTCCCAAAAGGCACTCTGGCCCAAGTTCGCAATAAGACCAGGGAGAAAATAGCCACGATCATGCCGAGGATCACGTACAAAATCACCCACAAAAGGTGCTCCAACCCGTGCAGAAAGTCCTCGTTCATAGGACGGGCCCTCCGGAAATATTGAAAGACCACGGTGGTTCCCACAGGCGGGACCGGGGCAGAGCCATAATGCTCCCCGATGCTTGCGGCCTGGTTTCCAACGGGGAGGATGTTTCTAAGTTGGGCTAGGTGGGGGCCGGGACCAATGCTTTTGGGGGCTTCCCCCCAGCGAAAGTCCCACCAATAAGCCTCCCCCGGAATTTTAGCCTTAGGTCAGTGGGCGGGGGGAAGAAACGGAAAAAATTCCGGAAGCCCTGCCCGCCTTGCAAATTCTTCAATTCGACCCAGATCGGATTTTCCCAACTTGCTGCATAGATCCTACATTCGGAAAAAGACTCCCCTCCCTAACCGGAAGGTTGAGGTTTTTCCCGGAGAAAAGTCCGCAGGAGCTGCGCTCGCGACCTTGCCACGGCTACAGCTGTTCCCGGCGGAAGAGCATTCCCTCGGTTTCTCCGAGGTTTTTGGCCCGGGAGGAAAGGCTGCGTTTACTGGTAAGAAGTTGCGAGAGGTTTCTGACCTCCTCGGCCAGGGGGCCATTGGCCAGGGGCTCTTCGATCTCCAAAAGGGCCTGAGCGGTGGC
>Ga0272449_1000708_pt1 | contig 38063 bp, 40 predicted proteins | sample YNPCB0241_FD_198679 | JGI IMG/M metagenome (GOLD analysis project Ga0272449, IMG submission 198679) | Hot spring sediment microbial communities from Yellowstone National Park, WY, United States - YNP-CB-024-1 | ecosystem: Environmental > Aquatic > Thermal springs > Hot (42-90C) > Sediment...
TGATCAGATCATACAAATATTGACGAAAAAACAACCAAAAAAGATATTTTAAAAAGCTGCCAAGAAGCAAAAAAATATAATTTTCGAGGTCTTTGTGTAAGAAAAGAATGGACAAAATTAGTTAAAGAGAATTTAAAAGTAAGCGATGTTAAAACGATTACTTTAATTGACCCTCCCTTAGGAACCCTCCCTCATGAAAAAAGAATAGAAATTGCAAAAAAAGCTAAAAAAGATGGGAGTGATGAAATTGATGTTGTAATGAATATAGTTGATTTTAAAAAAGGAAATTATGAAAAAGTTCTAAATGATTTGAAAGAAATATGTAAAATTTTACCAACAAAAGTCATTATAGGTTCTGGGTATTTAACAGATGAAGAAATTAAAAAAGCATGCGAAATTGTTAAAAAATCAGGGGCTATTTGTATCAAAACAGCAACAGAAAAAGACCCGTTATCAACTTTAGAATTAGAAGAAAAAGCAAGACACATAAAGATAATGAAAGAATTTTCTGATGGACTTTTAGTTAAGGCTTCGGGCGCTATTCGAAATTTAAGAGATACAATTTGGATGATTGAAAGTGGAGCAGATATTATCGGTACATCAAGTGGAGTTGAAATTATTGAAGAAGCAAAAAAAATTTTATGAAAATAGATAATTATAAATTTGGAGTAGTTTCTATTAATGGAAAAAAGTATTTTAAGGATTTAATTATTAAGGAAAATAAAATATTTTCTCCTTGGGTAAGGGAAGAGGGGCATTTTTTAAAACTAAATGATATTAAAGAATATTTAGATGGCGCAGAAAATTTGATAATTGGTAATGGTTATTCTGGGTTGATGAAAGTTTCAGATGATCTTTTAAATTATACTAAAGAAAAAAATATAAAGATTTTAATTTTAAAAACTAAAGAAGCCTGTGAAAAATTTAATAAAATAAAAGATAAAGAGAAATTGGTTTGCGCTTTTCATTTAACTTGTTAATTTAAATTTATGCCAGCTCCAAGTGATTTTGAAAAAGCAGGAACATATATTTTTTTATTCTTTTTGTGTATTTTTGGTACTATTATTGGTATTATAAAAGGAATTTCTTGCGGAAGTTTTCCTTGTTTTTATATTTTTTTGGGCGCGGGAATATTGTTTTTAATGTTGGCAATTCAACATATATTTTTTGTTTAAAATTATGGACGATATTGAAAAAGAAAGAGATATAAATCTTAGACTTATTTTAAGGGCTCAAGAAGAAAAAAAAGCTCAGCTTCTGGCCCAAAAATTGGGCTTACCATATATTAATCTTTTGAAAGTACCAATTGAAGTTGATGCTTTATCAAAAGTGAAAGAAAGTAAAGCCCGGGCCGGTCTTTTTTTGCCATTTGAGTTAAAAGAAACAAAAATAGGGATTGCTTCTTTTAATCCAAAAGATTCTCTTTTGTCAGAAACAATAAAAGAACTTGAAAATAAAGGCTATCAAGTTCAAGTTTTTGTATGTTCTCTTTCTTCTTTAAAAAGAGGATATGAGGAGTATAAAAAAGTTTCAAAACTTCAAGAGAAAATTATTGAAAAAATTGAAGTTTCTCCAGAAAAAATAGAAGAAGTTAAAAGGTCATTGACGAAAGTAGAGGATATTAAAGAAAAATTACTACAAAATAAAAAAAATACCACTTCTTTTCTTGAGGTTTTAATGGCTTCTGCTTTAAAATTTAATGCTTCTGATATTCATATGGTTCCCCAAGAAGAAATTGCAGAAATAAAATTTAGAATTGATGGGATTTTGCATGAAATTATTACGGTAGATAGAATTTTTTATCAATCTCTGCTTTCAAGAATTAAACTTTTATCAGAACTTAAAATAAATATTCACGATGTAGCTCAGGATGGAAGATTTAGCGTAAAACTTGAAGGGAAAGATGTTGAAATAAGGGTTTCAGTAGTGCCTGGTGAATATGGTGAGGATGTGGTAATGAGAATTTTGGATCCCAAAATGCTTCTTTCAATTGATGATTTAGGATTTCATCAATGGCACAAAGAAATGCTTTTGCACCAGATTAAAAAGACTATAGGAATGATTTTAACTTGTGGTCCAACAGGGTCAGGAAAAACTACTACTTTATACGCTTGCTTAAGAGAAATAGCAACCGGCAAAGTTAAAATTTTGACCATTGAAGACCCCATTGAATATCATCTAGAAAATGTTGATCAAACGCAAGTGGAACATGAAAAGGGTTATGACTTTGCTATGGCTTTAAGGGCAGCTATGAGGCAAGATCCTGATGTAATTTTAGTTGGAGAGATAAGAGATTCCGAAACCGCAAATACGGCAATTCAGGCTGCCCAAACAGGGCATTTAGTTTTTTCTACCCTGCATACAAATGATGCTGCTGGTATTGTTCCAAGATTAATGGAAATGGGGATTAATTCTTCGGCTATAGCTTCTTCTTTAAATTTAGCAATTTCTCAGAGGCTTTTAAGAAGAATTTGTCAAAATTGTCAGACAGACTATCCTTTATCAGAAGAACAAAAAAAATTAATCAAAAAAAATCTTCAAAAAATTCCAAAAAATATTTTAGAAAAAGAAGAGGTTAAAAAAATAGTAGAACCAATTTTAAAAGGAAATGATTTTTCTTTAAAAACTGGTAAAGGTTGCCAAGAATGTTTTAATACAGGTTATAAAGGTAGAATTGGTATTTATGAAATGTTTAAGATGACTCCAAAAATAGAAGAAACAATTAATATGTCGCCATCTATTTTTGAAATGAAAAGAGTTATGGAAGAAGAAGGTTTTCCAAATATGCAACAGGATGCTCTTTTAAGAGTAATTGAAGGAGTTACATCTCTTGAAGAATTAGAGAGAGTTACAGGACCATTAGAGTAATAAAAAACTGCGGGCTTTAAGTAGCAAAAGCTAATTTTTTGAAATGGAATTATCCGAGGAGTGGGATAGCAAAGACCGTCCCATCCTAAATTTTTTAAGATAATTCCCAACTCAGCCCGCAGTTTATGTTTAAATTTTAACATAATTAAATTTTTTTGTCAATAGTTATGGGAAAAAATAACGAAATAATTAGAAAAATTTTTTTATTTTCTTTTCTCTTTTTTATTTTTATTTTTCCTAAAAACCTTTTTGCCCAAAATCCAAAAGTTATTTTGAATGAAATTATGTGGGGAAGTGATAAAGACAAAGAAGAGTGGATTGAACTTAAGAATTTAACAAATAATCAAATAGACCTTACTGGGTGGTCAATTGATAATGCGAAAAGTTCAAACAAACCTCTTGAACTAAAAGGAGGCTTGATTCCTCCAGGCGGTTATTTTTTGATTTGTAAAACAAATTCTCCAAAAACAAATTGCGATTATTGGGAAAGCATATCTTTAAATAATAATTATATAGAAAACGGAAGACTAATTTTGAGAGATTCAAATAAAACAATAATAGATCAGACCCCCCAGCCAATAAATAATAGTTGGCCCGCAGGTAAAAGTAGTCTTGTTTCAATGGAAAGAAAATTTAAAGAACCAAACATTCCAGAAGATGGCTCACTTTTTAGTTCCTGGAAAGACAATGAAAATCCTTCTTGGCAAGGTTCTTTAATTGAACTTGAGGCCAATGCTGGTTCTTCAATAATTACTTTAACAAACAAAGAAATAATTTTTGATGGTTCAAAATCCAAAGGGAATATACAAAATTTCATTTGGAATATGGGCGATGGCAATATTATTGAAGGCAAGAAAATAAATTATTCTTATAATTTTCCTGGTAAATATATTGTTACTTTAAAAGTTAAAGATTACTGTCAAAGAGAAAAAGAAGATTCAATTGAGGTGATGGTTTTTTCTGATTCTATTTTTATTTCAGAATTTTCTTTAACTGAAAAATGGATTGAAATTGTAAACACTTCTAATTTTGTTCAGGATATTTCTTTTTGGGGAATTTCAGATGAAAAAGATAAAATAAAATATATTTTTCCTGAAGGTTCTTTTATTTCGCCTGGCGCTTTTTTGGTTTTAAAGTCTGAATTAGTGGGTTCTTTGATAAATTCAAATGGCGGTTCTTTATATCTTTTTTATCCTTCAGGGGACATAAGATCCCAAATTAATTATCAAAAATTCAATGGAAGCATTGCTAGAATTGGTAGGGATTATTTTTATACAAAAACCCAAACCCCTGCTTCAAAAAATATAATTTCTGGAGAAACTTTTGGTCTTGGAGGCAATAATGAAAGCATTTTTTCAACCCCTTTTCAAACCCAAGAAAGTAATTCTCAAAAAAATAATCTTGAAAACCAAGGCGAACAAAGTAATCAACCTCAAAAAATAGGTATTTTTTCTGAAAATAAAGAGGCAAAAGGAGCAGAGCCATCTTCGGCAAAGACTCTGAATAAAAACTTGCTTTCTGAAGTAAAAAATGCTAAATTGCCCTTGCTTTTGGGAGCAAGTATTGTTATTTTATTTTCTGGAACAGTTGGTACAGGTTTAGCAAAATTAAGAAAAAGAATGAAAGGTAATTTTCAGGGGAAAAAGAAAATAGAAGTTGAAATAGAAAATTAGATAAAAAGTTTTTGGTTTTAAAAATTTTTTTAAAAAATATGTCTGGGCATTCAAAATGGAGCCAAATAAAATATAAAAAAGCAATTGAGGATGCAAAAAAGGCTAAAATTTTTTCAAAATTTTCGCGCTTAATTTCTTTAGCAGCAAGAGAAAAAGGAGGAGACCCTGAGAAAAATTCTCAGTTAAAGTCGATCATAGAGAAGGCAAAGTCATTTAATATGCCCCAAGAAAATATTGAAAAAGCAATAAAAAGAGGCGCTGGCGAAATTGAAGGGGCAAAACTTGAGAATTTTTTAATTGAGGCCTTGGGTCCGGGAGGGGTAAGTATTTTGATTGATGTTGTAACTGACAACAAGAATCGAGCTTTATCAGAAATAAAAAAGATTTTAGAAAGTAATAATAGTAAAATGGTAAGCGGAAGTGTAATTTGGAAATTTAAAAAATTAGGAAAAATTCAGGGAGTTTTAAAAGATTTAAACAGAAAGGAAGAATTTGAGCTTGCTGCTATTGAAGGTAGAGCAGAAGATATTAAAGAAAAAAAGGATGGTGTTTTTGAGGTTTTTGCTTTACCAGAAAATTTAAATAATTTAAAATCAAAAATAGAAGAATTTTTAGACCAACAAGAAGTAAGTATAGAATTTGTACCAAACGAAGAAATAAGTATTCCAAAAGAGGATTTAGAAAAGCTCAAAAATCTTTTTGAAAAATTGGATGAAAACGAAGATGTCCAAGAAATATATTCTGATTTAAAAGAAGAAGATTAATTTTATTAAATTTATACTAAAATTTATATGATAATACTTGGCATTGATCCTGGCACAGCTACAACAGGATATGGAGTTATAAAAGTTAAAAAGAAAGGCAAAAAAGGAAAAAATTTTGAGTGCTTGAATTATGGTTGTATAGAGACAGATTGCAATGATGATTTTTTAAAAAGATTAAGTGCTCTTTCAAAAAAATTAAGAGAAATTACAAAAGAGTATCAGCCAGATTATGTTGCAGTAGAACAACTTTTTTTCTTTCAAAATTTTAAAACCGCAATGAAAGTTAGCCAAGCTATGGGAGTAATTTTTTTGACACTTGAGAGAATGAAAGTGCCAGTTTTAGAGTATGCTCCTTTGGAGGTAAAAAAGACTTTGACAAAAAATGGACGAGCAAAAAAGAAAGAGGTAGAAAATAAAGTTAAAAAAATGTTAAAATTAAAAGAGATAAAAAGAGATGATAGTGCTGACGCTTTGGCAGTAGCTATATGCGCTGCTTATAAATTAGGAAATAAAAAATAGAGAGATTATAATCGCCTAAATTTTACGTTATTAAATAATATGGATTTTTTAGTTCACCAAATTGTTAAACTTGGAATTCAGGAGGGGACTGTAGCTTTAATTTTAATGTTGCCATTGGTAGCAACATTTATTGCTTTTGCAAGACAAATCATTGGAATTCGGGGTTTTGGAATCTATATTACTTTGATTGTTGCTTATGGTTTTGTGGCTGCAGGATTAAAATATGGAATTTTAATTTTCCTTGTTGTGGTTTTGTCAGGGACCTTAATTAGGTTTTTGATAAGAAAGGTAAGGATAATGTATCTTCCGCGAATGGCTATTATTTTTACAGGTGTGAGTTTTGCTATTTTGGTTTTGTTTTTGCTTGGAGGATTTTTAGGTTTTGAGGGGCTTTCAAGCGTTTCAATTTTCCCTATTTTAATTATGACTTTAATAGTTGAAAGATTTGTAGCTGCCCAAATTGAAAGGGGGCCGAAAACAGCCATATTTATGACAGGCGAGACCTTATTGTTGGCAATAATTTCTTATTTTGTTTTAAGTTTTCATTATCTTCAGCAAATTGTTTTAAATTATTCTTTACTTTCAATGGCAATTTTAGTTTTGATAAATTACTTTCTTGGTCGTTGGACAGGATTAAGAGTAAGTGAGTATTTTAGATTTAGAGAGTTAATTGAATATCTTGAGCTTTCCTCAAAAAAGAAAAAATAAAATAGTTCCAAGAAATTCATGATCCCTTAAGAAATTACGAATCCTTACGAATTTGCGAGCGAGGCTTGTCAAATAGGAAATAAATTAATCTTATAAATTTTAGTTTAATCTTTTTTGAAGGTTTATTTTAATTATAAAAATTTATGCTTTCTACTTATGGAATATTAGGGATTAATGCAAGAAACTTTAAATATATTAAAGCGAGTAGAAGAACTCGCCGCATTTTAGACTCAAAATTATTAACAAAAAGATATTTATCGAAAGCCGGGATTCCGGTTCTTGAGACTCTTGCTACAATAAAATCAAGAAGAGAACTTTTAAGTTTTAACTGGGAAGCCCTACCCGACTCTTTTGCTTTAAAACCAAATAGGGGTTTTGGAGGCGGAGGAATTATTGTGGTATATGCAAAGAAAAAAAAGTTTAAAAAGATAGAAGAGAAAGAAAACCCGCCCCTTGTTTGGATAAAATCTGATAGAAGTCTTGTTACAAAAGAAGAGATGGAATCTCATATTTTTGATATTCTTGAGGGATATTTTTCTTTGTTTTATATGCCAGACATTGCTTTTTTTGAAGAAAGGGCAAAAGTGATTCCGGAATTAAAACCTTTAAGTGCAAGAGGCATCCCAGATATCAGAGTGATTGTTTATGAAGGTGTACCTGTTATGGCTATGCTTCGTTTACCAACAGAAGAATCAAAAGGACGAGCAAATTTACATGATGGAGCAGTTGGCGTGGGAGTTGATTTGGCAAGTGGGAAGACTTTGAGCGCCATTCATCATGGGAAGTTAATAGATTATTATCCGGGGACAAGACACCTTTTAAGAGGCATAAAAATTCCTTATTTTAAAAAAATTTTATTTCTTGCACTTTCTGTTCAGAAAGTTTTTAAAGCAAAATTTTTGGGAGTTGATATTGCGATAGATAGAGAAAAGGGACCTTTGGTTTTAGAAGTAAATTTAAGACCAGGACTTGAAATCCAAATTGCAAATTTAGCAGGGCTTGAAGATAGGTTAAAAAGAATAAAGGGTCTTTCTGTAAAATCAGAAGAAAAGGGGATTAGAATTGCAAGAGAACTTTTTGGAGAAGAAGAGGAGGAAGAGGAAATTTTTGGTAAAAAAGTTTTGGCAATAATTGAAGAAATCGAAATTCCCTACAAAGAAACTAAAAAAGGCAAAGAGAGAGAGGCAAAACTTAAAAAGCTTGCCAAAATTGATACTGGCGCTTTAAGAACTGCTATTTCTTATGATATAGCAGAAAAAATAGGTATTAAATCTTTTATTGAAAAAAGAATTGTTCGTTCGGCACTTGGAGAAGAGATTCGGCCAATAGTTCCTTTTACCTTTTTTTTAAAAGGTGAAAAAATTGAAACAGAGGCATTTTTAGCAGAAAGATCTCAGATGAAATATGAAATTATAATAGGCAGGAGAGATTTAAAAAATTTTATTATTGACCCAAGTAAAATTAGACACAAAACTTCATGAAAAAAAATATTATTTTGGGACTTTTTTTAAGAGGGAAGGTAAAAAGCAATGGCAAAGTAAAGATTGAGAGTCAAAAAAAGCTTTTTTTAAAATTAAAAAACGAAGGACAAAGAATGGGAGTTATTGTAAAGCCTATATCTTTCAATTCAAAAACAAAAGACTTTGATTTTCTTTACGATAGATTTTTTTCTTTAAACAAAAAGGAAACCCAAAAAGCAAAAGATTTTTTAAAAAAATGCCAAGAAGAAGGTAAAATTATTTTTAATAGTCGATCCTTTATTGTTATTACAATAAGCAAGTGGGATACTTATAAAAGTTTAAATAAAAATAAAGAATTAAAAAAACACCTTCCAAAGACTTTTCTTTTAAAAGACTTTAAATCACTTAACTCTTTTTTAATAAAAAGAAAAGAGGCAATTTTGAAACTCAACACGGGCCAAGAGGGGAAAAGTGTTTTTTTGATTAAAAAGACAAAAGAAGGATTTTTGGTAAAAACTTCAGAAAAAAAAGACAGAAGAACAATCTTAAAAGAGATTACGATTAAAAAAATAGAAGATATCCAAAAGTTTTTAAAAGAATGGCCGCAAAAAAGATATATTTTTCAAGAGAAGATAGATCCAGCAATTTATAATGGAAATGTTTTTGATATTAGAGTTTTGCTTCAAAAAGCAAAGGACGGATGGCAGGTAAGTGATATTAAAGCAAGAGTTGCTTCCCAAAATAGCTTTTTAACAAATATTCATATGGGAGGGGAGCAAAAAAGAGGAAGGGATTTAGAATTTCTTTTGAAAAAGGTTTTTAAAAGAAAACCACAAAAAATTATAAAAAGTTGCAAAGAAATTAGTATTAAAATAGCAGAACACTTCGAAAAAACTATCAAAGGAAATATTTTTGAAATGGGCGTTGATTTAATCTTAGATAAAACCGGAAAAATTTGGATTATAGAAGTAAATTCGAAACCAGGAGAAGTAATAAATTTGAAAAATAATTTAGGAAGAGTTGTTAATTTTTAAAAACGGTTTCAAATAAAAAAACTAGCTATGTTTGTAATGGAGAAAAATCAAATAGCAGATAGGGAATTATTTTTAATAGCAAATAAATTAGAAATCACTAAATACTTAATTCCCGTAAACTTAGACGAAGAAAAGAAGAGATTTTTTTCTTATTATAAAAAAAATAAGCCCTATAATCCTCGTTTTTTTTATAAAAAACCAAAATTAGATTTAATTAAGATAAAAAAAAAGTTAAAAAATCTTTCAATCAAAACTGATAGTCCAGCATCCTTATTTTTAAAAAAGATTAAAAAAAATTTAATTCTTAAGGCAGATTTAATAAAGAGCATAGGTAAACAAAAATTTTCTCAATACTCAATATTGCTTTATGGGAAACCTTCAAAAGAAACTTTAAATATAGCGAAAAACGAATTGAAAGGATATAAAGATTATAAGGCTAGAGATACAAAAAATATAAGCTCTAAAAAAGCTTTAGAAATTTTCAAAAAAGAAATTAAGAATTTAAAACTTCCTTATTGTATAGAGGGCTATCTTAAAATTAAAAAATTTATTAAAAACGGAGGCAATATAAAAGACCTTTATATAGGTAAAGTTGGGGCTGAAGACATTTCTCTACTTAAAAAATTAACAGCTTAAGGCCTCCAAAATATTTATTTTGATTGGTATGGAGATAAAAAACCTTCAAACACTTAAAAAAGTTTTTAAAAAAGTGAAAACTCCAATCTTTGGAGGAGCAGTTTTTGCTTTTGAAAGGCTGGGCCCTGATAATTTTATCGAAGATTACAAACTTCTTTCTCTTTATAATTCAACTGATACAGAATTGATTAAAAAAAATCTTCCTGTTTTTTGTTTGGAAGAGGTCATTGGAAAAAGAATAAGACCTCGCAATTCAACAAGCTTACTTTCTCATATTAAAACCCAAGAATATATTTCAAAAATTTCAGGAGATAAAAAAGTTCTGATTTTAATTTACAAATCTTCTTATAAACTTGAAAGGCTGGCAAAAAAGAAAAATTGGATTTTAGCCATTTCTCAAAAAAAATTTGGCAAAAGCTTATTAGAAAATAAAGTAAAATTTCGTGAGATTTTAGAGAAGATAAAAGTACCAGTGCCACCAGGGGAAATAGTGCCTCTTTCTTTTTTTTATTATAAAAGATTAATCGACTTAGAAAGAGAATATGGTCTTCCTTTTGTTTTGCAGCACCCAACAAAAGGAGGAGGAAAGGGAACATTTTTTATTTATAATTCAAAAGATTTTGAAAGGGCAAAGCAAGTTTTACGAAGGGAAAAACCAAAAAGGGTAATTATTGCCAAATACATCAAAGGAGCCTCTCCAAGTATTACAGGTTGCGTTACTCGTTTTGGAATTTTATCAACAAGGCCCCAATATCAGATTTGTGATGAACCGCTTTTAAACAAAAAACCTTCACGGGGTGGACTTTTTTGCGGTCATGATTTTTCTTTTGCAGCAAATTTTTCAAAAGAGATTTTGTTTCAGGCAAAAGAAATTGTTGATAAAGTAGGAAGATATTTTAAAAAATTAGGCTATAAAGGAATTTTTGGTTTGGATTTTGTTTTAGAAGAGAAAAGTCAAAAACTTTATGTTGTTGAGTGCAATCCGCGCCTTTTGGCAACTTTCCCTATTTTAACTTTTGTCCAACTAAAAAATGAAGAACCTCCAATTATTGCTTTTCATTTGCTTGAATATTTAAATTTCCCTTATCAAATTAATCTTAAAAAAATTAATGAACAAATGTGGCAAAAAAAACAAGGCTCTCAAATGTTTTTTCACAGCCCCTGGCAAAAAGAGGTTATTTTTAAAGAAGATTTTTTAGCAGGCACCTACCAGCAAAAAAAAGGAAAAATAGAATTTAAAAAAGAAACTTGGGACCCTTTAGAAATTTGCTCAAAAAGCGAATATCTTTTTATTGATGGTTTGCCTCAAAAAGGACATATTTTAAAAAGAAATCAAAGAATTAGGATTTTTACTTTAAAAAGCGTTATTGCAAAAGATTTTAAAGGTGTAAACAAAGAAACAAAAGATTTTTTAAAAAAGACAAAGAATTTTATAAAATCAAAAATAAAATAAAATTTTATGATTGGTGTTTTTGATTCAGGGCTTGGTGGGCTTATTGTAGCAAAAGAGATTTTAAAAAGAGTTAATAGCCCAATTTTGTATTTTGGCGATACTGCTCATCTACCATACGGAACAAAAAGCAAAAAAGCCATTCTTAATTTTTCTCAAAAAAATACCGAATTTTTGATAAAAAAAGGCGCAAAAATTATTGTGGTAGCTTGCAACACTTCGTCTGCTGTTGCTGGCGATTTTTTAAAAAGAAAGTATAAAATTCCCATTTTTGATGTAATTGATCCAGTAGTTGAGAAGCTTTATTTCAAATCTAAAACAAAACAAATTAAAAAAGTTGGGATAATTGGCACTCCAACAACAATAAAATCTGGTATTTATCAAAATAAAATAAAAAAAATTTTTGGTAATCAAATTAAAGTATATTTAAAAGCTTGCCCATTGTTGGTTCCTTTAATTGAAGAAGGATGGATTTATCATAAAGTGACAAAAGAGGTTTTAAAAGAGTATTTTTTGCCATTAAAAAAGAAAAAAACAGAGGCCTTAATCTTGGGCTGCACTCATTATCCTTTAGTCAAGGATTTAATTTTAAAAGAAATAGGAGAAAAAGTAGAAATTTTAGATTCAGCAAAAGAAGTTGCTTTAAAGTTAGAAAAATTTTTAAAAAATAATAAAATTATAAAGGAAAAGAAAAAAGAAATAAAAATATTTTTAAGCGATGAAGGATATAATTTTGAAAAAATGATAAAAATTATTTTTAAAAAACCTCTTAGCCATAAAATCATAAATCCGCTATAAAAGTTTATAGTTATTTAAGGCGCTTATAAATTATGAAAATAGAAGATTTTAAAAATAAAAAAGTGACTATTTTTGGCCTTGGGGTTTTGGGAGGTGGTGTTGGTGCTGCTGAATTTTTTGCAAGGGCAGGAGCAAAAGTTACTGTTACTGATATTAAAAAAGAAGAAGAACTAAAAGAATCAGTCAAAAAGTTAAAAAAATATAAAATTAATTTTGTTTTGGGCAAGCACAGAAAAGAGGATTTTATTAATACAGATATTGTTATCAAAGGACCTGGTATTCCAAATAATTCTCCTTACCTTCGGATTGCAAAAGCCAATAAAATTAAAATAGACACAGATGTTGGAATTTTTTTTGAGCTTTGCAAAAATCCGATTATAGGGGTGACAGGAAGCAAGGGAAAATCAACAACAGCAGCAATTTTGTATGAGGTTTTAAAGAAAAAATATAAAAATACTCTTTTGGGAGGGAATATTGGTGTTTCTGTTTTATCTTTAATTCCTAAAATAAAAAAAGATAGTATTTTGGTGCTTGAGCTTTCAAGTTGGCAGCTTGAAGGTCTTTTGCCCCACAAAAAAAGTCCTCATATTGCCATAATTACAAATATTTTTCCTGAACATTTAAATAGGTATAAAAACTTTGAAGATTATATTGAAGCCAAAAAAATCATTTTTAAATTTCAAAAAAAAGACGATTATCTAATTTTGAATGAAAATCTTAAAGAATATTCATCCTCAGCAAAATCAAAAATTATATATTATGATGGCAATCCAAACAAAGTAGCAGAAATTGTAGGTGCAATTTATAAAGTAAAACCAAAAGATATTCAAAAAGCAATTAAAGATTTCAAAGGCCTTCAGGGAAGATTAGAATTTTTAAGAGAAGTTGATGGGGTTATGTTTTTTAATGATACTTGCGCTACTCATCCAGAGGCGACTATTTATTCTTTAGAAAAACTAAAAAAAGAATATGTAGATAGTGATATTATTTTAATTGCAGGAGGGCAGGATAAAAACTTAGATTTTTCAAGATTTAATGAAATTGTTCCTCAAAAAGTTAAACAATTAATTTTGCTTCCAGGAGATATAGAAGAGAAAATTAAAGTTAAATTTATTAAAGTAAATGATATGAAAGAAGCAGTTAAAAAAGCAAAAGAAATTGCCACAAAAGGAGATATAGTTTTATTATCTCCTGCAGCTGCCAGTTTTAATTTATTTAAAAACGAATTTGATAGGGGAGAGAAATTTAAAGAAGCAGTGAATGAGATTTAAAATATTAATATCTCAAATCTTAAATCTCAAATCTAATATTCATATGTCAAATCTTAAATCTAATTATCTTGTTTTTTAAAAGATGGTTCGAGATTTTTACATTTAACATATAGATTTGCATTTGAGATATTTTTTATTCCGTATATTTGTAAATAATTTCGTAGGACAATTATGATTTTTATTTCACGTTCTCCAAAGGAAACAAAAGAAATTGCCAAAAAAATTTTAAAGAAATTTCAAGGTTTCAATGTTTTTTCACTTGAAGGCGAACTTGGTGGGGGCAAAACAACTTTTGTTAAAGGAATCGCAGATTTTTTAGGAGTTAAAGAGCCAATAAAAAGTCCAACATTTGTAATTATGAGAAAATATAGGATGCCAATCAAAAGCAGACAACAAATAGCAGATGACAAATGGCAGATAATAGACAAAGGAAAAAAAAGTCAGGAAAAAAATACGAGTTGCAATTTTAGATATCTCTATCATTTTGATTGTTACAGAATAAAAGATTCAAAAGAGATATTAGAACTTGGATGGCAAGAGCTTGTAAAAAATTCAAAAAACCTTATTTTTGTTGAGTGGGGAGATAAAATAAAAAATATTTTGCCCAAAAATACTTTGCACTTAAAATTCGAATTTTTGAAAGAAAATGAAAGAAAGATTATAATTAAATAAAATATATGAGATTTTTGATTATAGATTCAAATGCCCTTTTGCATAGAGCCTTTCATGCTCTCCCTCCGCTTCAAGATAAAGAAGGAAGGCAGACAGGCGCGGTTTATGGTTTTTTACTTACCTTATTTCGGGCCATTAAAGATATTTCTCCTAATTATATTGCAGCAACTTTTGATACGCCATCGCCCACCTTTCGTCACAAAAAATTTAAAGAGTACAAAGCAAAAAGAGAAAAAGCTCCAGATGAATTTTATCAGCAAATCCCGATTACAAAAGAAATTCTTGGAGGATTAAATATCCCCATTTTTGAAAAACCAGGATTTGAAGCCGATGATATTATTGCTACAATCGCAAAGAAGATTCAAAAAGAGCAAATTTATCCTGAAATAGAAACATATATTGTCACAGGTGATCAAGATACTCTTCAACTTGTTGATAAAAATACTAAAGTTTATACTTTAGGGAAGGGAATTAAAGAGACAGTGATTCTTGATAAAGAAAAAGTAGTTGAAAAATATGGTATTTTACCAGAACAAATGGTTGATTTTAAAGCTTTAGCTGGCGATCCTTCTGATAACATTCCGGGAGCTACGGGAATTGGCAAAAAAACAGCTTCTGAAATTTTAAAAAAGTTTGGAAGCATTGATAATCTTTATAGAAAAATCGAAGATAAAAATTTTAAAGATATTAATCCAAGAATTAAAAAAATTCTTTTAGAACAAAAAGAGCAGATTTTATTTTCCCAAGTTTTAGCAAAAGCAAGAGATGACGCGCCAGTTGATTTTAAAATAACCAATTGTTCTTTTGGAAGTTTCGATATTAAAAAGGTAGAAGAAATTTTTGAAAAATACAGCTTTTATAGCTTAAAGAAAAGATTAAAAGAAATAATAAAAAATAGCGATAATAAAAATGAAGAAAAAAGCAATGACTTTTCAAAAGCATTTAAAGATGGTAAACTTTTTTAAAAAGAAAATTGAATAAAAACTTATGGATAAAAGAGAAGAACTTGTTTTGAACATAAAAGAGACAATTTGGCCACGAAGGATTACGATGATTGGTTTTTTGTTTTTAATTTCTTTTTTAAGACTCTTTAGAAATTCTGGCTATTTTTTAGAACTTCATTGGATTACAATTTTGTTTTTATTTTTTTGGCTTTTATCAAGCTTTGCTTTAGAGATTTTTGCTTCAAAGTTTAAAACCCTATCTTCTCTTGAAAATTTTTACTGTTTTTATTTGTTTTTAGAGTTTGTTTGGTTGACATTAATTATCTATTTTATTGGCGGGATTACTTGGATTGGGGGCTTTTTTTATTGGTTTACCATAATGTATGCTAATTTACACCTTCCACGAAAAAAAGCAATATTGATGGTCTTTTTGGGAGTTTTAATGTTCAATGAGCTTGTTATTATACAATTTTTAGGATTTCCTACTTATAAATTTCTTCCAAATGCTCCCTACCAGAACGTTTATTATGTTGTTTTAACTTTAGGAATAATAGATTGCTTTTTAATTTATGTTGGACTAGTTTCTAATTTAATTCGTAATTCTTTTGATAAAAAAAGTGAGGAACTTCAAAGGGCTTTAGAAAAGCTAGAAGAGGAGCAAATTATTCTTCAAATAAGGGCAGACGCAAGAACAAAAACAGTTTCTGATTTGTCAGAAGAACTTAAAAGAAAAGTTGAAGAAAGTACCGCCAATCTTAAAAAGAAGATTCAGGAGCTTGAAAAACTTAAAGAGCTAACAAAAGGGAGGGAAGAAAGATTGCTGTCGCTAAAAAATGAATTAAAAAAATTAAAGGAAACTTCGAAAAAATAAAAAATATGCCAGTTTTTTATACTCAAGACAAAAAAGAGTTAATTGATAGAATAAAACTTACAACAAGGCTGAAGATTTTCTTTATAATGATTTTTTTAATTTTAACTCCTTTTATAGTTTTCTTTTTAAAGTTGGGAGAAAAAAAAATTTCAAGAATGACTATTGTTTTACTTTTGTGGCTTGTTTCTGTTTTGTTTTTTGAAAGGTTAATAAGACCAAAAAGATTGACAAGTAGAATTATTGGGAATTTTTATTTTCTTTTTTCTTTGTGGGAATCTTTTTTGTTTGTTTTGTTAATTTATTTTTTGGGAGGAATTGGCTGGATTGGGTTTTTTTATGCTTCGGTTTTTTTGGTTTTTGCTTTTTTGTGCCTTGAACCCAAAAGAGCTTTTATTCTTTCCCTTTGGATAATTTTTCTTGTGGGTATTCTTTTTTTTCTTGAATGGCAGGATTATCTTCCTCATCAAAAGTTTTTTGAATTTGATCTTTCGGGCAATGTTGCTTATTTAATTACTACTTTTATTGGCTTTTCGGGATTTGTTTTAGTGGTTGCTTTTAACCTTAATAACTTTTCAATGGCTCTTAACAAAAAAAATGAAGAGATAATAAATATTTATAAAAAGATAGAAGATTTAAAAAACGCTCTTGAAATTAGGGTTGAGGCAAGAAAAAGAGAGCTTCAGGAGCTTGTTGGAAGTTTAGATTTAGAAGTTAAAAGGAAAAAGAAAGAACTTCAAGAAAAGATAGATGAGCTTGAAAAAGAAAACAAAAAGATTATTGAAAGAGAACTTGAAATAATAAAAATTAAAAAAGAAATTAAAGAATTAAAAGAAAAATTAAAATAATAAATTATGATAATGCTTTCAAAAGAAAAAGTTGATGAGATGATGAAACTAAAGGGTAATGTAAAAGGGGTTATTTTAAAAGGACATTTTGACTATATAAGAGATTTAAAAGGAGAAAAAGGAATAGTTTTGGTGGAAAAGAGATTAAAAGAACTTGGTTATCCAACAAAAGCAAAAGAAATTATTCCAACAAATTGGTATTCTGAAGCCCTTGCTTGTCTTATTGTTTTGGTATGTGCTGAAGTTTTTAATTGGAACCAAGAAGATGTAAGAGAAATGGCTTACCAGTCGCCAAAATATTCTTTTATAGTTAAGCTTTTGATGCAACATTTTGTAGACATAGAAAAAAGTTTTAAATTAGCTCCAATTTATTGGAGAAAAAATTTCGATTTTGCTAAGATGGAAGTTGGAGGATTTAATAAAAAAGAAAAGTATGGTATTATAAAATTGGTGGGTTTTCATAAATACCATCCATTGATATGCGAGTATCACAGAGCCTATTTTAAAAAAATAGCTGAGATAATGCTTGGTCAAAGAAAGGTTGAGGTATTGCATTCAAAATGTCTTTTCAGAGGCGATGATTGTGAGGAATTTAAAATTACTTGGAAATAATTTATATATGCTGTACAAAGAAGAATTAGAAAAACTATTAAAATTAGATGGACAAATCAAGGGCGTTTTTTTGCAGACGGATGCAAAATATATTTTAGAAAAAGAAGGAGAAGGGGGTTTACAAAGACTAGAAAAAAAAGCTAAGGAATTTGGTTTAAAATTGGACTATAGAACAGCAAGGGCAATGCAATGGTATCCTGTTGGACTTCGGCCAATTTCTCTTCTTTTAATAAAGGAAGTTTTTGGATATAATGATAAAGATATTCGAGAGATGGGCAGAATGGCAGCAAAATTTTCTTTTATAATAAAATTTTTTGTGAGGTTCTTTACTTCAATTAAAAAAATATTTGAAAAGTCACCAGACTATTATAAAATGCAATATAGCATTGGGAAACTTGAGCCAGTTTATTTTGATGAAAAAGAAAAAAAATGTATTTTAAGATTAAAAAATTTTAAAATTCATCCTTTAGTTTGTTTTTATCTTGAAGGATATTTTCAGGGCGTTGCTGAGTTCGCTTTAAAGGGAAAAGTTAGTTGTCAAGAAACAAAATGTGTTTTTAGGGGTGATGAATATAACGAATATTTAATTCAATGGTAGAAGAAAACAACAATCAAAATTTAATAAGCACCGAAGAAGAGATTATTCAAACATTAGAACAGGACTTAAGAGAACTTGAAACATATATTCAAGATTTTTGGAAATTTTTACCATTACCAATTTGTTATGTAAACCCGGTTCATAATATTTTAGATGTGGATAATTCTCTTGTTGAATTTTCAGGATATAAATCAATAGAATTGATAGGAGAAGATGTAAAAATTTTATTTAACGATCCTCAAATTGAAGAATTAAAAAAAGAGATTTTTCACAAAGATTCTATATCTTTTGATAAAATGACTTTTTTAACAAAAGATAAAAAGGAAATACCAACAAAAGTAATAGCCATGGCAAGAAAAAGTGAACAAGGAGAAGTGATTGGTTATTTTTTGGCTATTATCGATATTTCAGAGTCATTAAATTTTCAAAAGAAATTAGAAGAAGAGGTAAAAAGAAAAACAAAAGAACTTCAGGAGAAAATAGAAGAGCTTGAGGCGTTTCATAAAATTGCAGTTGGAAGGGAATTAAAGATGATAGAATTAAAAGAAGAAAATCAAAAACTTAAAGAAGAACTTAAAAAATATAAAAGTTAATTAAACTAAAATAAAAAACATATGGCAAAAGAAAAATGCAAACTTTGCGATAAAGATTTTATAACAAAATATGGTTATGTTTGGTATCCAAATGGAACTTGGGGTAAAAAGGATGGTCTTTTATTGGCTTTTATGGGCAAAGAAGAAATTTTAAATATTTTTGGAAGCATTGAAAAAACACTTCAAAGACCAATTGATAGACTTTTAAGTCTTGCAAAAAGAATTGTTACTGTAAACGTTGTTGATCAAGAATTTTTAGGGCACCTTATGAAATTTTTAATAAAAATAAGGTTGGTCAGTAATAAAAGATTAACAAAAATTTTGAACCAAAAATTTATTGCTCCTATTGGCTGGGGAATATGCAAAAAAGCAGAAATAGACCATAGCAAAAAAAGCGCGCTTTTTATTGTAAAAAACTATCCATCAATTCCTTTAATTGAAGGCGCTCTTTCTGGGCTTTTGCAATATATATTTAATTTGCCGGGCGTTGAAATAAATTCCAGAGAAGAAGGAGATAAACTTAAGATTAATGTATTGCCAAGAAAAAGAGATATAGGACTTGCAGAATATATTCCAAAACCGGTTTTGGCTTCAGAACTTTGGCTTTTGCCAGGCAATATTGAATATAACCTTTGCCCCAAGTGTAAAATACCTTTGGATTTTTCAGAAAGGTATGAATGGTTTTTAGATGAAGGAAGAATTGTTGACAGGAAAACAAAGAAAGATCAGCTTTTATTTACAAGATATGCTCTTGATGCAATTTTAGGACTTTTAAAAAGAGAACTTGGCAGCGAAGATATTTCAAAAATCATTTTTGAAGCCGAAAAAGGATATATTAAGAACCTTTACAAAAATGAAAACGAAGAAAAAGTTCTTAAGGCCTTGCTTTCTCAAAAAGATTTTGGCCTGAAAGGATGGGGCAATTTAAAAGAGTTAAAAGAAATAGAGGGAGGAATTGAAGTAAAAATAGAAAACCCCTTTTATGTTGAAATATTGGCTGGTTTTGTTGCGGGGGCATATGAGGCAGTTAAAAAAGAAGAAAGTAAAACTGAATGGCAAGAAAAAGACAATGTTCTTTTAATAAAAATAAAAGTTATTAAAAAATAAAAAATATGACTCAAAAAATAAAAAATCCATCAATTAAAGTGGGCTATAGCCAAAAAAAGAATCCAGAAGAGGCAGTAGAAGAAATTTTTTCTCAAATAAAACAGGAAAATACAAAATTAATTATATTTTTCGCACCGGCTCCATATAATCAAGAAGCAGTAAATAAAGCTTTTAGAAAAAGGATTTCAATTAAAACACCTTTTATTGGATGTTCTTCAGTAAGAGTGAAGGTACCTTTTGTGAGAATGATTGACAATATAACTCCTGATGGTTTTAAAGAAGCAATTGTTGCTATGAGTATTGCTTCAGATGACATCCAAGCATCTGTCAGATTAATAAAAGACATTAAAGAAGATTGTCAAGAAAAAGCAAAAACAGCTTTAATTGAAGCTTCAAAAGATTTGGGTATAGATCCCAAAAACACAGATCCACAAAAATACTTTGGGATTTTGCTTTGTGATGTTATGGCTGAGAAAGAAGAGGAAATTTTAGAAACTCTTTATGCAAGGAGTAATTTTCTTTTTGTGGGAGGAGGAAGTTGTGGGAAACATAGTTTGATAAAGGGAATAATGCCCGGTTTTATCCATGCACACGATGGCGTATTTAACAACGCAGCAGCTATTGCAGTGGTTAAAACAGAAATTCCATTTAAAATTGATATGACAACAAGCGTTGTTCCGACAAGTACCAAAATTGAAATTACCAAAGTTAAAAATAGAAAAGTATATGAAATTAACGGAAGACCAGCAGCAAAGGAATATGCAAAACTTCTTGGGGTCCCAAAATTATTTTTAGGAACAAAACAAATAGGAAATTATTGGTTATTTACAGATCACCCGTTTGGTTTAATGGTAAAAGACAGGGCATTTATTCGTGATGCTGTTTGGCGCGAAGGAGATGCTTTAATGATGGGGTGCAACGCTAAAAAAGGTGAAATTTTGTATTTAATGGAAAGGAAAGATATTATAGTACCAACCCAAAAAATGATTAAAAGGCTTAAAGATGAATTGGGAGAGATAAGCGGTATTCTTGCGTTCCAGTGCGCTTATCGTTTTTTTGAAGCTTATCGAAGCAATAAAGCTAACGAATTATTTGAGGTTTTAAATATTGCTCCTATTATTGGACTTAACTCATATGGCGAGTATTATGGTTGGGCTTCTTTGGCTCAAACTTTAACCATATTAGCTTTTGGCAAAAAAGAATAAAAAATATGTCAGAAGAATTTTTAAAGAAAGTAAAAGAAATTTTAGTGCCAAAGCTCCGAGAGATGGTGGCTGATTCTGTCATTCGAGTTAATTGTCAAAGATTAGGAATAAAACCCGAAGAGCTTTCTAAGGAGAAAGTTAATGATTTTATTGACGAGCTTAAAATTAGTCTTCTTTTGTTTTTAGACGAAAAAGAGATAGAGGAGATAGTAAAAAAAATAAAAGAAATTCCGCCAGTATAATTTTTAAAATTATATGCCAGAAGAGAAAACCACACAAAAAGAGGTTTCAAATATTGCTCTTGAATTTTCTCCGCAAGATTTAGATGCTTTTATAAGAAAAACAACCCAAAAGTTGGAAGAAAAAATTAGGGAGTTAGATAATCAAAAAAAAGAACTTGAAGAGAGGGTAAAAGAAAAAACAGCTGAAGTTGAAAAAAGAGTAAAAGACCTTGAGGATTCAAGAAAGGCCTTAATTAATCTTTTAGAAGATATTGAAGAAGCAAGAAAAGAGGCCGAAAAAGAGAGGGACAGAACCGTTTCAATTATTAACGGCCTTGTTGATGGTTTAATCATTTTGGACTCAAATCAAAAAGTAGAATTTTTAAATCCGGCAGCTATTAACTTTTTAAAAATAAAAGAAGAAGATATAAAAGGGAAGGGTTTTGCTTCTTTAAAAGAAATTGAAAGTTTAAAAGGATTGGTCGATTTAGTTTTGAAAGAAAACGAAATCGCTAAAATAGATAGGGAAGAATATAGTCCTTCAAAAGATTTAACTTTAGAGGTAACCACTATTTCTCTTGGTCAAGAAAAAGAAAAATTAGGTCACATTATTGTATTGCACGATATTACAAGAGAAAAAATGGTAGAAAAGTTAAAGACAGAATTTGTTTCTGTTGCTGCCCATCAGTTAAGAACTCCACTTGCAGCAATAAGGTGGAGTCTTTCTTTGCTTAAAGAAGAAAATTTAACAGAAGAAGACAAGAAAGATTTAATAGAAAAATGTACTCAATCAAATGATAGAATGATAAATCTGGTAAATGATCTTTTGAACGTAACAAGAATTGAGGAAGGAAGATATGTTTACGAGCTTGAGCCAAAAGACATTATTGAAATTGCAAAATCAAGTATTGCTGCTGCAATGGAAGAGGCTAAAAAGAAAAAGATTGATTTTAGTTTAATTTTGCCAAAAGAAAAATTACCTTTACTTGAAGTAGACGAAGAAAAAATTAGTCTTGCTATTCAAAACTTAGTAGAAAATGCTGTTCACTATACTTTACCTGGTGGCATTGTTTTGTTTAAAATAGAATACAACAAAGAAAAAGGAGAAGTTCTTTTTACTGTAAAAGATACTGGTGTTGGGATACCAAAAGATCAGCAAAAAAGAATATTTACCAAATTTTTCAGAGCGGAAAATGTTATGCGAATGGAAACAGAAGGATCTGGCCTTGGCCTTTTTATTACTAAAAATATTATTGAATCACACAAAGGAAAAATCTGGTTTGAGTCAGAAGAAAACAAAGGTACTACTTTTTACTTTACTTTGCCAGTTCCTCAAAAAGAAAAATTTGCTACTTTTCTTGAAAGGTTTTAAAATATAAATAAATTAATAATTTAAAAAATTTTTAAAATTATGATTACCCAAATTGTGATGATATCAACAATAATTTTACTTTCTTTTTGTGGTGCATATTTTTACAAAAAAAGCAAAAAAACTAATTTTCCTTCTGCTCGTGTATTTTCTTTGGGTCTTTTTTTAATTGCTGTTGCTGTTTTGTTTTATTCGATAAGAGACATATTTGTTCAGATGCAAAAATATGAGATTCAAAAGAATTTTTTAGTTGTTGGGGGGTTTTTGCATATTATTGGTGCTTATCTAATTCTTTGGTTTTTAGCAAAAGAATTTGGAAAGAAAGCTTATAGATATTTTTATTATTTTCTTTTTGGTGTTTTACTTTTTGGTTTCGGGCTTTTTTTAACTGGTAAATTTTTTAAACTAGGGAGCGAAGTTCAAAAAGCACCATTTGAGCCATTTAATTATTATGTAGTTAGAAATTATTTAGAAGACCCTTCAGGAAATATAATATTGTGGAGCGTTATAATTACAATTTCTATCCTTGTTTTGTCTATTACTTTCACGAACCTTTTAAAAGAAAAAGGCAATAAGGAGGCAATTAAAAAGGGGCTTCTTTATAGCTTTGGTATTTGGTTTTTAATTGGTCCAATGATAATTTGTGCTACATTATCCCCGGTTTTTGCTAGAATTGGTTATTTAATAGGCGCGATTTTGATATATCTTTCTACAAAGATAAAAATTTGATAAATTTTTTATTTTTTATAAAATTATAAAAGGTTGATTTTTAAAAAATAAAAGATTAAAATAAAAGAGAAAAAACATATGGCCAAAAAAATTTTAATCATAGAGGATGAAGAGATTTTATCAAATCTTTTAGAAAAAAAACTAAAAGAAATTGGTTATGATGTGAGCGTTGCTTTTGATGGTGAAGAGGGGTTAAATAAAATAAAAGAATTAAAACCAGATTTGGTTTTACTTGATATTATTATGCCAAAGAAAGGAGGGTTTGAGGTTTTAGAAGAGATGCAAAAAGATTCTCAATTAAAGAAAATTCCTGTAATTATTATTTCTAATTCTGGCCAGCCAGTTGAGATATCAAAGGCTCTTGATCTGGGAGTGAAAGATTATTTAATCAAAACCCAGTTTGACCCTCAAGAAGTAATCGAAAAGGTTAAAAACCAAATAGGATAAAAATATGCCAAAAATTTTAATTGTTGAAGATGATAAATTTTTAAGAGAGCTTCTTGCAAAAAAACTTCAAGATGAAGGTCTTGAAATTGTTCAAGCAATTGATGGCGAAGAAGGAGTAAAAAAAGCCGAAGAAGAATTGCCGGATCTTTTGTTGCTTGATTTGATATTGCCAGGAATTAATGGTTTTGATGTTTTAAAGAAATTAAAAGAAAACCCAAAAACAAGTGCTCTTCCAGTAATTGTACTTTCAAATTTAGGTCAAAAAGAGGATGTAGAAAGAGCATTAACTTTGGGAGCAAAAGATTATTTAATTAAGGCAAATTTTACTCTTGAGGAGATTTTCGACAAAATTAAAAAGTATCTATAGAAATTTATATGCCAGAATTGCCAGAGGTAGAAACCACTAAGGAAGAGTTGAAAAAGTTGGTTTTGGAAAGAAAAATTGTTGATGTCTGGAGTGATACGCCAAAAATTGTAAAAAATATAGATTTTTCTGACTTTCAAAGAGAAATAAAAGGAAGAATTATTAAAGATATTCAGAGAAAAGGTAAAAATATTATATTTTTGCTCGATAAAGATCGAGCTTTTTTAATTCATCAAAAATTAACTGGTCACCTTTTATATGGAAAGTGGAAAAGAGAGGGTAGTGGTTGGGTTCCAGAAAAAGAAGGACCGCTTTCAGATCCAATGAACAGATTTTTGCATTTGATTTTTTTTCTTGATAATAAAAAAATGCTTGCTTTGTCAGATTTAAGAAAATTTGCCAAAGTAATTTTTGGCAAAAAGGAAGAAATTTTCTCTTTACCAGAAATTATTTCTTTAGGTCCTGATGCTCTTGAAATTGATTTTGAAAGATTTAAAGAAAACCTTCAAAGAAAACCTAATTTACAAATAAAAAAAGTTTTAATGGACCAAAATATCATTTCTGGTATTGGAAATATTTATTCCGATGAAATTTTATTTGCTTCAAAAATTAATCCTTTCAAAAAAATTAAAGATTTAAAAGAAAATGACTTTAAATTATTGTTTAAAAACACAAAAGATATTTTAAAAAAAGCAATTAAATTAAAAGGGGAGAGTATTTCGGACTATAGAATTCCAGATGGTACTAAAGGAAATTTTGATAAAATAAGAAAAGTTTATAGAAGAGAAGGTCAAAATTGTTTTATTTGCGGTACAAAAATAATAAGAAAAAAAATTCAAGGAAGATCCACCTATTTTTGCCCTTCCTGCCAGCCGTTATAATTTTTTAATCTGCTTTTAAAATGAAAAATTTTGAAAAATTAAAATTTTTTTTATTAAAGCCAGTTTCTAAAAAACAAATAATTTTAATATTTTTATTTTTAATATTTTTTAGCTTTCTTTTTCTTTCTTTAAAAACACAAAAAACCTTTGTTGTTTCTAACAAAGAAACAGAAAAATTATTTAAAGAAAAAAAAGAAACTAAAAATCCTAGTCCTTTTTCAGGGATTTATTGTAAAGACAATAAAAAAAGAGCTATTGGAGTTATTTTTGCTCAATATCCTCAAACAATTCCTTTATCTGGTATTTCTGAGGCTGATTTGGTAGTTGAGTGGCCTGTAGCAGAAAGGGGAGGGGTTACTCGACTTTTGGGAATTTTTCAATGCAATCAACCAAAAGAAGTTGGTTCGATTCGTTCAATAAGGCCATATATAGTTGATATCGCTTTTGGTTTTGATAGCGTTTTAGTTTCGTGGGGAGGAGCAAGCTCTGCAATAAAAAGAGTAGAAAATCTTAAGATAGATTGGCTCGACGGTAGAGTAAATCCATCAGGTGCTTTTTTTAGAAAGTCATCAAAAATGGCCCCCCACAATGGTTTTGCTAGTTTTTCTGGTATTTGGCAAGCAATGGAAAAATTGAACATTCGCAAAGAAAATAATTTTGAGGGTTATAAATTTTTAAAATTAACAGAGGTTAAAAATAAACTAGTTGACCAGGTAATTAATATTAATTATTATTATCCTGTAAAATACATTTACGATAAAAAAACCGGAAATTATTTAAGATACTGGAATGGCAGAGAGTTTCTTGATTTTTTAACAAAAAAACAAGTTTTTGCAAAAAATGTAGTTTTACTAAAAACAGAAATAACTACAATTTCTCCTGGTGTTGCTGACGCAAAGATAATTGGTCAAGGCCAAGCAAAAATTTATCAGATGGGAGAAATAATTGAGGCTATCTGGAAAAAAGACTCGCCTTCTGGGAAATTATATTTTTTAGACAAAGAAGGAAAAGAAATAAAATTTGTTCCTGGCCCTATTTGGATAGAAATCGTTGATGAATTTTAAATTTATGCTTGATTTAATAGTAGTTGGTGGAAGCGCTGTTGGACTTTTTTTAGCAAAAGAGTTTTCCAAGAAAGGGAAATCTGTTTTGGTTTTGGAAAAAAAGAAAAAAATAGGAGGAAAGATTTGTTCTGGCCTTGTATCTTTTAATATTTTAGATTTTATAGAAGAAAAAGATTTGCCATTATTTTTGGAAAAAGAAATTAAAAGTGCAAATTTATGGATTGAAAAGAAAAAATTTTCTTTTCCCGGAAAAGCCCTTCTTTTTGATAGAGATAAATTTGATTTTTATCTTTTTGAAAAAGCAAAAGAGGCAGGAGCAAAAATATTATTAGAAAAGAATGTTATAAAAATAGAAGAAAAAAGAAATTTTGTTGATGTACAAGTGTCGTCAGGCGAGTTTTTCCGTTCAAAATTTGTTGCTGGCTGTGATGGTGCAGTGTCTTTGGTGGCAAACAGACTTTCTTTGCCTTCTCAAAAAAGGCTTCTTTTGGGGGTTATTACCTACCAAGAAAAAAAGTTAGATGAAAAATTTGTTGATTTATTTTTTTCAAAAAAATTTCCTGGATTTTTTTTATGGCGCATTCCAAGAAAAGATAAGGTTGAGTGGGGGATAGCGCTAAAACCGTCTCAAAAACCAAAAGAAAAATTAGAAGAATTCTTAAATAAAAAAAACATTTTTCCTAAAAAATTTTTTGCCGCCCTGATTCCTTATTTTCCTCTTAAAAAAACAGTATCAAAAAGAGTTTTTCTTTGTGGGGATTCTGCCGGTCATATAAAACCTTATACCGGTGGTGGGTTAATTTATGGTTTTAAGTGTGCAAAAATAGCAGCAGAATGTCTTTTTGATTTAAAACCCTCTTCTCTTTTAGAGTACGAAAAAAGATGGAGAAAAGAGCTGATGTCAGAAATTTATCTTGGAGAATTTTTAAGGAAATGCTATTTTTTGCCAAATATTATTAAGAAAACCGGTCTTAAAATATTACAAAAAAGAAAAAGACTTGACCAAGATAAACCTTCTTCGATTTTTAGATTTTAATATTTCAACCACAGCACTTGATAGGGGCAAAGAACAATATTAAATTCTCCGTTTTCGGCAAGATAAACTGTTCTATCAAGTATATTAAAAAGATATTCTTTTTTTGCCCCAATTTTATTTTGCTTTACTTTTAAATAAATATTTTCATCAGAAATATTTACCAAAACTAAAATTTTTTCTTTTTTATTCGGGGAGGTTCTTATAATTGAGAAGACCTTTTTATCTAAAAATAATGATTTTTGATTTCCTGCCGGATGAAAAGCCTTTTCTTTGTTTCTATACTTTAGGAGTCTTAAAATTTCATTAAAAACTTTATTTTCTTTTCTTTTTGGGTTTGAAATAAATCTTTTTATTTGGTTTTCTGTAAATCTTTTTCTATTTATATCCCTTGTTTTGCCTGTTTTTTTAAAGCAAGAAAGACAATTTTCTTTACCAAAAAGGCCCAAAAAGTATATAGCAGGAATACCTTTTATTGAAAATTGGATTGCTCTTGAGGCAATGTATTTTTTTATATTTAAAATTTCTGGTTTTTCTTTGTCTTCAAGAGCGCTCCACCAAGTAATATTAAATTCATATGGCAACTTTCTTCCTTTTTCTATTTTATAATTAATTTTACCTCCTTTTTCTATTACTTCTTTTTTAATTTTTTCTATTTCTTCTCTTTTTAATATATCTTCTGCCCCCACTACCGAGATTCCATCATGGCAATCAAGGATGTTAATTATGTTTTTAGTTTTTGAGGTAAAATTTATAGTGTCAAGAAATTTTAAAATTTTTCTTGTGTTTTTTTGATAAAAGGTAAAAAGAAGAAGCGAGCTTAAAGGGAAATTATAAATTAATTGGGCTTCATTTGCTTTTAAGTAATTAATATTTTCTTTAAAGTTTACATTTACTTCTGCAATTAAAGAAACGCCAGGAGCAATTGTATCAAGAATATTCCTTAAAAGCTGAACAAAAATATGCGACTCTTTTGTCAAAAAACAAGAAGTTCCAAGTTTTTTCCAAACATAGCCAATAGCATCTAGTCTTATAAATTTCGCTCCATTTTCAACATAATGAAGCAAGACATCTACCATTTTAAAAAGAACTTTAGGGTTTTGATAATTTAGGTCTATTTGATCATGGCAAAAAGTTCTCCAAATCCATTTTTTTCCTATTGGTAATTTTCTATAAACAAGTAAAGAAGTGGTTCTTGGACGATAGACACATTCAATTTCTTTTTGGGGTGGCTTTTTGTCAAAGGCAATAAAGAAATTTTTGTACTCTTTATGCCCTTTGGCAAATTTTTTAAACCATTCACTTTTTGAGGAGATATGATTACAAACAAAATCTACAAGCAAAGAAAAGTCTTTTTTTATTTTTTTAAGATGAGTAAATTTTCCTAACCTTGGATTTATTTTTTTGAAATCTATTATGGAAAAACCTCTATCAGAACTGTAAAGGAAAAGGCCTATTATATGAACTATATTTATATAGTTTTTTATATTTTTAAGAAACTTTTTAAGCGTCAAAAGGGATGGTTCTTTCTTTTTTACGATATTGTCTCCATAAACAATTAATATTACATCTTTTTCTGAAAAATAATTTCTTTTAAACCTTTCTTTTTTTAACTTTTTTTGGTATCGAAAAATAATTTTTTCAATTTCTTTATAAATGGAAAGGGCCTCTTTTTTCCCGTAAAGAAATTCTAAATTTTTTATTATCTTTTTTCTCTTGTTTTGAGGAAGTTTTTCTTTTTTTAACATATTTAATAAAAACAAGGCCTAATAAAAAAAATTTTCTAAAAAACAATATAGAAACTTAATAATAAAATTAATAAAATTTTATATCTTTCTATTATATTTAGGCTCAACTCGCAAAGCAGCAATACAAATGTCATCTGGTTTAGCGTGAGGTGCTTGAGTTTCTGTTTGGATATTTATTGCCCTTTGAGAAATGCCGGTGATAAATTTTTTTAGATTAATTTTTCCTTTTGAGTCATAAGCATTTTCAATTTCTGATTTTATTGCAAATGGCAAACTCTCTGGTTTTATATTATCAGTTACTCCATCAGAAACTGCAAAAAAGATATCACCGTCTTGAATTTCTGTTACATTAACATCTATTTCTTCAGCGTTTTCTATCGATCCTACGCTTCTAGTTATGATATTTCTTTTGGGATGATAGAACGCTTTTTCAGGAGGAATTATGCCTTTGTCAACTAATTCTTGGACAAAAGAGTGATCACGAGTAAGTTGCTGAAGCGATTGATTGTTTAAATTGTATCTATAGACCCTAGAATCTCCCACATTTACAGTGACTAAAAAATACTTTTCTTGGTTTGGCGATAAACAAACCATTCCTGCGCTTACAGTTGTGTCTACATTTGGATCTCGTATTTCTTCTTGAAGCCTTTTTATTTTTTCGCTTGCTCTTAATATAGTAGTTTTTAAATAATTTATCCCCTCGTTAATAGTTGGGGGGTTATTAATCTCTATTTTTACAAGGTCTTGTTGAAGAATTTCTGCTGCTTTTGCAGAATCAGGACCGCCAGACCCTACTCCATCAAGGGCTGCAATTAATCCACTGTATTTGTTTACTGCTTTTGCTACTGCTTTATCAGCTGTATAATCTGGATGATTTGGGTTTGCTTTCACTATTGAAGCCGTTTCAATTAAAATTTTTTCTTTTTCAGGGGCGGTTTCTGTTGAAAATTCTCCAAATCTTTCCATAGTGTTTGTTTTTCTCATTAAAAATTTTTTATTTTTTGCCCAAAACAACCCTAGTATTAAAAGATAATAATATCATTTTTATTTTAATGATAATTGGGGATGTTTATAAAAATTCATTATTTAATCTTTAATAGACCCAAAAACAAGTAGCGTCCTCGCCATACCTTATAACCGAAATTGACATTTTCTCTGAACCCTTTTTGTAGTTATACCCACCACCAAAAGATTTTATATCTTCACAATCAGGATAATCTTGATGAACCAATTTCCAGCCATTTTCTCTTAAAAACTTACAATAGTTTTTTACAAAATTAGCACTTTTTTCTTTAACATAAAAAGCATCTTTTCCGCATTTTTCCTCATCAACAACCGCGCCAGGATAAGAAGGAGTATTTGTTGTTTTTTCTTCTCTGCTTGTAGTTTTTGGGGTTTCTTTTTCGGTTTGATTGGTATTTTTTGCTGTCTTTTGTGAAGAAGGAGATTTTTTAAGAATTGTAAATCCAACAATTAAAATTAAAAATATGCCCAAGAATACAAGCGCAATTGTAATATTTTTGTTCATATTTTTTTATTTTAATTTATCCGGCCTTTTTATTTAATTATTTATAATATTATTAAAACTGTTCAGGTGTCAATTTTCTTTTATTAAAATTAACCGACGCTGTATATTTTAAAAAAATCCGAACCGATTTTATTAATGGACTCGGCGGGCGGAAGGGCAAAGACCGAATCCCCCTTCCAGCCGCCTCGCCAAAAAGCGGAAGCAGGAAGGACGATTTCAAGTTTTTCTTTGGCGGCAAATTCTTTTATACTGTTATATTTTAGCAAGTTTTATCTTTTCACCCAAAACAACAAATAAAAAAGCTGAAATTATTGCCATTAAGCTACCAAAAATAAATGGCGCGCTAACATCAATATAACTCCACAAAATTCCGGCAATAAAAGAGGCAAAAAAGGTAGTAAGTCCAACTGTGGTTTGATAGATACCAAAAGCTGTACCTGTTTTTTCTTGGGGGACTAAGTTAGAAATATAGGCCTTCCCCACGCCCTCGGTAAGCGCCATATAAATTCCATAGATTGGGAAAAGAAACCAAAGAAAAAAACTAGACGGTGCAAAGCCAAAGAAAAGATATACAAGAGAAAAAATTAAAAAACCAACTAAAAGCACTTTTTTCGGTCCGATTTTATCAGAGATAATCCCGGCAGGCGTTGAAAATATGGCGTAAGTAAAATTAAAAAGAGTATAAACCAAAACAACAAAAGTTAGCGATAGGCCTAAATTTTTGGCTCGTAAAATTAAAAAGGCATCTGAACTATTGCCCAGAGCAAAAATAAAACTAATCAATAAAAAAATTTTAAAAGATGGGTTAAGTTCGCGCCAACTAAAACGAAACCCAGAGGAAGAATTTGCTTCTTTCTTTTTTTCTTTAACAAAAAAGAGGAGAAGGAGAATTCCAATAAAAGCTGGAATAAAGGCAAGAAAGAAGATTAAACGAAACTTATTATCTAAAAAATGAACTGCCAAAAGAGCAAGAAGGGGACCAATTACTGCTCCCAAGGTGTCAAGCGCTCGATGAAAACCAAAGGCTTTTCCACGAACTGAGCTTTTTGAACTTTCAGCAATCAAAGCGTCTCTTGCAGAAGTTCGTGTTCCTTTGCCAAATCTATCAATAAACCGGGCAATTAAAACAAATGGCCAACTAGAAGCCAAGCTTAAAAGTATTTTAGAAATGGCTGAGAACGAATAACCGGCAACAACAAAAGATTTTCTTTTTTGCCATTTATCAGAAAGCCAACCAGAGATGACTTTTAATATGCTAGCAGTTGACTCGGCAATGCCTTCTATTAAGCCAACAATAGCAACTGGCGCGCCCAAGATACTTGTTAAAAAAATCGGCACCAGAGGATAAATCATCTCCGATGCCACATCATTAAAAAAACTCACCAACCCTAAAACAAAAACATTTTTCGAAATCCCGGATTTATTTTTCATAGGTTTATTTGCTAAGTTGTTCATAAAACAAAACAAAATTCAATTTTGCGCTTAAAACGGCTGGATTGTTTTACAAACACTCTCGCAGAGGGCGAACCAGCAACCTCTTTTTCTGATTGACGGAAGGCGTCGGGATTTATTCTTCGTAGCCGTAACGGCAGATAATCCCATTGTGGGTAACCCAGTCAGTTGAATAACTTTTGGCAAAAAGAGTTGGGTTATGGGCAAAATGTTTTCTTCTAAATTCTTCTGCTTATTCAGTATTTACTCCAGCCAGACCCCAGGCAACATAGTTCTTGTCAGCTCCTTCTTCTAATGCTTTTTTAAGATTAGCAACAATTGTCTTGAATTCAGCTTCATAATCTCTTTCTTTTTCTTCATATAATTCTTCTATTTTATGAGCTAATTCAATGATTTTTTGATAATCTTCTATTGTCTTCTCTTTCTTCTCTTTTATCCTTTTTATTTCTTCTGCCAATGCCAAGGCTTTCTCTTCTTTAATTTTTTCAGGAGATTTTTCTTCTTCTGGTTGTTGAGCAAAATATTGTTCAAAAGATTGGGACATAAAATTAAGTAGATTAATCTGATCTATTTATTTCCTTTTGTTAAAAATTCAACAAATTCTTCTCCTTTTTCATCAACAGCTTCAGCTAAGACACCAAGCAGTTGATTTCTAGAGTAGCGGTCAGAATCTTTCAGTTCTCCTTCTTTGTTCATATACTCGTTCCACTGTTTTTTTTCTTTGTCCCAAAGAGGAGTTTCTTTAAGGGATTGGTAGATTTCTTTTGCTTCTTCAAGATTTCCAGCAACAGCTTCAGCTAAGACGCCAAGCAGTTGAACTCCAGAGTAGCGGCGAGAATCTTCCAGTCCTCCTTCTCTGTCCATACGCCAATTCCACTGTTGTGTTTCTTCATCCCAAAGAAGAGTTTTTTTAAGTGATTGGTAGATTTCTTTTGCTTTCTCAGAGATAAATTCTCTTTTTTCTTTATACATCTCTTCTATTTCCTGAACAAGTTCAATTATTCTTTGATAACCTTCAATTGTTTTTCCTTCTTTTTCCATTCTTTCTTGGATTTTCTCAATCTCTTTTGCCAATTCTAAAGCTTTCTCCTCTTTGATTTGTTCAGGAGATTTTTCTTCTTCCTCTTCTTTTCTTCCTTGAGCAAAATGTTGTTCAAAAGATTGGGACATAGAATAAATTATTCCTGTAGTTGTATTTTTACTTATAGTTTTTCTAGTTTTTCTTTTACTACTGATATTTTTTCTTTTACTGAAGCTGGAATTTTCGGATTTTCCAAAAGAGAATCTATTGCATCTTGAGTATTAAATTCAAGTTGTCTTAATTGCCTTTCTTCCTCTTCCTTTTTTGCTTTTTTCAATTCTTCTTTTGTTTTTGAGGCGCGTTCAACTAAAATATCAAAAATTTCTTTTCTAGTCAGCACTTTTCCTTCAAATTCAATCTTTCCGGTATCGCCTTCTAATAATTCATTAAGATTGGTTTCCATTGTTTCTTTTAGATCTTGGTCAGCCAAACGATCAAGATAATAAAAATGAATAAGTTTTTTAAGTGTTTCGGTTAAATCAAGCCGGCCAGTTTCTTTATTTCTGACTTGTGTGTCAATCAGAGCACCAGCTACTCGTGCCATATCGTCGAGAGTAAGAGGAATTCTTTGCGTCCTGCCTTTTTCTCCTTTTTTTAACTCTTTGTTTAAATCATTATGGAAAGATGAAACAACCTTTGCAATTTCTCTGCCAATCTCTGGATGGTTATAAATATCTAAAATGCAACCTTCAGGTTTTTCTTTTGGTTTTTCACTTAATTTATAAGTAAAATAATAATCAGCAGCTAAATGAAGGGATTCTTCTGAAAGTTCTCCCATTCGTTTAAATACCACTCCTCTGGCTAAGGCTGGATCCACTTCATTGCGAGCTAAATATTCCTCCGGTGGATTAGTAGAAAAGAATACCCAGAATTTTGGTCCTGCCTTTATTTTTCTACCGCCATTTTCCCAAAGCTGAATTTCCTCAGCTAATTGACCTCTTTTACCTCTTAATTTAAGTAAGGCATCAATTACTTGTGGCTCAGCTAATCCAACCTCTTCAATATGAAGGGTAAAACCCATTCCTTTTTGTTCATCAAAAGAAAAACTGCCATCAGGGTTTCTAATTAGCCCCATTGCTTTTGGCACGGCTCCATATTGAAAACACCACTGAGTTTTTTCAGAAAGTCCAGCTGATTGTGCTAACTCTTGAAGTTTTGTATGAATTAAAGCTAATTTTTGTTCTTGAGAAAGTCCTTCTTTTTGCTCTACTTCTTGAGCAATTTGAGAAATTTTTTCCTGTGCTTCCGCTGATTCCAAAAATTCATTCCATTTTTTCTTTTCTTCTTCAGTTTCCACTTTTGGTACCCATTTTGCCATTAATTCTGAAACATCAGTCTGACCAGAACAATAAAAGTCAAGCGGTTTTGTTCCCCTACCATAAAGCAGTTCAGTAAACTTTTCTGCTAAATAAGTTTTACCAATAGCGGTAGGACCTTCTATTAAAAGCGGTTGGCGATGCTTATATGTCTTTGCCATCGCATCCAGAATTTCAAAAGATTCTCTCATTGGAATAATTTCTTTTTTTATCGCTTCAATCTCTCCCTGAGTAGCATCCGTTTCTAGTTTGGTAATAATCGGTCTTTCTTCATAAGGATTGCCGATGTAAATATATCTCTTTATTTTTTCTTCTTTAGTGTCTGAATCAACAGTTTTTTCTTCTTCAAAAACAATACCACCGAGAATTTCTCCTTCCGGTCCTTTTTCTTTTATTTTTTTCTCAATTTCTTCTTCTTTTAATTCTTCTGGTGATTTAAAACGAAGTGTTTCTGGATTTGGCATATTTTTATTGTAAAATTAAAGTTGGACCGAATAATCTATAAAAATGGGGGTAAGAAATTTTATTTTCAATAAAATCTCTTTCAGCAAAAACAATCATTCTTGAATTTTCTGGCATTTTCATTTCAAAGATATCTTTTCCTTGATAATCTATTAATTGGAAGGAATTGTAATTTGCCAAATGTTTTAATTGATTTAAGAGAGGGCTACCAATATCCTTTTTGATTTCCAAAAATACCCATTTGTTTTTTTGGAAAGTATCAACTATTTTATCAATAGCATCTTCATCAAAAATTGTTTCATCATAAACTATTCTTTCAATATCAACAATTTTTTTTATTTCCTCAAAGACTTCTTTAACTTCAATTTGGCTTTTGGATTCTTTAACAATCAAACCCAAATCAAAAGGAGGCTGTTTCAGTGTAAAAACTTTTTGAAGAAGATGAATAAATGTGTTTAATTCGTTTTTATCCATGATTTTATTATTTTTATCCTTATTAATATTATTAATTTTAACTAATTTCATTAAAAATTACAAGAATTACAAGAATTTCAATAGAACTAGTAATTTTCCGGATGTCTAATCATATCTTCTAATAAATCGGCAAATGCTTCAGCAAAATCTTTTTTTCCCTGACGACGTTCTTCCTCGCTTACCTTCATTTTATCTAATGAAAAACTAGCTCTATAGAAATCTTTAACAAATTCTGTATCGGGACCAAGACCAATACCTACTAATTTTACCTTTTTTTCTTTAACAATCTTTTTCAATTCATCTTTTAAGGCTTCAGCATTATTTGGTTGTCCGTCCGTTAAAGTAATTAAAAAATTATTTTTTCCTAGATTTTTCAATAGCTCTTGGTAAGCTTTTTGAGTGGCTTCGGCGGTATTAGTATCCTGACCGCCCCAATTTTTCATTTTCGCTAATTTATCTCTTGATTCCTTATTTAATTTCTCTTCCCATTCTTTGAAAAGTTCTGAAGTGTCGCTAAATCCCAAAATCTCATATTGAATTCCTAATTTTTCCAAAACCTCAGCCAATACCACTACTCCCTTAAATGTTTCTTCTATTTTTTTACCCTTCATCGAGCCTGATAGATCCACTAATATAGAAAAGCGGTAATCAAATTTATGGGGAATGGTTTTTCTTTCCCAAATCTTTTCGAGATAACGGGGATCGGCTTCGGCTTGCATTGCCTTTTCCAAATCAAGCCGCGAACCAGTAGGAAATCCTTTTCGCCATTTAGGATGACGTTCTGGCAAGAAAAATTTTTTCAAACGAACATAAAGAGGATTAATAATATCTGCCACTTCTTCATAGGCTTTATCGTACTCCGTCATTTTCTCGCGACGCAATTTTTCTAATTTTTGCTCTATTTCTTTTTTTTCTTTTTCCGCCCTTTCTTTTTCTTTTTCCGCTTCTCTTTCTTTTGCTTCTCTTTCCCTTCTCTCTTTATGGCTTTCTGGTTTATCTTCATTAAGTTTTCCTTCTAAATCTTTGTTTATTTCATCTTCAAAATCTTCTAATTGTTTTTGAGCTCTATCTTTTAATTCCTTACGTTTTTGACGAGGCAATTTATTAAATAATTTTTCTAATTCTTGTTTTGTCTTTTCTGAAAGTTTATCTTCAGGATAAGGCATTTCCTCACCAGATTGGATATTGTCTAAGGTATCTTGAATATTTTTCAAATCTTTTTCTATTTGTTTTTGCTTAATCTCTTGTTCTAACCTTTCTGCTTTTTTCTCTTGAATTTGCTTTTCTAATTCTTCTTTTTCTTTACCTTGAGCTGATTTGGCTTTTTCTTCTAAGTCCTTAATTTCTTCATCTAATTGTTCTTGCCTCTGTTTTGCCTCCTGTGCCTGCTTTTGTTTCTCTCCAATTTCTTTATTTAATTTTTCAGCTGCTTCTTGAATTGCTTTATCAATTTGCTCTTGAAGTTCTTTTTTAACATCTTCAGGCAATCCATTAAATGGATCTAATTCTTTTTCTAATCCCTCAATCTCTTTTTGAAGCTCTTCTTGTTTCTGTGTATTACCTTCTTTTTGAGCCTCTTCCATTTCTTTTCTTTTTTGCTCCAATTCTTTTTGCTTTTGCCGAAAATCCTCTAACATCTGTCTTTGCTCTTCTGTATGTAAATCCATCTCTACCAGTTTTTTCACCTCTGGCCAAATATATTCTGTATTTATCTTAAATCTTTCTTGAGCTGTTTGGATAATTTCTTTTCTTTCTGACTTTTCAGGATTTGGGATAGTGGATATACTTTTTCTGGCATCAGCAATTGTTCTTTTTAATGCTTTTTCTACTGCCGGATCAAGTTTTTGACTAAATCTTCCTTGATGCCAATCTCGAATCACTTCTGAGCCATATTGAGCAAACCTTGGCCAATAACCAAGTTGCTCAGCAATTCTTTGCACATCGGGCCTGCTTAAAACCGTATTTTCTTTTTTAAATTGTTCATCGTAAGTTTTTTTAACATATTCTCTGAGGCCTGGAAAACGTTTTTTCATCCAATCATTTACCGCCGGATCTTCTATAACATTTTGAAGATAACCAAAACCAATTTGAGAATAAAGTTCTCTAATTTTTTCTGGAGAAAGCCCTAATTCTTTAGGATGAGGAGTAATCGCCCGATGACTACCTTCATGACCAGCAACAAACTTAGCTTCTTCAGGATTTTCTTTAATCTGTAAAGGATCAAAAGTAATTGAACCATCTTCGGGATTAAAAAAACTTCCACCCCCTGGTTTTCCTAACTTTACCTCCATTCTAAAATCGCCACCCACTCTTTGGCTAATAATTTTTAAGACTTGCCAGTCCTTTTCAGAAATTTCTATCTTCTCGGGTTTCTCTTTTAGTGGCCTTTCTTCTTCCGAAAAATATTGTTCTGCCTCAAATTTTTCCATATTTTCTATTTTAGTATTGTTATATTGCTCTATCCGTATTTTCTATTTGTCATTTTAACAAATTTTGCTATATTGTAAATAATTGCAAATACGCTATTATGTCCCAATCTTTTGAACAATATTTTGCTCAACAACCAGAAGAAGAAGAATCTCCTGAAAAAATTAAAGAAGAGAAAGCTTTGAAATTGGTAGAAGAAATTAAGAAAATTGAAGAAAGAATGAAGAAAGAAGGAGAAACACCTGAAGGTTATCAAAGAATGACTGAACTACTTCGACAGATACAAGAGATGTATGAAGAAAAAAGAGAATTTGTCTCTGAGAGAGCAAAAGAAATCTACCAATCCCTTAAAAACACCCCTCTTTGGGACAAAGAAACACAACAGTGGAACGGGTATATGAACAGAGAAGGAAAACTGATGGTTTCTGACCGCTACTCTAGAGATCAACTCCTTGGTGTTTTAGCTGAAGCTGTTGTTGGAGATTTTGAAGAAGCAAAAAAAATCTACCAATCTCTAAAAAAAACTCCTCTTTGGGATGAAGAAAGACAACAGTGGAATTGGATGATGGCCGTAGAAGGAGAAGCGATGTTTTCTGCTGACCGCTACTCTAGAGATCAACTCCTTGGTGTTTTAGCTAAAGCTGTTGATGAAAAAGGAGAAGAATTTGTTGAATTTTTAACAAAAGGAAATAAATAGATCAGATTAATCTACTTAATTTTATGTCCCAATCTTTTGAACAATATTTTGCTCAAGGAGAAGAAAATACAAATCTTTCCCAAAAAGAAAGAAAGAATTTAAAGTTGAAAGAAAAAATAGAAGAAATGGAAGATATCGTAAC
>Ga0272449_1000710_pt1 | contig 37973 bp, 33 predicted proteins | sample YNPCB0241_FD_198679 | JGI IMG/M metagenome (GOLD analysis project Ga0272449, IMG submission 198679) | Hot spring sediment microbial communities from Yellowstone National Park, WY, United States - YNP-CB-024-1 | ecosystem: Environmental > Aquatic > Thermal springs > Hot (42-90C) > Sediment...
CGACACTTAAATCTGCCATCTTTGCATTTCCATGCCCAGTAAGAGCCACATTCCGGACATCGCCGTCTCATAGAAATATATTTTACAAAATTTTTGCTCCGTTTTCATTGGCTATTACCTAAATTTTGTCAAGAGTTGATGAGAAAATTTTGAAAAGAGATTATGAGAAAAGTTTTATATCTAAACCTCAAGTGACAAATTATGGCAGGTGTTGACCTTTATACAATGGCAAAACTTTTAGGGCACTCTGATGTATCAACAACACAGACTTATGCACACCTTTTACCAGACACCCTTAGGAACGCTGTTAATAAACTACCTTTTTAAACCTAAAAATTTTCTCGTCGGTATTTCGTCGGAAGAAATTTTCTCATCGGAAATATCGTCAGAAAACAAAAATTACCTGTTCTTATTTTGTTCTTATGCTTTACAAAACCACTAAGGGTTGTCAAAAGTTAACAAAAACACAAAACTTTTATTTTTCCGAAGAAAAATTGAAATTTTTAGGATTTTAGGCGGGAGTTTGAAAACTCAAAAATTATAAGGAAAATGCCCAGGGCGGGATTTGAACCCGCACGCCGTAAGGCATACGCCCCTCAAACGTACGTGTCTGCCAATTCCACCACCTGGGCAAAAGAAAATTTTATTTTAACATTATAGATTCTAATACCGGGTGAGAAGAAAATATAGTTAATCCTATTGTAGTTACTACAAGCAAAGCTGCAAGAATTAATGTTACTTTTTTCAAAAACATTGAACCGGTAGAAGTAGAAAATATCTGGTCAGCGCCACCTCCACCAAAAATTCCTCCTAAACCACCCATTTGACCTAATTGAAGAAGGATAGTTATTACTAATAATACACATACAATTATATGAAGTATGTAAATAATTGTATACATTTAATCCTCCAGATTATTTATCTTGTAAAACTTCTATCCCAGGCAATACTTTTCCTTCAAGCAATTCTAATGATGCTCCACCACCTGTTGAAATGTGCGAAATTTTATCAGATAAATTGAATTTTTTTACTGCAGAAACAGAATCTCCACCACCAACAACACTTACTGCTCCTTTCTGTGTTGCTTCTGCAACTAATTCAGCAATTTTTTTTGTACCTTCTTGAAAATTCTTAATTTCAAATACACCCATAGGACCATTCCAAACAATTGTTTTTGCCGAAAGAATAATATTTGCGACTCTTGAAATAGTATTTTTCCCAATATCTACACCTATGTATCCGTCAGGAATATCTATTGTATCAACATATTTATATTCAGCATCTTCAGAAATTTTTGTTGCAACAATATGGTCTATTGGCAAAAGAATGTTGACATTTTTATCTTCTGCTTTCTTCAATAAATCTTTTGCTAAATCTACTTTATCTTGTTCTACTAAAGAGTTGCCGACTTTTATCCCACGAGATAATAAAAATGTATAAGCCATTGCGCCACCAATAACTATCGCATCAACTTTGTTAATTAAATTTTCAATCACTCCAATTTTATCAGAAACTTTTGCCCCTCCAAGAATAGCAATAAACGGTCTTTCAGGAGAAGTGAGGACTTTTTCAAAATATTTTATTTCTTTCTCTAATAAAAATCCACATACTGCAGGAAGTAGTTTTGCTACTGCATGTGTGGTAGTGTGAGCTCTGTGAACAGAACCAAATGCGTCTTGAACGAAAATAGCATCGTTACCAACTAAAGAAACTAATTCTTTTGCAAATTCAGGGTCATCTTTTTCTTCTCTTGGGTCAAACCTCACATTCTCTAACATCAATATTTCACCATTTTTCAAATTCTTTGCTAACTCTTTTGTTTTTTCATCTACGATACCATCTGCCATTAAAACTTGTCTTCCAAGAAGTTCTTGTAATCTTTCTGCTACAGGTTTAAGTGAATATTTTGGATCTGGCTTCCCTTTTGGTCTTCCTAAGTGGCTCATCAATACTATAGCAGAGTTTTGCTCTAACAAATACTTGATAGTAGGCAGTGACTCTCTTATTCTTGTATCATCCTCAACTTCACCATTTTCACTTAGAGGAACATTGTAGTCAACACGAACTAAAACTTTTTTGTTTCTCAAATCAATATCTTTTATAGATTTTTTCATAACCCCTTAAACCCCCTTAACTGTATTCTACTTACAATCCTTTTTTCACTATGTATTCTGCTAAATCCACAACCCTATTAGAATATCCCCACTCATTGTCATACCAAGACAAAACTTTAACTAAATTTCCGTCCATTACACTTGTAGATAAAGCATCAACTATAGAACTTGCATAAGAATGATTAAAGTCAACAGAAACTAAAGGTTCTTCACAATATTCAAGAATTCCTTTAAGTGTAGTTTCTGCATATTTTTTTAATGCAGCATTAACTTCTTCCTTAGTAGTTGCTTTTTTTACTATACAAGTAAAATCAACTACTGAAACATTACATACAGGAACTCTAATAGCAAAACCATCAAGTTTTCCTTTAAGTTCAGGTATAACCCTACCTATAGCTTTTGCTGCACCAGTGGTTGTTGGTATCATTGATAAAGCAGCAGCTCTTGCTCTTCTCAAATCTGAATGTACTTGGTCTAAAATTCTTTGGTCATTTGTATAAGCATGAATTGTAGTCATTAAACCTTTTTCAATACCAAATGTTTCATGAAGGACTTTTACAAGAGGTGCTAAACAGTTTGTTGTACAAGAAGCGTTTGAAACCACATGATGATTTTGTGGATCATATTTATCTTCATTTACTCCCATAACTATCGTAATATCTTCTCCTTCTGCTGGTGCAGTAATAATAACTTTTTTTGCGCCACCTTTTGTTATATGATTTTCAGCACCTTTTACTAATTTACCTTTTTTGTTAACTCCGTCTTTTTTTACAGTAAAAAGTCCGGTAGCTTCTATCACAATTTCTACTCCTAAATCTTTCCAAGGAAGTTCTGCAGGATCTGATTTTTTTAAAACTTTGATTTCTTTACCATTTATAGAAATTGTTTCTTCATCTATAACTTTTACCTCACCTTGAAATCTTCCATGGACAGAGTCATATTTAAACAACATAGCATTTGTTTTTGCATCTGCAAGGTCATTTATTGCTACTAACTCAAGATTTTTACTACCACGTTCTATCATTGCTCTTGCTACCAACCTACCTATTCTACCAAATCCGTTTATACCTACCTTTACCATATTTTTACCCTCCTCTCATTAAAAGTTTTGTTAACTATTTTATGGAAGTTTTTAAAAATATAAATTAAAAATTTAAAAATCAATAGGTTTTAAAAAATATTTATAACCAATTATTTTCTTTATACCAAACATATGTCTGTTTGATACCTTCCTCAAGTGGAGTATATTTAAAATTTGGTAGATATTTTTTAATATCACTACTATAACACAACCAAAATTTTTTACTTGCTTCTTTCAATTTATCTCTATTGAAAACAGCTGGTTTTTTATAAAAAATTTTATAGAATTTTTCATTTAGATATGCTGCCAAATATCCTATAAAATATGGTATAACAATGATTTTTATATCTTTTTTAAAAACTTTCTCAAAGACATTTTTTATTTCTTCAATATTATAACACTTTTCTTCAGCAATAAAAAAAATGTTGGAAGAAAAACTTTGGAGATTCAATAATATATCTTTCAAAATTTCAACTAAGTCGGATATAAATAAAAATTGTATATGAAATTCTGAATTAAATACAGGTAGTATACCTTTTTGTGCTAATTGGAAATATAAAAACATATCTTTGTCATATGGCCCATAAACGGCTCCTGGACGTAAAATTATTGTTTTAATTTTATCAGAATATTTTAAAACTTCTTGTTCTGCTAACATTTTGCTTTTCCCATAGTGAGACACTGGAGAACAAATTTCTTCTGGTTTTTTATAGTCTAAAACTTCACAAGGTCCAGCAGCAGCTTGAGAAGAAAGATAAATAAAACCTTCTATGTGAGGATTGTATTCTGCAATTGTCTCAATCAAATTTTTTGTTCCAATATGATTGACTTCATAATAAGTAATTTCGTTAATGCATCTGAGTACCGCAGCACAATGTATTACAATATCAGCATTTTTTACAGGTTCAATTAAACTATCTTTATCTCTTACATCACCATAAAAAAAATTTATTTTGTCAATAATTGGTTTTAATCTTTCAATGTTACTTGTTTTTCTTACTAAAGCAAAAATCTTGTAATTATCATTTACAATTGAGTTGATAATAAAACTTCCTATGAAACCATTTGCTCCTGTAATTAAAATTTTTTTCATTTTTTTCTATATGCCTCAATAAAAGATTCACAATAAAGTTGTTTATTTAACAAAAGTTCTGTAGTAATAATTGTATCCATAAGTTCTTTATCAAAGGGATTAAGAATCGCGGCATCTAAACCTGTATAAATTGCTAATGAAATAAAAGTTCTATCAATTAAACTTCTATATTTTGTTCCTTGAGAAATATTTGACAATCCGACAATAGTTTTTGGAGGTGGATCAGATATATATTTTATTTGATTTATGCACTCAAGTATAGAGATTATTTGTTGCTGGGCGACGTTTATAGGAAGTAAAACAGGATCAATAAATAAATTTGTAATATCATAATTATGCTCTAACGATTTTGTTATAATATTAGAAACAAGTTCCATTCTTGAATTTGTATCAGAAGGTATACCATTCTTAGATATTGTTAAAACTATGAGTTTAGAATTATATTTTTTTGCTAAAGGAATAAAAAAATCAAGTTTTTCTTCATCAGCATGAGATGAATTTATGAAACAACCTTCGCCTGAAAGTTTCAAACCTTCTTCCATAACTTCTTTATTAGTTGTATCTATGCATAAAGTAATATCCGTAATTTCACGAATAGTTTTCACTAACCAACGCATATCTTCTACAGGGTCAACAGATTCTGGACCAACATTTACATCCAACGCATCACAGCCTAAAGAGATTTGTTGTTTTGCTAAATCTTGGATATAATTTGAATCTCTTTCTTTTATTGCTAAAGCAACTTTTTTAAACATACCATTAATTTTTTCACCAATTATAATCATCTTTGTTTTCCTCCCTTTCCTCTTTCTAGTAAATTTAAAATTTCTTCTATCTCAGAAAAATCAAAACCTTTTGACAAAAGAAAATTTTGTATTTTTTGTAAGTTATGTAAAGAATACTTTTTTTTAATCAATTTTACAACATTTTCAATCAATTGTTTTCTTATGTCTTCAAAATTTATATTATTTAAGAGTTTACAATCTACTTTGAATTTATTTTTTAATTCCTCAATTATTAACTTAAGATTCTTGCATTTTTTTATTTGGTTTTCAATGTAGTTTACTACGAATTTTTCATCATTTATGAAGGAATAATTCTTCAATTTTTTTAAAACTTCATCAATTTTTTTTACATCATAACCTTTTTCTATTAGCTTTTCTTTTAACTCATTTTCTGTTCTATCTCTTATTTTTAACAACTTAACTGCATAGTTATAAATCTTTTCAAATTCTTTGTCTTTCATAGATTGATGTTAAGCTTAACAAAATTAAACTTGTAATTTTTAGGATTATTATTGCATAAAATATGAATTTTATTCCAAAAATAGGAAAGATAACAATACTTCCTAAAATAGCACCTAACCAACCACCTAAAAGGTCAAAAGCATAAATTTTACCAACAATAGAAGAAATATTACTTGCAGAATTTTCAATCAAAATTTTATTCAATATAGGAAATTCTATTCCTGAAAAACTGCCTACTAATACTGAAAGAATTAAAAAAATATATGGAAAAACAAAATATAAAATTTTGTTATTTGAGAAATCTTTAATTGTTTTTAACAAAAGAAAGAATAAAACAGATAATAAAAGAATAAAAATTTCTAAGCCCATTAATTTTAAATTTCTCAAGTGTTTAACTGCTAAATAAGCGCCTAATATTGAACCTAACATAAAAAATGAAGAAAGTAGAGCAATTTGATAGTATATATATCCATATAAAACTTGAAATGAAAAAATTAATGTCAAATTCAATAACATACTTACACATCCAGTAGAAATTGCAATATAAGTAGAGGAAACTGCAGTTGGATTCTTTGTGAATAAAAAAATTATCATTGTTAAAATTAATATGGTAATTAATAAATAAAAAATAAAAGTTTTTTCTTTTAGTGTCTGTATTTGGTTAAAATATTTAAAAAATTTAGGGGATATCTTTGCAGTCCAATAGTTTATAGAATAGAATACTGCCGAAGGTAAAAAACTATAATTTAGTTTCACATTAGTATCTTCCAATTGGTGATTAAACCAATTAATTTTTTCTTTATTTAAACGATATTCTAAGTATTTCTCATTCAAAACATCTACTAATATATTTTTTTCTTTCAAACAAGAAATAACTTTTTCAGGCGCAAGATGAATAGTAATATCCGAATTTGAGCATAAAATTATATTATAATCTCCTGGCAAAACATTTATAAATTTAAAAACATTTTTTGCAGTAGAAATTACACATTTATTTAATTCAGCAAGTTGTTTTGATAAATACACATAAGAACCTGGCAACTGAAAAGCAACAATTCCTTCATCAGAGATTTTTGATTTTAATATTTTAAAAAATTCAAGTGTGAAAAACCTATTTATCTGCAGATCCTTTGGTTCAGAGAATCCAATGAAAACAAAATCATATTTTGTTTCTATGTTTTTCAAAAAGTAACATCCATCAAGATAATAAAGAGATACATTCGGTGAATTCAATTCTTTTTTTAAAATATCAACTGATAAAATTTTAAAAGTTTCAAGTAAATCTTTATCAAGTTCTATATAATCAATACTTAAATTCTCGTATTTTAAAAGCTCGTTTATAATTCCTCCAGCACCTTTTCCCAAAATAAGAACTCTTTTAGGTTTTTTTATTATGCTTAAAGGAATATGAACAACTTCTTCTACAAACATCTTATCAATATATGGGACCGAAAATATAGGATAAGAGTTTACAAAAAAGTTGTATTGTTGGTTTTGTTTTGTTACAACAATATTATTATATATAGAATTTTTGTAGTAAATGACTTCCTGTCCTGACCAAAATTTACTTATAGTCTTTTTTTCAACATAATTTTGTAAATTAAAAAATATCAAAACAAAGAATAAAAAACTTGTTAGTGTAGTAATACCTAAAACTTTTTTATTTTTGAGGTTTATAAACGACAAAGCTATACAAGATAAAATATTCAATAAAAAAATTACAAATACAATTTGAAAGCTTGAGAAGAATTTTATTAATATATAAGTAAAAATAATTCCTCCAAAAATTGTCCCTAATGTTTCAAAAATATAAACTTTGCTAATTTTTACTACATTTTTTTCTCCATCTTGTTGAAGAATTTTTGTAGAATAAGTAAATAAAGCACCGTGTATTATACTTGGAAAAAACAAAATTAATATTGTAATAAGAAAAATTAAGTCAACACCTAAGGATACACCAAAAGGTATTTTTAATAAAAGTTTTATACTTCTTGTTAACCAAACAGAAATAAAAAAACTTAATGAAAATAAAATTTGTAGTACAACAAAGTTTAAAATTTTGTCTTTTATATATTCAATTTTCTTACCAACCAAATAAGAACCTATTGCTTCTAATATTAACCAATTACCTAAAATTAAACCCAATGAAAGTTCATTTCCTTCAAAAACAACTAATAATTCACGTATTAATAGCGTTTGCGCAACAATCCCACTTATACCAGTTATAAAAACAGAGATTAACAAAATATTTTGCATGATTTTTAGAAAAGTTAATAAACAAGAAATTTATTTCTTACCCAAAATCTCTTCTATTTCTTTGTTAAACAACTCTAAATGTGAGCCTTGCCAATAAATCCTTTTACATTGAGGGCATTGATAGAATTCATTTTGTGTTTCGTAAATATATGCTGGAACAAAACTTTTTATACTTTCTTTATCTACAGGTAAAACTTTTTTATTACAAATAGAGCATATTGTAAAAAATTTTTCTTTATCTATTTTCAGGTTTAGTTCTTTCAAAACCTGTTTTATTTGTTGGCGGATTTTGTCAGATTTGATAAGTAATATTTTGTATGCTTTTTTACTACTAAGTTTTGTATCTCGGGTTAAAATGATTCTTTGCTGTTGTAAACTTTGCATTAAAATTTTGCTTCTTGAATGTTCTTTAAAAAATTCAGCATCATAACCTAATATTCTTAACCACTTCGCCAACCTACCACACATAAAATCAACTAAAAATTTAGGTTCGCTATGATCAGTTATATAGTTCATAGTTGATAGTTTTATTACATGTAGCGATGTGATTTATCACATCAACCTATTATTTTGTTCCGATGAATCTGAATCGCTAAAAATAATTCATACTTCAACGAACTGATATTCTTTTTTGCCCAAGCCTATTTCTACTGCATAATTGATTTGTGGAGAATAATCTATCTCAGGCCATAATTCTTTAAATATATCTTTGTTTAAATAAGTATTTACTATATTTAGGGAACAAAAATCTACTGCAACGGGGTCATATCCTGCTACAATGCCTAAGTTTTCTAATATAGGAGTTTGTTTTTTGTTTATGCAATCACAATCTTTAGTAATATTTAACAAAAAATTTATAAACAAACACTTATTTCTTTTATTTTTCAATACTGCATATGCATATTCAACGGTTCTTTCTTGGACTTCCTTATATGATAAATCCCATGGTATTTGAAAAACTTTTTGTTCACATATGTGAATACATTCACCACAACCCACACATTTTTCTACATCAAAAACAATTTTTTTATTTAGTTTATCTAATTTCAATGCATCTACAGGACAATAAATTATACATTTTCCACATCCAATACATTTATCAACTTTAAATCTTGGTTTCAATACATTATGTAATAAATATTTTGCAGAACGTGCAGCACAGCCCATACCTAAATTCTTTATAGTTCCTCCAAAACCAAAAAGCATATGACCTTTAAAATGTGTCAAACATATAATATTGTCTGCATAGTAAACATTTGAAGCAATATTCGCTATTTTAAAATACTTCAAATTTATCTCAACTTCAACATAATCATTTCCTTTAATACCATCAGCAATAATTACAGGAACTCCTAAGGATTCAAATTTAAAACCATGTTTGTGGGCCAATTCAAAATGGGTAATAGCATTTGCCCTTTTTCCTGTATAAATAGTATTTGTGTCTGTAAAGAAAGGTAAAGTTTTTTTATCTTTTAAAATTTTAATTATTGGTAGGTATAAAGAAGGTTTTATAAATGTATCACATTTTTCTTCACCAAAATGTGTTTTTAAAGCAACAAAATTGTTTTTTTCAAATAAATCTAAATCTAATTTTGAAAGTAACTTTTGAAAATTTTCAACATTTACATTTCTAACGAAATAAACTTCATTCATTAAAGATTTTATTTCCCTATCATCTTCAAGAATTCATCTTCATAAATAATCTTTATACCAAGTTGTTTTGCTTTTTCATATTTTGAACCAGGATTTTTTCCTACTACTACAAGAGAAGTAGATCTTGAAACTGAAGAAGAAGTTGTCCCACCCAATTGTTTAACTAACTCTTCTGCTTGTGATCTTGTCATTGACTCAAGCTCACCTGTGAAAACAACTGTCATCCCTGCAAACACTTGCGGCCCTTTCTTTTCCACTTTTGGTTGTATCATATTAACGCCTGCTTTTTTAAGATCTTCAATTATTTCAATTGTGTATTTATTTGAAAAGAAATTGACAATTGACTTTGCCATTACAGGACCTATTTCAGGTATTTTTTGCAACTCTACTTCTGTAACTTTCATCAGTCTGTCAATAGAAGTGAATTTTTCTGCTAAAACCTCTGCTGCTTTTTCTCCCACATGTCTTATACCTAAACCATAAAGTAGCTTACTTAACGGTCTTTGTTTTGATTTTTCTATTGCATTAAGCAAATTAGTAGCTTTTTTTTCCTTAAATAACGGTAAAGTTAAGAGTTGCTGTTTAGTTAAAAAATATATGTCTGATAACTTTTTAACAAGTTTTCTTTCTACCAAGAGCTCCGCTACAGATTCTCCTAAACCTTCAATATCCATTGCTTCTCTTTTTGCAAAGTGAACAATACTGTTTATAACTTGTGCTGGGCAAGAAGAATTAGGACACCTATATGCAACCTCACCTTCTTCTTTTACAATTTCACTTCCACAAACAGGACATTTTTTGGGTATTTCTATATCTTTTTCCTTTCCTGCCCTTTTGGATTCTATAACCTTTACAACCTTTGGTATCACCTCTCCTGCACGTTCTACTAAAACAGTGTCTCCAATTTTTATACCAAGACGTTTTATTTCATCAAAATTGTGCAAAGTTGCACGAGAAATTATCACTCCTCCACATTCAACAGGTTCAAGTTCAGCAACCGGAGTAATAACACCTGTCCTACCAACCTGCATTACTACATTTTTTACAACTGTAGTAGCTTGTTTTGCAGGAAATTTGTAAGCTATTGCCCACCTTGGTGCTTTTAAGGTTGAACCAATTTTTTCTCTAAGATTAAGCTGATTTACTTTTATCACCATGCCATCTATTTCATACTCTAAAGAATCTCTCTTTTGTTGCCACTCAAGACAGTATTTAACAACTTCATTTATAGTTTTACATACTTTATAGTGTTGAACTACAGGGAGAGAAAATTTTTTACACAATTCTAAAAATTCTTCATCAGTTTCAACCTTTGGACCACCTTCAATTTTTCCATAAGAGTGAATATAAAATCTCAATGGTCTTTGAGCAGTAATCTTTGGATCTTTTTGTCTCAATGAGCCACTTGCTGCATTTCTTGGATTTGCAAAAGTTTGTTCATTTTTTTGTTGCAATTCCATATTCAATTTTTCAAAATCTTTTTTAAACATTATGACTTCACCACGAACCTCAAAAAATCTTGGTATTTTAATCTCTTTTGATTCTAAAACTAAAGGTACACTTTTTATAGTTTTAACATTAAGTGTAACATCTTCTCCAACCATTCCATCGCCACGAGTTGCAGCAGTGTGAAGTTTTCCATCTACATAATGTATAGTACAACTTAACCCATCAAGTTTTGGTTCTACAATAAACTCAAGTTCTTTTAAAGGAACATATTTTGATATTCTTTCTGCCCAATCATAGATTTCTTTTTCTGAATAAGTATTGTCTAATGATAACATTGGAGATGTATGTTTAACCTGTTTGAATTCTTTTACAACCTCACCTGAAACACGTTGAGTAGGAGAATCAGGTGTGATAAACTCTGGGTACTTTTCTTCTAATTCTTTAAGCTCTCTATATAGTTTATCATACTCATAATCTGATATTTCAGGTTGGTTTAAAACATAGTACAAATAATCGTGATATCTTATTTTTCTTCTTAATTCTTCTATGTACTCTGCAATTTTTTGTTTACCCATTTTTTCTTTCATAGTTTATTTATCCATCTACCAAAACTTTATTTTCTCGTACCAATTTTATCCTATCCAAAATACCGTTAACGAAACGACCAGAATCTTTTGTAGAATATTCTTTTGCTATCTCAATCGCTTCATTTATTATAACTGATATGGGAGTTTCTGGACAGCATAGAAATTCACATGTTGCTAATCTTAGTATATTTCTGTCAATAGCAGAAAGTCTCTCCATTGTCCAGTTTTTTAAATATTTTTTTATTATTTTGTCAATAAGATTAGAATTTTGTAGTGTTGCAATGATAAGAAAAGAAGCAAATTTTTTTATTTGCTCATTATACTCTTTGTCCTTATTAAAAACATAATCAAAAGCTTCACTAACAGTAATCTTAGCTAAATCAATTAGATATAATGCGTTCAATGCGATTATACGAGCTTTTCTTCTTACACCTATAGATTTTGACTTATTGTTCCGCATTATTAAAGTTTCAAAAGCTACTTATCAATTTTTAAATTTAGCAACTCTAATAATGTCAAAGCTGCTTGAGCTCCTTTGTTACCAAGTTTTGTTCCTGCGCGTTCTATTGCTTGCTCTAAATCATCAGGTGTAATTATACCATATGCAATAGGTAGCATTGTTTCAAGCATAACTTGTGCAATACCTTTTGTAACTTCCGTTGCTATATACTCATTATGAGAAGTATCACCTTTTATTATCGCGCCTAAAGCAATTATTCCATCGTATTTTTTAGTTAAAGCAACTTTTTTACAAACATACGGTATTTCAAAACTTCCAGGTACCCAAACAATATCAATGTTGTCTTTAGATACATCATGTCTTAATAGGATATCAACCGCACCGTCCAATAAACTTTTTGTTATAAATTCATTAAATCTTGCGACCACAATACAAACTTTTTTATCTTTACCTAAAAATTTCCCTTCATAAACTTTATTTGTCATAGTTTATGCTTCCTCCCTTATTTCTAAAAGATATACAAACTTATTTTTAAATTTTCAACATATTAAAGTTTAAGTTTTTCTTTCTCTACCACTAACCATTATTATAGATAACAAAACAAAAATTAAAAAAGCCTGAAATAATATTATCATTGCTATAATATCTGTTGCTTGGGTATATCTTAGAATTATAGAATAAAGTCCTAAACAAAAAGTAATAAGTAGTATCATACCAACAGCTGAAGGAACTGAAAAATTTAAATTCAATAATCTGTGATGTATATGATCTTTACCTACATACTCTATCCACTCTTTAAAATTTCTCACTTTTTTATTTTTTATCCTTGAAATTGTTATATATATCATATCGTATATAGGAACTCCTAATATCAAAACCGGTGTTGAAAGTGAAACAACTGGATTCTTCTCAGCCCACCATCCTACTACAGATATGGAAGCAAGAATAAACCCTATGAAATTTGCTCCACAATCTCCTAAGAATGTTTTGGCTTTATGCCAGTTATATGGTAAGACGCCTAAACATGCTCCAATTAAAGCAGATGAAATATAACTTACATATTTTTGATTTGTTAATAAAGAAATAAGTAAAAACAAAAAAGAACAAAAACTTCCAAATCCTACAACTAATCCATCAACACCATCAAGAAAGTTTATTGCATTTGTGATACCAACAAACCAAACAATTGTAATAATTATTTCCAATAAATTTTCTAAAGGAAACCCATGTGGAATCGCGGTAATTCTGTATCCAAAAAATATTACAATCAAAGTTGCAAAAATTTGAACTAAAAGTTTTAAACCAGCAGATAAACCATAAATATCATCTAAAAAACTTACAAAAAAGATTATAGAGCTTGAAATAAGTATTCCCAAGATCTCTTTTGCAAACTGGACATTTCTTAGCAACACCAAAATAAATGCAGTATAAATAGCAACTCCTCCAATCCTTGGCATAGAGGTATCATGAATTTTTCTATTATTGTCAGGTATATCCAGAATTCTATATCTATAAGCAAAGTTTATTACAAAAGGTGTTAAAAAATAAGAAATACAAAAAGCAAGGATTAAAAGGAAAAGCCATCTAATATTCAACAAATATGCTTGCCTTCCAACTTCTCTATAAAAAAACAAAAAAGCGATTATTAATATTAAAAAAAACTGTTTGATAATTTTTGATTTCATTTAGTTTTATAGTAATTATCTAAAGATAACCTCAATGGAACAAAACCTTCTGCATATTTAACTCTGTTTTGGTATCCTCTATAAATTCCTGTAGCTAACATAGCATCAATTATAGACATACCTTTTATTTTTGTAGAGTTTACTTGTGACCTATGAAGTTTTAACAGATTAATTTTTTTATCAATCATATTCGTTATATCTACAAATAAAGTTGGAGAAAATTCAATACTTGATGGTGATTCGTAAAATAGCACATTTCTTATGTATCTTGTAGCAGTAATAGTCGCTTCTGCAACATTCCTGTGATCCTGATGGGTATCATTAAAGTAATGCGTAAAGATTAAATCTGCTGATACATCTTTTATCACACATTCTATTGTATCTATGAGTTTTTTATTAAACTCAATTTGAGTATCTTTATATCCTCCCCAAAAAAGTTCAGCACCTAAATATTTGCAAACTTTTTCTTGTTCTTTGGACCTTATGTTAGGATCTCCTCCAACTTCACCTTTTGTCATAACAAGTATATATATTTTTGCGTTTTTAGAAAATTTTAAAAGTGTACCACCGCAACCAAATTCAAAATCATCTGGATGTGAACTTATAACTAATATTTTCATATATTTATTTACTCCTTGTCATTATAACAAAATATTATAACGAAAAACTTTCAATAACTTCTTTTATAAAATCTTTATTTATAAATTTCAACCCCATGCCCATCGCAACAAGTAAAGCAGTATCACATATATGATTAATTCTTCTTGGAATTCCTCCTGAATGTTGATATATGACTTCAATTGCTTCCGGTAAGAACGGGTTTTGTTTAGCCTCTGCTACATATAATCTATGTTTTATATATTCTTCTGTTTCTTTTTGATTTAAAGATGTTAAATAATATCTCATTGCGATTCTTTGATTTAACTGTTTTATACTTTCAACTTTTTCTTTTAGTTCAGGCTGACCTAATAATAAAATGGTTACCAAAAATTTGTCTTCAAGTTGATAATTTAAAAGCAACCTTATCTCTTCAAATATATTAGCGTTATCTATACTATGTGCTTCATCAATTATAACTACGGTCTTTTTTCCATCCATAAGATTTTCTTTTAAAATATTTTCTAATTTAATAAGAACATCTGCTTTTCTTGTAGGCACTTCATGCAATCCTAAATTATAAGAAATCATTCTTAACATCTCAATTTCATCAAGCTTGGGATTGTTAATTATCGCTATTTTATATACATCTTTTTGTAGCTCTTTAAGGAGTGCCCGTGCAAGAAGAGTTTTTCCACAACCATAAACTCCTGTAAGAAGGCCAGCTCCTTTTTGTTCTTTTACAGTATAAAGCATCCTTGTGAGAGCTTCTTCATGTTGTGGTGAACTATAAAAAAATTTTGGATCCGGTGTGTTTTCAAATGGTTTTTCTTTTAATCCCCAATATTGCTCATACATAAATTTAAATTATTTTAAGATTTTTTTTGTTATTTTAGAAATATAATTCACTTCTTTTGTATCTAAAGATGGATATATGGGTAAAGATAAAGTCGTGTTATATAATAATTTCGAATTTTTACATATAAACTTTCCATAGTAATATTTGTCTAAAGGCAAAAAAATAGGTTTTGCAGCTTCTATATCAAATTTTTTATAATTAGCTATAATTTCATCTATATTTTCTTTGTCTGTTATTTGTATTATAAATCTATAAAAAACAGGTTCTGTATTTTTTAATGGTTCAAATATTTTAATATTTTTACAATTTTTTAATCTATTTTTGTAGTATTCAAACAACTTTCTTCTTTTATTGACAAAGTACTCTATTTTTTCAATCTGTTGCAGTCCCATAATTGCTTGCACTTCTGATAACTTGTAGTTATATCTCAATTTGAATTTTCTTTTTTTATCATATTCTTTTAAATCTTTTATAATTGAATAAATTTTTTTGTTATTAGTTAAAATAATTCCACCTTCACCAAAAGTAGTAATCAACTTTGTAGCATAAAAAGATAAGACATTTATAATTCCAAACTTACCCACCATTTCACCATCAATTTTTGCACCTATACTTTGTGTCGTATCTTCAATAACAGGAATTCCAAGTTCTATAATCTCTTTAATATTTTTTGCAGGATAACCAAACATATGAGGAACAATTATAGCTTTTGTTTTTTTTGAAATATATTTTTTTACTTCTTTAAAATCAATATTAAAATCATCTAAATCAACATCAACAACTACAGGTTTAGCTCTAATATAAAGTATTGCATTCAACAAAGCAGCACAAGTAAAGGATGGAATAATAACCTCTGAATTTTCATCAACTCCTAAAGCTAATAAAGCCAAATGAAGAGCAGATGTACCTGAAGAGACAGCTATTGCGTATTTTGTATCAAAAAATCTACAGACTTTTTGTTCAAATTTTTCAACAAAGATATTTTCTGATAAGTATTCTGCATTGAGGATTTTCTTTATATTTTCTAAAATAACTTTTTTTTCTATTATAGTTGGTTTGGAATGCGGTATCATAAAAAGTTAAAGTTTTAATAATTTAATTGTCTCTTCTTTACCAACATTAAAAATCATATCAATAATTGACAAATTTGGAATAAAATTACCAAAAAGTTGAGGATATTCAGGTGTGTGGTATTCTTGAAATATAACCTGGATGTTGTTCTTTTCAAATTCTTCAACAATTAGATAATCTTTTGCTCCGCTTCCAGAGATATAAATATCTGCATTCAATATTTTGCATATATTTACAAGTCTTTGTGTTTTTTCACCCTCAACCTTAAGTTCAGAAGATTTTACAATTTTTTTATCAATATTTAAATAAGAAAGTATCATATTTATAGAAGCTATATTTACATCTACCAACATTTTATATTCTTTATTTAACAAATCTTCAATATATGGATAAAAATCAGAAAAATTTTTTGCTTTTTGATAATTAAATCTTATAGTTTTTAAATGGTCTTTTCGCCAAAGGACATTGTTGTCTATCTCTATTTCATTAATTTTTTGTCCAAAGTTATAATGTACAGGTACTGTAAGCCATACCTCTCCATTAGGTGATTTTATCCTGTTTCTATTTTGCCATTCATTCTTTTTATACTGCACATCATCTAAAAAAACAAAAATATCTGATTGTAAAATTTTGTTAAAATATCCAGGCCAGGGTAAATACTGTGGTTGATGTATTGCTATTTTCATTCTATAAATATTGGATTTGTTGCAATTTTGTGTGGATATTTTGATTCAATATAAATTCTATAATATGATAATTTATTAGGATTTAAATCTTTAAAAATTATCTTTGCTGGAGTAAAAGTTTTCTGTCTATAGACTAGAGTATTGTTGGAAATTATAAATACCTCTATCTCTGAATTGGTTTTGTCTGAAAATTCAACTTCAAATTCTAAAACTACCTCAGAGTTATTTAACTTATATTTTTCACCAAACATTGCTGATTGAGAGCAAACTTTAAAATTTTTTAATAATAATTCTTTGTCTTCATTTCTCCACAAAGCATAAAAATTTCCATTTTTTAACGCTTCTATTATACTTCTATAATTTTTATCTTTAACATAAAGGATATTCTTTCTTACATATAATGGATCTGAGGACTCACCAAAATCAACCTCGGAATAACACCAAACAGGTCTTTTCCTTATCCTTTTACAATATTCAGTTAAAATATTATCCCAAATTTTACAAACTCCACCTACATCCCTATACCCCTCTGCAAAAATGCTAAAACCATTGTAATTATATGTTTTTAACAATGATTCACCATATGGTATTGTTTGAGTAAGAATCTTCAATTTCTTTATAGTCTGAAGCAAATATTTTTTTTCATAATTTGTCGCTTCAGGATGTGCCCAAATAATTAATGGAGTTATTGAGTTTGTCTTGTAATATTGCGGAATAGAGTTAATATAGTTGATTAAATTTTGGTATGGGAGTTCAGAATAATTTTTATATTGGTCAAAAGGTAAGTACTTAAAAGGATAATTTATTGTCAAAAAAATTATAGAAAAAATAACTAAAAATTTTGATTTAAAAAAAATTCCTAATAAAAGAAAAACTATTGGCCAAAAAGATAAAATTCTGATCTTACCAGCATTAGATTCATTACCGATTACTGGTAAAAAATAAAATATATTTTTTTTATCAAGACCTATTATTAACATATGTTTATGAAGATTATTTATAACCAAAGAATTTTCTTCAACAGACCAAAAATAATGAGGTGTGATTTCAAGTCCAGGTATTACAATTACATCTTTCTGTTTTTTGTTCATTTCTTCTATTTTTGACAAATATTTATCAAAACCAATTTTCATAACAGAAGGTGAACTCATAGATTTTTTAATAACACCTCTAAATGGCCAAACACCATATTCTACTTTTCTTAAAAAATGATCTGTCAAAACAACACAATCAATATTATGTTGTTTTGCTAACTCTACAATTTCTTCTATAGAATCTTTACCACTGCTAAAATTAGAATGGATATGTAAAACACAACTTATAGTAGTAAAACTTAAATTATAGTTTTGTTGAGCAAATAAGAAATTTAAACTTAACAAAAAAATAATAAATATAAATTTTTTCATAAAGTTTAATTTTGTACTATAAATTAATTATTGCCTCTGAACTAACAACCCTCAACTATTAACTATCCCGCAACTTGCGAATTGACTATAAATTAACATTTTATAAAGATTTTCTAACAAAAACAACATTCTTTCCAGACTAAATTGTGGATATCCATCAACAATTTTATAAACCCATTTTTTTGCATTTTCTCCCATTTTAGTACGCAAATTTTTATCATTAATAAGCTTAACAATTGCTTTAGCAAGTTTTTGTGGATCCTTAGGTAGGACTAATATTCCTGTTTCATTATTTATAACAACTGATGGTATACCTTGAACATTAGTTGCAACAACAGGTTTTCCTAAAAGTTCTGCTAAAACTATTGTTTTCCCCATACCTTCATTTATTGATGGTTGAACATAAATATCCATAATTGACATTAACTCAGCAACATCTTCACGCATACCAGTAAATATAAATTTGTCTTTTAAACCCAATTTTTCTACTTTTTCTTCTAAGAACTTTCTTTCAGAACCATCACCGACAATGAGGAAGTAGATAGAAGGAAGTGGACAGGAGGAATGTAAAGATAAAATAATTTTTGCAGCATCTACAAGATATCTGATACCTTTTATTGGCTCAAGCCGTGCAACTGTACCTATAACTATTGAATTTTTTGGAATACCCAATTTTTCTTTTAATTCTGAATTCTGCAATTTACAGGAAACTTTTAACTCCAAATTATAATCAATACCAGACGGTATAACAATCCATTGTTGTTCTTTACCTACTCCAAAACTTAATGATTCATTTTTTTCACCTTCAGTTAAAGCAACAAGTTTGTCAGTAATTTTTGCAGTAAAACGCTCAAGGAACAAAAATAAAAGTGTTTTAAGTTTTCCATAATAACCATAAAAAATATGACCGTGAGGAGTGTGAATGATTTTTGTAGCTTGTAGCTTGTAGCTTGTGGTTCGTGCCAACCAAGCAGCCCATCTACCAATAATCCCTGCTTTTGACGAGTGTGTATGAATAATATCAGGTTTTTCTTTAATTATAATCTCCAAAATTTTAAAAAAAGCAACAATATCTTTTACCGGAGAGATTTCTCTCTGTAAAAATTTCACATAATAGTTTTTAAAATTTAAATTAAGTTTTGTTTCACCACCATATATCAAAATTATTTCGAAATTAATTTTTTTACTAAAATGCTCACAACAAAATAAAACATTTTCCGCAGAACCCCCTTTATCTAACCTGGTTATAATATGCACTATTTTCATTTTCTTGCATAAATTATTAAAGAGGTAGAAATTACAAACCTGCCAAGGGAAATAAAATATAAGATTTGCGAAATATAATAATATATTGTCTTCAAACGATTTAAAATCTTTGCCCCAATTTTAGATTGCAAATAAGGGTCGTCAACAGTGAGTTGGGAATTATAAATTTTTATAAATCTAAATCCATTATTAAATAAAAGATGTATAATGGATTTTCTTGTGAAACCATAATAGTGGATTGTCGCCGGAGACAAAATCATCTTTTGTAAAAATCTTCTTAATCTGTGCAAAAAAAGATGTATTTGTGCATTCCTTATTCTAATTAATAAAATACCTCCTCTCTTCATCATTCTAAATACTTCTTTAATTTCTCCATTTGGATCACACATTTGATCTAAAACATCCCATAATGTTACAACATCAAAATGTTCGTTAGGAAAATTTGCACTTTTTAAATCTCCATAAAAAATAGAGTTTGCAATTTCCGGTCTTTTTTCTTTAGCATAAAGCACTGCTTTATCTGATATTTCAATCCCGTTTACATCAAAACCAAAATTTTTTGCTAACTCAAGAAAAAAACCATCTGAACATCCAATGTCCAATAAAGATAACTTTTTATTTCCGGAATTTAAAATTTTTAAAGTTCTTCTAATATGTTGAAAGAAAATATTTCTTTTTGAATAATTTATTTTATCATAATAGTAATCAGGTATATTATCATAATAAATTTTTATATTTTCTAAGCTTTCATTCTCAGTCTTTTCAGTACTCCAATAAAAAACTCCACAATTTTTACATTTTAATAAAATTTTTTTATTATATAACAATATAGCTTTTCTTTTATCACTTTTACAAATTTGACAAATTTTCATATATTATTTTCGTAAATCAAACTTTTAACTTTCTTAATAACTTTTCTTACAAAAACACCTATCCATTAAAAGTATTACTTTTGAAGCAACTTCTTCCGGAGTTATTTTAGTCAAACAAATAAGTTTATTACATTTATATTTATAGCAAGGTCTTTTACACTCTATATCTTCTCTTCTTACAATCTCATATCTATCTTTGGGAACAAAAGGAGCAAACCTTGATACATCGCCTGGTCCAAAAATTGCTACAACTTTTGTTCCCACAGCAGCTGCTAAATGCATTAGACCTGTATCGTTTGCAATAAACAAATCCAACTTTTCCAGAAATGCTGGTAGCTCATTAATTGAAATTATTCCATTAGTTATTATTACATTCTCAAAATCATCAGCAATTTTGTAAGCATCAGTAATTTCGGATATACTTCCTGTAATAAATATTTTTGCCTTATATCTTCTATTAATAATGTTTATCAATTTTTTCCAATTCTCAATTGGCCATCTCCTAGAAGGTCTAAATCCTCCAGGATTAATGCCAATAAGCTTCTCATCTGATAGTTTCAATTTACTAAAATATTCATTGACAAAACTTCTGTCTTTTATAGGAAAACTAATATATTTTGGTTGGGTATAAATACCAAGCGGTTCCAGAAGCTTATATGTAATCTCAACCTCCGAGTGTTCTTCTATTCTTTTTTCATAAATAGGATATGTATAAAAAAAACCTAATCCATTTATGTTTCTACCTATTGTAATTTTTCCACCTATAAGTTTTTGGAGCAATAACATTTTAACCATACCAAGAAAATTCTCTGTTGCACGAAGGTTGATAACAATATCAAACTTTTGTTTTTTTAACATCTTTATTGTTTTAAATATTTCAATCAATTTTGCAAGTTGAATATATTTATATCGCATCGGAATACAATATACTTCATCAATCATATCTAATTTCTTTGAAATCTCAGCTGATCTTGAAATAGTTAACAACTTTATGGAAGAATTCTTATAATGCCCTTTTATCTCTTCTAATAAAGGGACCATCATTACAATATCACCTATTCCTCCAAAATTTATGATAAGAATATTTTTTGGTTCCCTTTTGTTTTGACTTTTTAGGCGAGAATTTAATCTTGGAAAATCTATTCTATTTTTTTCCATCCATTCAGCTAATACAAGTAGAGACCAAAGTTGGTCAGAATAGTTTTTTCTATATTCTAAATGTTCTTTCCACATCTTATTTATAAATTCGTAATTTAATAATTCACTAAACTTTCTTTCCTTTATAAACTCTTCCACTTTATATTTCAATTCTTTTCTCAACCAAATAGAAAGTGGTACCGTAAAACCCATTTTTTTCTGATTGATGATTTCCTGTGGTAAATATTTTCTTAGAAGTTTCTTTAACAAATACTTTAAAGAAAATCCCTTCATCCTTAAATATGTTGGTATACTTGCAACAAATTCAATAACGCGATGGTCACAAAAGGGAACCCTTAACTCAATTGAGTTCGCCATACTCATTCTGTCAGCCATACATAGCAAGTCATCAACTAAATATGAATTAATATCTGTAAACATCACTCTGTTTAATAAATCTTCTTTTTCATAATAATTAAAAAAATAAGATATATGTGGAGCGTCATTTATTTTCCTAATTTCTTCTAAAAACTCTTTTTTGTAAAAAATTTCTTTTTCTTCATTAGAATAAAAAGAAACAAAAGATAAATAACATTCAGCTAAAGTTGGTTTATTTAAACCATATATGAATCTTTTAACTCTACCTGTTAGATTAAAAGGAGAATAAGTTTCCGGTATATGATGAACTAATTTCTCTATGAATTTCAATTTAGGAAAATAATTAGCAAGTTTAATGCCTTGATATCTTGGATATCCACAAAATAACTCATCCCCTCCAATACCTGTTAATGCAACTTTAAGTTTTTCTGAACTAAACTTTGATATAAGATATGTTACTATTGAAGAGGAATCGGCAAAAGGTTGATCAAAAGATAAAACTAAATTAGGCAATAAAGAAAACGCTTCTTTAGGATTTACAATATATACATAATGATTAATTGATAACAATTTAGAAATTTTTTCGGCTTTATTTAATTCATTATATTCACTATAGGTAGAAGGATAAACGATAGTAAAAGCATTCAAATCTGAAATTATTTTTGAAGCATATAAAGCTACTGTTGAGGAATCTAATCCACCGGATAAAAAAATACCAATAGGTACATCACTAAGTAAATGTTGTTTTATAACTTCTTCAAGTAATGAATTCAAATTCTCTATATACCAATCCTCTCTATAATTTGTTTTTTCAAAGTTTAAACTCCAATATTTTTTTATCTCAAATTTTCTTTCTCTATAAATTATATAACTTGCAGGAGGAAGTTGAAAAATATGTTTATAAATCGTATTAGGAAAAGGGATATAGAGAAATGTGAAATATTCGTCAATAGATTTAAGGTTTATTTCTTTGGAAACTTCCGGATATTGTAAAATTGATTTTATCTCTGATCCAAAAATTAAATCTCCATTAAAGATTGAATAAAAAAGTGGCTTAATTCCAATTCGGTCCCTTGCAATAAACAATTTTTTTTCTTTTTTATCCCATAAAGCAAAGGCAAACATTCCACAAAGGTATAAAACGCATTCCTCTTTATAATCCTCATATAAGTGTACAATAACTTCTGTATCTGTGTTGGTATAAAACTTATGTCCTTTTGCTTCAAGAATTTTGCGTAATTCAAGATAGTTATAGATTTCTCCATTAAAAATCATAACAACTGACTTATCTTCATTGAATATAGGCTGGTCACCTCTTATTAAATCAATAATTTTTAATCTCCTAACTCCTAAATTTATTCCGTCATCAAAATAATATCCTTCACTATCTGGTCCACGATGACTAATAACTTCAGTCATCTTTTTTAAAACTTCTATATTGTTTATCCCTGTAAATCCACAAATTCCACACATATTAATTTCTCTTTTTTATATTTCTATATATCTCTTCATAAAAATTTTCGTATTTTAAAATAATTTTACTAAAATCAAATCTTTCTTTTACATACTGCTTTGCATTTTCTCCTATTTTTTTCGCTTTTTCTTCCTCTTTTAATAATTTCAAAATTCCATAAGCTAATAGATGAGGATTTTTAGATGGCACAAGAATTACATTATTTTCTGGAACTACACTTTCTCTAACTCCAGGAATATCGGTTGCTACAATAGGTTTACCTAAAGCCATTGCTTCTAACAAAACTATTGGTTGCCCTTCCAAAATAGATGGTAATATAAAAACATTTAAGGAAGAAATAATCTCTTTTACATTAGTACAAAAACCCGTGAAAATTACTTTTTGTTGTAAACCTAATTTTTTTACTTTATTTATAAGTTTATTTTTTAACTTGCCTTCGCCTACTATCAAATATTTTAATCTTTCTCTTTTTTCATTAGGTAATTTTTCTTCTAAAATTTTTATTGCATCAATAAAATATTCAAATCCTTTTTGCCATACTAATCTTCCTACTGTTCCAATCAGAATTGTATTTTCTTCTAAACCTAAACTATTCCTTATATTCCTGCTGCAGTCTACATCAACAATATAGTCGTTTAATTCAATCCCATTATAAATTATTTCTATATTCTGCGGTTTAATAAAATGGTATTTAATCAATCTCCTTTTTAATTCATTTGATACGACTATAAATTTATCAGTTAATCTTTCACTTATAAAGTTTAAAATAATATAAAAAATTTTTTTAAGTATAAATACATCAAATCCCTCAACTAGCATTGCTACTGTAGTAATCACAGGAACACCTGCAAATTTAGCAGCGAAACTTGCAAAAAAACTAGATCTTGCACCTTGACTATGGACTATATCTATTTTATTTTTTACAATAATGTGTTTAAGATAAAATATATTTCTAAAATTGAATCTATTAGAGAAATCTATATGTATAATTTGGGAATAATTTTTTATCTTATCAGCAAAAATTCCTTTGTTAAAACAAGCAACATATACTTCAAACTTCTCCCTATTTATATTTCTAATAATCTGTTCAAAAGAACGTTCACCACCTCCGTACTCTTGGTTCTCTATTACAAACAAAATTTTAATTTTTTGTTTCATTTTATTCTTCATTTAATTTATAAAAAATCAAAATAATATATCAGTTCTACTTATAATTTTGCCATCTCTATATATAATTTTATATGGAGATTTTTCAGATAATTTGATAATGGTTTTTGGTAAATTTCCATTATATGGTTCTAAGTTTTTAATTAAATAATTCATATAAAATTTAGCAGCAAGTTTTATATCAGAAATATTCCATTCTTCCTTAATTTTTCTGATCATATAAGAATATATATCCTCTTTAGTTTTTTCTTTTTCAGCCAACCATTGTAAATAAAAATAACCTTCTAAGTGCCTTTCAGCAGATTTTATATTTAGATGGAATCCAATGGGACGGTTATATTCCAAAATTTTGTAAAATTTTGGAATTTTAACAGCTTCCATTTTGACATGCAATTTTTTATTACAATTTTCAATTTTAATTGGGTTTTCTATCCACCTTTCAATACTTACATATTTAATTTCTTCAGAATAAGTAAAAATTTCTATATCTTTACGAAATTTAAGATTATAAAACTGATGATGGAAATCTCCCATTAACTCAATTAAAGTTGGATTAATATAATAATATCTATTGTTATCTAATTTATATAACCATTTTTTAAATTCAGAAAACCAATTTTCGTTTTCTTCTATAGCAATAAAATCTGCATCCCATTTTAAAATCCATTTATAAGATGTTTTAGATAAAGCAAAATTACTAAATTCCCACAAATTTCTATTATAATAATTAAAAACCTTTAAATGTGATATCTTGTGTGATAATTCATTCAATATATCAATGGAACCATCGTTAGAACCTGTGTCAACTACTATAATTTCATTTACGAAATCTTTTATAGAATTTAAGGAGGCTTCTATATATTCTCGCTCATTGTATACTCTCACAATAGCACTTATTCCATCTTTTCTAAAACTAGGTTTGGGTATAATATTTAAATATGTAGAGTAAGACAAAATTTCTCTAAAAATTTGCTTCAATAAATTATTTTTGAGCATATTATTATAGTAGTTATTTTTTACACACTGCTACAAGTGTTACTACTTCATCATCTATTTCTCCAGTATATATAATATGTTTAAACGAAATTTTATCCAGAGTCAATTTCCTTTTAAGCTTGAGAATTATATTACCTATAAAATGTCTAATTTTTTTAGGAATAATCAATCTAAAATAAAATTTGTCAAATTTTATTTTCTTATTTTATTAAACTCATTTTCTACTTCTCTAAGTTCTTTTCCAAACTTACGACCATAAATCTTTACATCTGAAAAGTAGACTTGTAATAAATTTTTAAAAGACTCATAGCTATATTCACGAACATGAAATGGATTGAGTGGTTTTTCTGTATGTGTTTTACTATAAGGAGTAAAAATAATTGCTTTTCCAGATGGTTTTAAAACTCTTACAATTTCTTCTAAAAATTTTTTGTCTTCAGATATGTGTTCAATTGTGTCTTGAGAAATAACAGCATCAAACATAGAATCAGGAAAGTTTAAGTTTCTGCAATCCATTATTAAAAATGTTAAATTTGTTTTTTTATATTTTTTAATTGCAAAATTTATAGCTTTCGGTGAAATATCTATACCTATCACCTTGTACCCTTTTTCTGCTAAATAATTTGACCCATATCCAGTTCCACATGCAGCGTCCAAAATTACCATATTTGAAGTACCTCTAAATTGTCTTTCAGCCCAATAGTAACCAGACAACATGAAAATATATTGAGTATCGGTTGTACACTCTTTTCTTCTTTCTTCAAAAATATGCTTTTTAATTTTAAATTCCATAAATATTTTTTATTTGTAATAATAGATTTGAGGTTAAATCTTTAATATTAAAATTTTCCTCAACACACTTACGAGCATTCTTGCTAATTAATATATATAGTTCATCATTATTTAATAATTCTAACATTGCTTTTACCAAACTTTTTAAATCCCTTTTTCTAATTAAAAAACCACATTGATTACATTTAAATATATCTTTTGTCGCCCCTGTATCTGTAGCTATAACAGGTTTAGCGCAAGAAAGCGCCTCTATTATTATTGTAGGTAAACCTTCAATTCTTAAAGATGGATGAAGGAATATATCACATGCATTCAAGTAATCACTAACCTCTTGATATTCTACATAACCAACAAATTTTGTTTTTTTCGATAAATTTAATTTTTTAATTAAAAAGTTAATTTTTTCCTTCTCTGGGCCATCTCCAATTATTAACAAAAATACTTTCTTATATATCTTTTCTACTATATTAAAAGCATTAACAGCAATGTAAACTCCTTTTTGTTTCGTAAGTGAAGATGCTATACAGAAAACTTTATAGTTTTCCGGGATATTTAATTTTTTTCTAATTATTTCTTTTTTATTTATGTCAGGTAAAAATTTGTCAGTAAATATACCATTGTAACTGACTAATATATTTTCTTTTTTGAATCTCATTGCTATAGTTTCTCCTGTTGCAATTATTCCATCTATGTTTTTTATCATTTTACACTCGTATATATATAGATGTAAAATTTCTGGCAATTTAATCAAAAAGAATTTTATGTAATCAATGATATTTTTACAATCATATAGTTCATTCCAAATATTATCTATTATTCTACCATATGCAATCATAAACATTAAAGGGTGAGGCTTAATTAAAGAAATTGAATAACCTGATACACTTTGGCTTAACACTATATCAAATTTATTTTTTTCATTAAGTTTCTTAAACATATCCTTTGAAAATCTCCACCATTTCTTGGAATAAACTCCCGATGGTGTTCTTGGCAAATAAAACACATATAAATTTTTGCTTCTTTCTTCACATAAACTTTTAAAAGATGTAGTAATAATAAAAACTTGGTGCCCTAAATCAAGTAAAGATTGTACCAGATTCTCTAAATGAGTTTCCATCCCTCCATAATTGTGTTTTAATGTGCTTTTAGCTAAAACGCATATTTTCATTACATTATAAGTAATTTATAAAAAATAAAATTAACTAAAACTTTTTCTTAAATATTTCAAAATAACCTTTAATATCTTGTTTTCTTAATATTAAAATATCTAATATTGAATGTTTCGTAATCTTTAAATATGAAACTATTAAATAAACTGTTCCTATGGTGTATGCTATGGTAGACGTTAAAGCAGCACCATTCACTTTATATTTTGGAATAAGTATAAAATCAAGAACTACAGTGAAAACACATGCTATTGCAGAGGATTTTGTCACCTCTTCTGGTTTTTCATATCCAGCCAAAGCATAACCTATTACCAATCCAACCCCTAGGGAAATCACTCCAGGAATTAAAAACAAAGTAGGAATTATAGAATCCACAAACTTTGAAGAATATAAAAAAACCAATATAGGACGAACAAATACGGCTAATATTAAACCAAACAAAAACATTATAAATATATTTTGTCTTATTATACTATCAGTAGTAGTTGATGATTCATTAGTATTAGAAGAGGTAGCTGAGGAAGAAAAAATTACTCTTGACAAAACATTTGAAAGTGTTAACAAATTTTCAGTTATTCCTACTGCTATAGTATAAATTCCTAAATAATATGTTCCAATAAAAAAGTTTATTAGAAGAGAATCCAATCTACGATTAGCATAATTAAATAATCCACTAACAAAAAATTTCCCACCAAATTTAATTTGTTCTCTTAAAACCTCTGGTTCAAAGCAAATACCAATTTTTGTATATTTGCTTATGAAATACATGCAATAGATAATTTCAATTATGAGTGACAAAGAAAAAATAATCATTACGATTTGAACAGTGATTTTTAAAAAAAAGGAAAATACTATTAACAAAAATATAAATGCTATATTATTCAGCAATCTACCCCAACTTACAACTTTTATTTCAGAAAGACCTAATAAAACCGAAGCAAATCCTCCCCAAAATAAAGTAAGAGGAATAACTAGGAAGGATAAATAATAAAGTTCTATTTTAATATTATATTTTACTATCTTTAAAATAAAATCGCTTAAAAAAAAGTAGATCAAAAAACAAATTATAGATGTTGTGATCACATAAAAGTTTAGACTTTTAACTACTTTTTCTATAAAGAATCTCTTCTTACCAATCAAGACTGTAGTTGCTTCTCCTATGCCGAATGAAAAAAACATTATAAATATCCATGGAATCAACAATGCTAAGGCATATTCACCTCTTCCTTGGGGCCCTAACATTCTTGCTAATAAAATACTTATAAAGAATTTAATAACAAGATTTAAGAACTCTGAAATACTACTAACTAATATATTGGAAAAAAAATTATCCTTAAAGTTTTCCATAAATTAAAATTTTTTACATTTTTGTTAATACAATTTCCCTTTTATATCTAAGATTCCATCAATTATAGCCTCAATTATTAACCTAATCTCAAAACACTTAAACTTTCTATTCCTAATAAAAGAGTTGAGAATATAAATAGGTAATCCAAAAAATAATATTATAAATATTGACAAAACTTTTCCTAAAAATGTTAGATGCTTTTTAATGATAAAAATTTTATTTCTATAAATGTAATATAATCTTTCTGGAGTCAATTTATCTACTCCAACATCATGTTCTACTACAGCATATGGATTATATACTATTTTATAACCTATTTTTCTTACTCTTAAACAAAAATCTACCCCTTCGTGAGATCTATAAAAATCCTCACAAAAACCATTTATTTTTGTAATGACTTCTTTTCTTACCAACATACATCCGGGTTCTATCCAATCGCATTCTAAAAGATGCTCACTATTTATAGCATAATATCTTCCAGTCCATTTATTTAAAAAATTTGCTGATTGAAGAACAATTAAGGGATTTTTATGTAGTAAAATCTTAGGTCCTACTACACCTATCTCATTATCTCTTAAGATGCTATCCACTAAAATATTTATTGTGTCTTTGTGTATATAAATATCATCATCCAGAAATAATAAAAATTTACTATTTTCATTTACATTTTTTGTTAAGACATTTCTAGCCTTTATCAGACCTACATTGTTGGATGACGATATTACTTTAATTTTATTCAAACCTTTCAATTTAATTTTTTCAACTAATAAATAAATCTCTTTAACATAATCATCTCCACTTCCATCATCAAATATTATCACTTCAATATTTTCCAATGGATAATTTTGATTAAGGATGGCTTCTAGACAATTTTGTATCTTTTCCTTCCTTCTAAAAGTAGGAATTAAAATACTTATTGATGGAAAGATATCTCTCATTTTTTTAATTGAGATATTGATATTACAATACCACATAAAAACCAAAATGGTTCCATTATACGGATGATTATAAAAGTGTTTGCTCCAACTGAGTGAAAAAGCAATCCAACTAAAGATGATATCACACATAAAGAAATGGATTTTAGCAATGGGTCTTGTGCTGTTTTAAAAGTATATATAGAATTTTTGAATACAGAAAATATAAGCCATAAAAATATTGTAAATCCTAAAATTCCTGTTTCTCCTATTATTAGTGGGATCTGTGTATCAACAAGGCCTACACCTGTAACACCGAAACCTAAAATGGGGCGTTTAGGTAAAAACTCAAAAATAATTCTTTGCCAGGACTTAACTCTTGCTAATGCAGAAAGTTCTTTAACTTTAAATCCTAAAATTACTGCCTCTTCTTCTGAGTATGTTGGTCCTGCAAATGTCTCCTTGATTCTTTCAACAACAGTAGCTGTTGCTGAGGGAAACACAATAGGTGATAAAGCAAAAAGTAGTAAAACTCCACTTAAAATTAATGTTCTTTTTTTCTCGGTTAAAAAGATAATTGTTAGCACCATGGGAACAAAACTAAAATAGCTTGACCGTGATTTTGTATATGCTAAAGGAATTAAGGAAAATATTATCAAAAATAAATACAAAAAATTTGTTGTTGGAAGTTCTGAATAACAGAATAAACTTATAAGTAATGAAATAACAATAATTAGATATCCTCCATAAGTATTTGCCTCTCCAGCACCTACTTCACCACCAGTTAATGTTGCTTCAGCACCTGGTGCATCAAATGGTGCATAAATTCTTGGAACTTTACCTATAAGAGAAATTCCATAAATATTAACTACTACAGAAGTTATCAGAAATGCTATTACAAGATTCTTAACTTGTTGTCTTGTTTGAACAATTTGCGTCGTTAAAAAATAAATTATGAAGTACTCGGTGTATTTAAGTATATAAAAAAATGCTTTTTTAAAGTTTACAATACCTGAAGTAACACCAAAATATGTTGATATTATGCAAATTATTGTATAAAAAAACATTGGTGTTAAAACTTCTGTGATAACAACTTCAATCTTTTTTGAAAACACAGACCTTGCAAACCAACCAAAAAATACTGCAAATATAAGTAAATCATCTATACGTACAACAACATCTCTGCCAGGCACACCTGCTACTTTCAATTCTGGCGAAAGTAACATAGAGAAAACTAAAAAAGTAAGTCCTGTGTATGGAGAAAAAAAAGAAATTGTTAATATAAATACCGCAATGATTGAAGCTGTGATGAGTAAAGTAGGCTTTGTAAGCAATATTCTTACTGCAATGTATACTAAAATTATGGATAAAAAAATTAAAAAAAGTTTTTGGGTTTGTGTCATCGAATTAAAGTAAAACTTTACAATTATTGCTTTTCTTTTGAATAATACTTATATGCATAATAATAACCATATCTTGGTTCCATTTCTTCAGCACGAATGTCATTTAAAACTATACCAGCAATGTTTGCTTTTATACTCGTAAGTAGGTCCTTGGCGCGTTTTAATGCACCTCTAGCAATCTTTCCAACACGATAAACTATTACAACATAAGTTGCATACTTTGATAATATTAAAGCATCAGCAAATAATAAAACAGGTGGGGTATCAATGACTATAATTTCAAATTTTTCTTTTAATTCTTCAAAAACATCTATAACTGTAGAAGAAGATAAAATATCCACAGGATTTACAGGTAAACTGCCACAAGAAATAAAAGAAAAATTTTCTAAACCAGGAACAGAAACAATCCTTTCAACTTCCATACCACCTAACAAAAAATCCGTAGTTGTATGAATAACATCATCAAGATTTTTTTTACCCATTACTAAATCAACAAAACCGGGGACACGATTTATACCAAACCATTTATGCACAGAAGGACGTCTTAAATCAAGTTCTACAAATAATGTCTTTATCCCCGCAATAGCAGATGCTAAAGCAAAATTTATAGAAGTTAGGGTTTTCCCCTCATCAATACCTGAAGATGTAAATAAAACTATACCACGAGTCTCAAAATGTTCTTGAGAGAACTTTATATTAGTTCTTAATGAATGATATGTTTCCACATATGGTGATTTTGGAGAATGGTAAATTATTAACTTATTTTTAATAACTTCTAAAGGTTCCTTGGTCCTAAAAGAAAAAATTGTTTTTCTTCCGATTCCTTTTACATCTATATGTGGTATTACACCTAAAACAGGTAAACCAAGGTATTCTTCAACCTCTTCTATTGTAGCAATTGAAGTATCTAAGTGTTCTATAACAAATGCAAATATAAGACCAAAAATGGTTCCAATAAAAACTCCTAAAGAAATATTAGTGGCTCGATTAGGACTCACAGGAGATTTAGGAGTTGTTGCTGGGGTCACAATTGTTGCTGTCTGAACTCTATCAGCTTCAGAGATTTGTGCTTCTTTGTATCTTTTTGCAAGTAATGTATAAAGTTCTTCATTTAATTTTACTTCACGTGTAAGTCTTGCATATTCAAGTTCTTCTTTGGGAAGTTTCGTAAGTTGTTCTTCTATAAATTTTATTTTTTGATTTAATGCTATAACTTCTGGATGTTTCTCAGTAAATGTTTTTAAAAGTTCACTTTTTTTACTTTGCAAAGATAAAAGTTCTAAAGCTAACTGTCCTCCTATACCTGTAGTCTTTGTCTGTTCAGAAAATTTTCTTAGCTTTTCTTCAGAATCTTTTAAATTTTTTTCAGCGTCAATAAGTTGCTTTTCTATAAATTCTCTAAGTTCTCTTGCACGCCTTGTCCTATCTTCTATTCCTTTTTCAATATATACCTCAGCAACAGCGTTTGCTAATTTTGCTGTCTCTTCTTTTATTGGAGAATTTACAACAATTCTAACTAAATTAGTATCACCAACTCTTTCCGCTTTAACCTTATTTTGTATTGATGAAATTATGTTATCACGATCCTCTTTAGCAGTAAATTCTGTAATAAGGCCTAATTTTTTTGCAGTTCTTTCTGCTATTACTGTAGAATTAATTATTTTTACCTCTGTATTAATAGCCTGATACATATCCCACCCCATTGTTTCTGTTGCTACTCCGGGGATTATCAAAGAAGGCTCTATTTTGACTACAGCAACTGCTTGATATACAGGTGTCTGCAAATTTGTAAAAATCCAACTAAAAAGAAAACCGGTTATGACTGATACAAATATTATGAATTTTCTTCTCTTTATTATCCTCCAATAATCATATAGATTCAATTCATATCTTATTTTTCCATTGGACATTCTGTCTACCTCCTACTTTATATTTTTTGAATTAATTTTTTAAGTTCTTCTGGATCAGTAGAAGAAGATATAGCTTCATCATATGTTATTAATCTACGTTGATATAACTCAAATAAAGATTGATTCATAGTTTGCATACCATATTTTGCTCCGGTTTGAAGGTGAGTGTATATCTGTTCAGGTTTACCTTCGCGAATTAAATTTCTTACAGCAGGTGTAGCAACTAATACTTCACAAGCTAAAACCCTTCCTTTCCCTGAGGCATGAAGTAACAGTTGTTGTGATAAAACCGCTTGTAATACAAATGAGAGCTGAACTCTCACTTGTTGTTGCTGATGTGGAGGAAATACATCAACTATTCTGTTTACAGTAGAAACAGCATCAGTTGTATGCAATGTAGCAAAAACTAGATGCCCTGTTTCAGCTATATTTAAAGCCGCAGAAATAGTCTCTAAATCACGCATTTCTCCTATAAGGATAATATCTGGGTCTTCTCTTAAAATATATTTTAAAGCTGTAGCAAAACTTTCGGTATCGGTTCCAACTTCTCTTTGATTAACTATACAATTTTTATGGTGAAAAACATACTCTATGGGATCTTCAATAGTTATAATATGTGCATTTCTATTTTCATTAATGTAGTTTATTATTGATGCTAAGGTTGTAGTTTTACCAGCTCCGGTAGGACCTGTTACCAAAACTAACCCCTTGGGCAAATTAACAATTTGATAAACTATTTTAGGTAATCCTAAGTCTTCAAAAGAAGGAGGAGTTGTTGGTATTGCTCGTAAAGCAGCAGCTACAGAACCTCTTTGACGAAATACATTCATTCTTATTCTACCTATATCTTTTACTCCAAAAGAAAGATCAAGTTCATTTGTAGCTTCAAATTTTTCTTTTTGTTTATCAGTAAGAACTGAATAAATTAGCTTTTGGCACACCTCTGGGGTTAACTTGCTATAATTGGTAGACATTAACTTTCCATCTATTCTCAAAATTGGAGGCACACCTGCAGTAAGATGTAAGTCAGAGGCCTTTTTTTCATGCATTAGGTATATCAGATTTTCCATTGTAAGTATTTGTTCCATTTTCAACCTCCTTTAAAAATAACTCTTAATAATTATTCACCTAATTCCTCGCTGACAGTCACTCGTAAAACTTCTTCCATAGTTGTAATGCCTGCGAGCATTTTTTTTAAAGCAGACTTTCTTAAAGTCTGCATACCATTTTCAATAGCTAATCTACGAATTTCCACATCCGAAGCATTCTTCAATATAAGTTCTCTTATAGCATCATTTACTTCCATAATCTCATATATTCCTATGCGTCCTTTATAACCACCATTACAATTTTTACAACCTACTCCTTTATAAAGTTTTACAACCTTCTGTCCTTGCACCATTTCATCTGTAACTCCTAAAGGATAAAGCTTTTCAACAGAAACCTCATATTCCTGCTTACAATTTGGACAAATTTTTCTTACTAACCTCTGTGCTTCTACTAAGATTAAAGTTGAAGAAATTAAAAAAGAATCAATCCCCATATTCTGTAATCTTGTTACAGCAGATGGTGCGTCGTTTGTATGTAAAGTTGAAAAAACAAGTTGACCAGTTAATGCAGCTTGTACTGCAATCTTTGCTGTTTCAGTGTCACGAATTTCACCAACAAGAATAATATCTGGTGATTGGCGCAGAAACGCCCTTAAACCGGATGCAAATGTTAACCCTACCTCGGGATTTACATTTACTTGGGTTATTCCCGGAATTAAATATTCTACTGGATCTTCAATAGTTAAAATGTTTACTTCTGGACGATTAAGAGTTGACAAAGCAGAATATAATGTAGTAGATTTTCCAGAACCAGTTGGTCCTGTTATTAAAATCAAACCAAATGGTAATCTTATAGCACGCATAAATATTTCTAATAATTCTGGTTCAAAACCCAACTTTGACAAATCAAGACAAAGTGCAGTGGAGTCCAAAATTCTTAAAACTGCTTTTTCACCATAAATAACAGGCAGTATAGAAACTCGTAAATCAATATCTCTTTTGTCAACAATCATTTTAATTCTTCCATCCTGTGGTTTTCTTGTTTCTGTAACATCTAATTTAGCCATAATTTTTATCCTTGCAATAATAGCATTATATATTTCTCTGCGAAAGAATGTCTCTTCATGTGCAACTCCATCAATTCTATACCTTAATCTACATTTTTTTTCAAAAGGTTCTAAATGAATATCTGAAGCTCTTTTTCTGACTGCAGTAGTGATTATATTGTTTGTAAGTTTAACTATCGGTTCTTCCTCAGCTAAGCGTAAAGTAGTCGTTGTATCTGAAACTTGTTCAATTTCTATATCTGACTTCAATGTATCTAACTCACTTAAAACTTTTTCTATTGTTTCCGGTTGCTCTTTTAAAAATATTTTGTTGATATTTTCTTTAATATCTTTAGGAGATGCAATTACAGGTTTTACATTGTAACCAGTTGATATTTTTATATCGTCTATGATAAACATGTTAAATGGATCGCTAACTGCTACAGTAAGTGTATTCGTTTTTTTATCAAAACATAATGGTAAAACATTATGTTTTTCTATAAAAGTTTTCGGTAAAAGTTTAATAATATTTTCATCTATATTAAATTCTGATAGATATACAAAGTCTAAACCTTGTTGTTTCGCCAAAAAAGATAATAATATATCTTCTGAAACATATCCAAGATTAACCAAAATATAACCCAATTTTTCTCCTGTCTGTTTGGACAATATCAATGCCTCTTGTAGTTGTTGCTCATTTATAATACCCGCGTTGATAAGCATTTCGCCTAATTTCTGTACAACCATAAGTTTATTTTAATTAATCCTGAACTTCATCTGCAAAAGTGTTTTTTAGAACTTCTTCTATAGTTGTGATACCTAATAAAAGTTTTTTTAATGCTGCCTCTCTTAAAGTTATCATACCACTTTTTCTAGCTGCCTGTTTAATTTCAAAATGTGTAGCTTTCTTTAATATCAACTCTTTTATTTTATCGTTACACTCTAAAACTTCAAAAATTCCTACCCTTCCTTTGTATCCACCTTGACATCTTTCACAACCTACACCTTTATACAAAATGACTTCTTGTGCATTTTTTACCATTTCAGGTGTAACACCCAAGGGGATTAACTGTTGTAGTGAAAGCTTATACTGCTGACGACAGTATTTACAAACCTTTCTTAAAAGTTTCTGAGAAATAACTATAGTTAATGTTGACGCTATAAGAAAAGGTTCTACTCCCATGTTAATTAATCTAGTTACTGCAGATGGAGCATCATTGGTATGTAATGTAGCAAAAACCAAATGTCCTGTCAATGCTGCATTTATAGCAATTTCTATTGTCTCTTTATCTCTAATTTCTCCAACCATTATTATATCTGGATCTTGACGGAGGAAAGCACGTAATGCAGCAGCAAATGTAAGTCCTGCTTTTTCGTTTACATTAACTTGATTGATTCCATAAATTACCGCTTCTACAGGATCTTCTACTGTCATTATGTTAACATCCGGATTATTCAGAACATTTAACGCAGAATATAAAGTTGTTGTTTTACCAGAACCGGTTGGTCCACACACAAGTATCATACCATAAGGTTGTTTTATTGCTTTTTCAAAAATCTTTAGTTGATCTTCTTCAAAACCTAATTCTGACAAAGGTAAGATAAGTGCCTGTGAATCTAAAATTCTTATTGCTACTTTTTCCCCATAAGAAGTAGGTATTGTAGAAACCCTTAGGTTAATTTGTCTATTTGAATAATTTACTCTAATTCTTCCATCTTGAGGTTTTCTTCTTTCTGTAATATCCATCTTGCCCATAATTTTGATCCTTGCAACTATTGAAGGTAATAATTTTTTGGGTAAAGGTTTTTGATCATGAAAAACACCATCTATTCTATATCTAATTCTTACTTGTTTTTCTTGCGGTTCTATAAGTATATCCGAAGCCGAAAGGTTTAATCCTTGTTCTATAATATAATTTACAGCTTTAACTACAGGCGCTGCATCTGCTTGTATTTCTAACTCTGTAATATCTTGTTGTTCTTCTATAATCTTTGCATCTGATGTCTCAAATTCCTTTTCAGCTTGTTTTTCTATTTCTTCTATTGTCTCCTTTTTTTCATAATACTTATTAATTGTTTCTAATATCTCATTTTTCCTTGCAACTACTACTTTTATGTTACAATTGGTAGCTAATTTTAAATTATCAATAGCTATTAAATCAAGCGGGTCTGACATCGCTACGGTAATCGTGTGTGTAGAAGAGTCAAAATTTATCGGGACAAGTTGATATGTTCTTACTAATTTTTCAGGTATAAGAGAAATTATATTAGGTGAGAGATCTCCATATTCTGACAAAGATATATATGGGATTTTAAATTGTTTAGCTAAAACAGCAAACAATATCTCTTCATCTACTAATTTATGTTCCAACAATATTTCTCCGAGTTTCTTCCCTGTTCTTTTTTGTTCTTCTAATACAAAATCTAATTGTTCTTTTGTTAAAAAACCTAATCCTACTAATAACTCACCTAACTTTTTATGTGGAGTAACTATTTCCATTTTTTATTTTTATTAAACTTTCTTTTTATAACTTCAACAATTTCTTTAGGTACAAAACATGAAACATCTCCACCAAATTTTGCTATTTCTTTTACCAGACTAGATGAGATATATATCCAATTTATATCAGGCATAAAATAAACTGTCTCTATATCAGGGAACATTTTGCGATTTGTTAAAACCATCTGAAACTCATATTCAAAATCACTTACCGCCCTTAATCCTCTTAGAACAAGATTAATATTATGCTTTCTTAGATAATCAACTAGTAATCCAGTGTACTTATCAACTACGACATTTTTTAATTCGTA
>Ga0272449_1000711_pt1 | contig 37942 bp, 28 predicted proteins | sample YNPCB0241_FD_198679 | JGI IMG/M metagenome (GOLD analysis project Ga0272449, IMG submission 198679) | Hot spring sediment microbial communities from Yellowstone National Park, WY, United States - YNP-CB-024-1 | ecosystem: Environmental > Aquatic > Thermal springs > Hot (42-90C) > Sediment...
GGGGCTGGAGAGCAACAACTGCGGGACCTCTGGGCCAACATCGGGGCTTGGCATCTGCACCTGTGGTTGTATACCCTCGTGGAACTGTGGGCCTGGAACAAACCGGCCGAAGAGCTGTGTGACCGTGGGGCCCCCCTGGGACGACCCTGCCCGTCGGCCTTCCCATGCCGATCGGCGGAGGGCGTTGCGGCAAGCAATCCTGGAAGAGGAATTTTCGACCCTTATCGGCAGTGGCCTAATACCACCGAAAATTCTTCAAATGCTGAAAAGACTGCTGCATCTCGTGCTTTAACATCCAACTTTCTTGCAAAGTCCAGTCTCAACTATTCAACCAGTGTTGGTCTCGAGTACTACTTCCCTCAATTGTCTCGGATTTAGGGCCACACCTTTTCGGGCAGTTTCGCAACGGCTCTCGACGCCGTTTCCCCCGCGGGAAACAGCTTAAAAAAAGCTGTCAGAAACGCAGCCCCCACTTTCCCCCGAATGGACTATGCCCACCCTGAAAACTGGTGTTTAGTAGGCCGACGGGACAAAAGTTTGCACCGCAGGTATGGAAAACACCGTTTTGAGATTCAGCTTACGTTGTCGCATTCGCGGAGCCCAGGGACAGAGGTTGTCGGAACAGGAACCCGAGTAGGAGTTGCGAGACGGGAAAAGGCTACGTAGGAGGGGTCGCAATCAGCTGGGAAAAGCCATAGGGATTACAGAAAATTCAGTAAGGTCAGGCGGTAGATTTCGGCGGTAGCTTTAAGGGCGGCTTCGAGGGCGATTTGTCGGCCTACAAGCTCGGAAACCACTTGGGCAAGGTCGACTTCATACTCTTGGGCCAAGACCGATCGAAGATCGATCATCTCCGTCTCTAGTCGATCCTTAAGAACCTCCAAAGATTGCTGGCGAGCCCCCAACTCCGCCCGCACGTAATTAAGCCGAAGAGAATACCGATCTAACAGGTCGATTGCCCGTTCTACCCCCGCCACGTCGTCTTGGAGCAGGGCGTGCTGCAAGCGGATCAAAGCGGTGAAAAGCCCCTCCGCCTCCAGGGGGGCTATCTCCCGACCGGTCAGTACCCTTTGGCCATCAATGGTAGTACCCTCGGCCTCTGTAGCTCCCGGGGGAATTAGTCCTAATTGAATTGCCGCCAGCTGCCCGGGGCTTGCCACCACCCGAAGGTTGCCTGGTCCTCCCGCATCCACCAACTCGATACCGTTTCCATATCGGGCGAGCCTGGCCAAAACCGGAACTCCGCCAGCTTGGTTGGTGGGATGATTGTTGATCCGGTCCAAGACGTCGCCGATGGTCTGGCAACCGGTGATGTCCACCTCGAACATGACTCCATCGGCTCGGATGATACGGAATTCGGCCCCAGGAGCAAATCCCCCGGAAGTAACGGCCTGTCCCAGTTCCACCAGGCCCAATCCCTCGGTGGCCCCCTCTCCCCCGGCTAGCTCCGCCGCGAAATAGTCGCGGATTTCTGGCGTGATATCAAAAAGGCGGATGATATCTTTGGCCCGGGTTATGCCCGGCACAATGGCCACTTCGATTGTTCGGGCAGTTGGGTCGTAGCGGATGTGTTCAGAACCTGCACCTCCCCCGGAATCCACAAAACGCACAAGAAAGTCGTTCCATTCAGCCCCCGCAGTTCGTGCTCGGATAACCAGATCGTTATCCGGTCCTGAAGACCGAAGAGTAGCAGCCGCAAAACCGCCTCGCCCTTGGTAGTCGGTTACTCCTCGGCCAAAATTTAACTCAGCAAGCCGGGTCTCGCGTGAAAAACTTCGAATTCCCAACTGGGTGGCTGTTTGTCCACCATTTTCGCCGATCGCGAAATTGGCACCGCTGCGTCTTGTGCGGACCACCAGTCTATTGGCTGACTCCTCAATGCTCGCAAAAAGTCCATACTCTTTGCGATTGAGGATATTCAAGAGATCCTCTACCGTGGTGGCAGAAGATAAATCCACGACATATTCTTCCTCGCCATTCAAGATCCGCAGCCCGGCGGCTTGATCCAATTCCTCGCCCGATCCCCAGGCGGTCACGGCTGCCCATTCGCCGGGCGGGGTAACTGGTACCCATCCCAACCCTTCGCGACGTAAATCTAAGGGATCCAAACGGGCAGAAAAGGGAAGAAGACCTGCATCCCGGGCTCGGTTGATAGCGGCCACCACGTGTCTTGCCTGAGTTTCGTAGGGAGCGATGCGAACCTCGATTATCTTGTTGTCCGGGTCGAAGGAGACCACTTCATTGCCGGCAGAAACCATGGGGTCGGCAACGAATCGAACTTTCACCTCATTCCATCGCTCCCCCCGCTCGGTGGCCTCTAGAATGATGTCGTTATCTTCGCCCGGCAGCCATAAAAAGCCGACGGCTCTTGACCCCAGAATGTCATCCAGGGCTGTCTCCGGCCGAAGAGCGGGGTTAAGATCCTCTCCGATCAAAACGCCTGTGCCCACGCCGAGGGGAGCATAAATCCCAAGTTGCCGAGCTGTGGTCCCTTCGCCCACCTCGGCCACGATCAAATTTCCCCCAGTTGATGGGTCAAGCTGAAGCACGAGTCCCCGAGGCGTAATCCCCACATTCAGGATCCGACCCGGTGGGGCATGGTCTTTGAGAAGTCGGGCCACATCCCCGATGGTTTCTGCTGTACTGAGGTCCACAACTACAATCCCTTCCGGTGTGCCGTCGGACAGGATAATGCTCCCGGGGATGACGCCTCGACCACCTCGGAGGTCGGCAAGACGGGTTTCTGGCCGCAAGATCGGATCCAGATCAACCCGCCCGACAATTCCTTCGGAAAGTGCCCCAAAAACTTCGTGCCCATGAACGTTGCTAACCGCCAGCAGATCCACATCTACAAAGCTGGCCAAGTGCTCAAGGTTTCCGCGGAACTCGATGTAACCTTTTGGGGTTTCCTCGAAAGGCCGAACTGTAGGATCTGCTCCGGCGAAAAGATATCGCCCCCGAAAATTTTGATTCCCGGCATCGATCAGTTGGCGAAGGATTTCGTCGATTTGTACGGCCACTGCCTGACGTTGTTCCCGACTGACCAGAGTCCCCGTGACACTCAAGGCCAGGGAGCGGGCCTCGATCATCAAGTCGGCAATCCGAGTAAGGGCGACGTCGGTGGAACTTAGGTAGGATTGTGTGGTAGCCAGATTGCTCTGAGCCTGCACCTTTTGCTCGATCAATCGTTGAAGACGGATGACCCGGGATGCGGCAATCGGGTCCTCTCCCGGAACCTGAAAACGGTAGCCCGTGCTCAGCTGGGTTTGCACTTGAAAGAGCTTTTGCTGATTGTATTGGATTTGTTGTAACAATCGTTCACGGATGAAAGCCTCGCTCACCCGGCTTGTGGGAACACCTGCCACGTGCGTCATGGGCCCCTGCCCTTTCCTTGGCAAGGTACTCAAGGGGACACACACTTATCGAAAAACACTTTGGGCGAGAGGCTCCCATCGCCCCCCACCTGGGATCTTTTCCCATTAACAAGGCGGTTGTTCGCGGATTCGATTAAAAAGGGGGCAGAGCTCTGGTCCTTGCATAAAGCTTATTCTGCCCGTTGCCTTGGCCTTGTTTTGGCCGAGGATCAAATCCGGCCTGCGGATCTTGGTTTTTTGAATCGTAATCTTCATTTCCCAAGGTTAGAGGTTCACAAGCAAGTTAAACAACTCGGCCAAGGTACCGATGTATCGAGCCGAGGCCTGAAACGCTCGTTGGAAGGCAATAAGCCGGACTGCTTCTTCATCTAAGTTAACTCCACTGATAGCTAGTTTTTGACTCCGCAGGGTCTGCTCGAAAACCCGAGCTGCTTCAGCCAGAGCCCGGGCCACCGAGGAGTTCTCTGCCACCTGTCCCACGAGCCGATCATATAGCACCGCAAGACTGGCGGATCCTTGGACCGGCAAAGGGGTTTCGAACAAGCCGGCAAGTCTGGCAGCCAATTCTGTGTCCGCTCCGATTCCTCCTAGGCTCGATGCAAATGTTGCAGGAGAAGACTTTACCACGGGACTGACCGCGATATTAGATGCGGAATCCCCTTGAAAGAAGGTGTTCAGGCCCAGCGAGGCCAGCACTCCGCTGGTATCTTCTGCAAAGGCGAACACCAAATCCGGAGACTCTGAGCGGATCTCTAAACGTCCGTCTAAGGTAACACTGGCCGCGATTCCGTCGATTGCATCTAGCTCTTGGGCTAAGCCCTCCAGGGTGGTAGCCCCCGCTCCGGGAAGGAGGCGGACAGGGATCACAGTGGTCCGGGTTTGGCCGGTGGCTGGGTGGTGCACCATCACCCGGAAACTTCCGTTCTGTACGGGGAAGGGCAAACCCGCCTGGTCAAGCCGCGTTTGCACCGACCTCACTGGATTGGAAGAAAGCAAAGAGGAATAGCCTTGAAGCCCCTGCCCCTGAGAATATTGACGGTTGAACTCGAAAATGAGTGTGCGGGCAAATTGATTGAGATTTTCAAGGAACCCCCCCAAAATTTCGTCCCTTGCTTTCAACAGCCCCGCCAGTTGGCCAGCGGTGATTTCCAAGGGGGAGTCGGTCTCCTGAAGATGAATGAAAGCAAGGGCCGATCCGCCTGAGGATTGGAAACGGACCTCCACGGGCCGTTGAACTCCCTCGCTGACAAGGAAAAGCCCCCCGCAGTAGACTGTGACACCGCCGCTTAGCTGCTCTTCGACCCGAATGTCGATGATTTGGGCGAGTTCTTCCAAAGCGATTAATCGTTGATCTCGCAGCCCGACAGCATCGCTGGAGGAAGCATCTCCGCCTTCCATTTCCGCAATCTGAATGTTGAGCGTTCGGATTCGTTCTGTAAGACGATTGATATCCTTGGCGAGAGAGATAATCCGCTCATTTAAATGGGATCGTAACTCTTCCACCCGGGCTGCAAGGCGGCGGATATGGAGGCACAACGTCTCCCCCTGAAGCACAGCCAGATTGCGAACGGAGATGCTTTCCGGCTGATTGAGAATTTCGCTAATACTCGAGAAGAATCTCGTCAGGGCGGTGCTAAGATCGGTGTCCCCTAATTCATTGAGCAAACCTTCCAGCTGGACAAGAGCATATTCTTGGAGTTCCCCGCTGGCTCGGTCGCTGACGGCCATCCGCAAGCGGTGCTCGAGGAAATGATCGATTCGTTGAATTACCCCTTTGACCTGCACCCCCAACCCTAGCAGCAATCCCCCATATCGCTGGGTGGGTGCAGGCGATAGTAAAAGTTCCTCCCGGATGTAACCCGGGGTTTGAGCATTGGCGATGTTTTGGCCAATTACCTGCAAGGCAATTTGGTTTGCCCGCAGGCTATTGGCTGCTAAACGGATTGATCCATAAAGAGACATACCACGGTGATCTCAAAGCTAGTTGGGTAAGTTTCCCGGGCCGATCTTGCTGCCGAAGTCATTTCGTCTGTCCGTCACTCCCCATCTTTTGAACTCGGGGCAGCTCGCCTCTCTTTTCCCGACCCCTCGAAATACTAACACCACTTAAATTGCCTGGTCGATCAGGATCCCCCCGGTTTTCGAGGAGGCACTTTCCTCGGAATTGGTCCTAATAGAGTATGTCGGCACAGTTTGCCCCCCGGTCGCGATAATCTCCAGCATCTGGGATAGATGGAGCAATGTTCGTTGAAGCAGCAACCAATTAGCCAGGGCCTGATGCTGCAAAAGCTGCCAATGCCAGGATCCCCTTTCCACTTCCATCTCCAAGTGCCGCCGCCTGTCGGAAGAGATTTCCGAAGCCGGCAACTGCCGGATTAACTCGCGGATTGTCTGTGCCGAATGACCCATGTTGGCAGCTTCTTTCAGAAGTTCCGCCCGCCGACGCTGACAGTCCTCGAGCTTCCGCAAAACTGCATTCTCGGAATCTTGGACTGCAGACAGGGCTTCTAAATCCCACCGGGCAACGGCGAGCTGCTTTCGCTTAAGGATCTTGAGGCACTCTTCTTGGATACTGGATAGCTCGCCCAAAAAAGCCGTAATCCGTTCGTCCCAGCTTTGCATCTTGGCAACTTCCGGTGTTTGCCGGTGGGTGTCAATGCATGGTGAGTGTTCTTCGCAAGCCAATTGTTTTGGAAGAGAATTTGGTTCTGGCTCTGAATAAAAGTTACCCATGGCTGAAGATGCTCGTTTTCGCGGGGACTTTACCGAATTGGCAGTAGACCCTCTCGCAGATCCGGAAAGTACGAGAGATTCCATCGAAGCCCAACATTATCTCACGCCGAGGTATGCAGCTGCTCAGCCCAAAACCGCCCCTCACCCATCTACTGCGAAGAAGAAAGGACCTAACGATCTCGGAGGTGGGGAGTGGCCAAATTTTTATGGCTCGTTCTCGACTAGGAGCTTTAGCCTTCTAAAAACCTACCCCGTTCAGCGAAGCCGCAAAGAGAAAAGCTCAAACATTTCATCGGCAAACTGATCCCCCGTTTTCCGAGCAGCCTTTTCCACCAGTAGTCGATCCAACTCAACCTGAAAAACCTCTTCCATCCTTCCTCCGTGAAAATAGGGTGGTTTTCCCAATGTCTGCCGCATCGCCCGAAGCATTTGGCTGAACAGGGTCTGACCGACAAAATCGCGGAAAGCCTCACGCAATTCCGGATTGGTCGCACGCTCGCCGTCGGCTTGCGATAGCTCGGAAGGTACTTCCGTTCGTGGCAAAGAGTGCGTCCAAAAGCTATGCGAAGCGAGCCCATGAATATTCATGTGGGTTACATCCTTGCCGTGGTTTTGGGGACAGGCTCAGGAATTTCAAGGAAACATCCCGGGAACCCATTTCACTTGCGGACCGGCTAGGAACATCGAGGGGATGTTTCGGAATTCCCTCGACAATCGCTAATATCGGCTCGGTTCCTAGCGGCGAATTGATCTTGCGATTGTGGGATTTTTTATCCCGAAGTGTCGGACGAAATGGCTCATACGAATCGGCCCCACACCCCTTCCGATTTGTCTTTGCCAACTGACGGGGCAATTTCCTGCCTCGAAAGCAATCCGGTTGGTTATGCAACGGATACCGCAACTTCTCCTTTGGTCTTAACGACCTTTCCATGGTTTGTGGAACCGGTTGGCCAGAAGATGACTTGCTAAAGTCTTCCCAACGTGGCCCTGGAATATCGCTTGCCTTCGAAACTAACCGTACTCCCTGCCGTGGACCGGCCGTTCGGAATGCGAATTAACCACGAAAAAGCTCCGGGATTTCTACTCGATGATAAGTCGCCCGTACAGCTTACCCTGTCGGTCGATCGCTTTTATGATATCGACGATATCTTCCGGCGGGACACGAACGGCATTTAAAGCCTCTACCAATCCCTTCAGTCTCGGATTTTGTGGCTGGCGGGAATCTACGGCTGCAAATCCGGGAATTCCGGCGTTTGGTCCTGCCTCAATCACCATGTTCTTGTGAGTAACTACGATCGGTCCGATTTCAACTTCACCCCCGAGGACAATCGTTCCAGATCGTTCGTGAATGACCACGGCTGGGCCCAGTTGCGGCTCGATGATTTCCACCTCCAAAACTTGGGACAAAAAATTCACCGGATCGTCGCGATATACGGCCGGCACCAAAACCTCAATAGCAACCTGGTCCAGTGCCCGAGCCAGAGGTTGGTTATTGTTTATGATGGCAAGCTCGGCATTGATGGCGTTGGCTACTTCTTGAGCGACGTGAAACCCGGCATAGTTTTTGTGAAGCAACAGGGTAATCCGCCCCTCCGGGGCGATTGGCATAGCGACATCGTGGATTAGCCGGCAACCTTCGAAAATTCTCCCCGAGGTGAGGTTGTCGGGGCTATCCAAGGTAATGGGCCCCTCGGCCAGGGCTACCACTATCGGGTTACGGGAAGGAACAGGACCGGTGAGGGGCGTGAGAAACAACCGTCCTCCAGCCAGACTCTTTGCCGAAATAGCACTGACGTAGCAGGACAAGCGATCACCCCGCCTTGCCCCAGTAGCCGGGACTCTGGCCGTCACTACCACCAAAGCCACGTTTTTGGCATCGCGAAGCTCGGCGGAAAGATTCGTTCCTACCGGGTTTCCCATCAACTCCATGGCTGTAGCCAGTGCTCGAATCGTAGGTAGCGCGCTAGGCCCATCGCCGGTTCCTTTAAGGCCCGTGACCAGCCCCAGTCCTTGTAAGGTCAAATCTTCTTGCCCGGCTACCCGGCAGATGTTTCTCAACTTAACCGCCGCAAGAGCAACCCGGCCGGGATCCATCGCAACCGTGAGCACGCTCAGGAGAATCGCAATCGAAAAAGCCCACTGCTTTCCTGATTTGGGGTGCTCCATACAACCGGTTTTACCGGCCAGGTGCCAAGTGTACTTCATAAGGAATTTCCACCCTCGCCAAGCGGATACCAAAGGTAAATTCCTCGATGATCGGCAACACTGAAGACTGCATTTCCTTGCATTTCCTTCGCCCCCAAGTAGGCCCGCCACCTCATATTGCCCGGGGTGCTTCACCACCGCCCTTTTATTCCCGTTTCCCAAAAGTCCCGCCATTTCCCCTCCGAAGGTTTCCTCACCGGCTATCTTTTAGAATGGTTGGTACTCGTCCAACAGCCGGGTGAACCAGCCTCGGCGATAGCCATCTCGCACATGCCCGATTTCCCGCTTAAATACTCGCAAATTTGCTACGTTCTCGCTCAGCACTGTGTTATTGGGAAGCACGTCTTCGGGTCGGACCACCCCAAGGAGCGAGATCTCCCAGATTTCTTCATTGTTACGGAGCCATCGACGTCCCTCTAACACGAGAGTTCCGTTGGGACGAATGTCCACTACTTCGCAGGCGATTCGGAATTTCATCGCTCCGCGGCTGGAAAATTCCCCCTCTGCCCGGAGTGATTGCTCCACTTCACCGGAAATTTTCGGATCTCCCCTTGACTGAGGATCAGGAATTAGCTTCAGCCCCTTCAGCAGGACCCAGTCTTTGAGGGTCCAAGCGGCTTTGGCCGTTTTTCGGCGGTCTAGTTCGCCCTCGCTAATGACCTGAGTTTTTTCGTCAACCAGCACCACAATGATGTCGTGCAACTTCACTGTGCGAGGTGGTGTGGGTGGTCGGTATGTCCATGAAGCCTCCGAGAGGGTAAGTGCTCGCGGCTCTTGAGCTGGCATTGTCCCGTGAAACTGCGTACCCGCCTCCGCTGACAAGACCACTTGTCCAGGTCCTCGGGTGGTGAGGGCTGGATATGCCTCCGGGGGCACCCGGTAAACTCCTGTCGGGGTTAAAAATCCTTGGTATCCGCCACCAGCCGTTTCGTACGGGTTACGGCCGACCGCCCCAAAATGGGACCATGGAAAAATCGCTCCAGCTGTGTCGGAATGAGTCGAAATCGAACCGGGGCTATTTGCGGGGGACATTCCGGGGTTTAAGCCTCGGCTTCCGCTTCCAGCGAAACTGCCTTGCCCTTGTGGATTTTGGGCTTCAACAAGCGAACCCGCGGTGATCAAAAACCACACAGCCCAAAAGACAATGCCTAGCCCCGCCGTTCGAAGGCCTGCCTCTTCCAAAAAAATTCGCGAACGAATTCGGCGGGTGAACTCCACGCTCATCCATGAACTGATCAGAACCTCCGCTTTCGAACGAGACTCGCTTGGAAGGCGAGTGTTCTCGGAAAATGTTGTGGAGGGGTTCGGCGGCAACTTATGGTCCATGCGTGCACCAGGAAAGAACGTCATTAAAAACTGGGGTAACAACATCGAACCTCGTTAAGTACGTTTCTGGTTCTTCTCAATAGGCTTTCTGCCTGGATAGTATTGACAAGCTTTTGGACCCCGGAATATTTCCGCCGAGTTTACCTGGTCCAGCCCTACGGCGGGTTCACTTGGATACGAAGCTCTTATTTTTATCACCCAATCGAAAGGGTTTTTTACAGCCCATACCCATCTCCCCTGGTCAATAGCTAGCATCCTTTTCAACCTCTCAAAGGTTAGGCCGTTAACTATTTCCCAACGGGGAATTTTTTGGCTCCTTTTAAGGCCAAGGCTGCAACCTACCGGGCCGGTTCCGGCTGAATGACAATCTCTACCGTCCGCGGCCCACATACCCGAGCCGAGTAAACACCCCGCTGGCCAGGGGCTTCGATCAATACCGAATCGCCTAGGTGACCATCCTGTCGGGCTTTGCCGGTGGTTCTTACCTGAACATTTGGTCCACGAACCCAAACAGTAACCACATCCCCCCGATTTACAAGCTGGTCCCCCCGATTCCTCGAAGGAAAATGCCGAAAGGTCCCAGAGGCCGTTTCATTCCCCGCAGAAAAAGCAGTCGGCTGGACCTGAGGCTGGGAATCCGCCGCAAGAGGAGAGTTTGCTCGGGCTACCTCCTCTCCACCCGACACTTGCTTAATCGGAGAGAACATGTTTGAACGCCCAAGCTCTCCAGTCTGCAGACTATTCGCGACGTTTTTCCCATCCCACGCACGAGGCATAACTGGATTTTGCGGATCCTCCGAAGGATTTCCTCCCCTAGTCCTCAGGCCCCCTGGGAGATCTCCTAACGAGAGTGCTAACGCGGATCCTCCTTGTTCTGCAAAAGTCGTATTCCTCACCGGGCCATTTTGCGGTTCGAAATGGTTGCCACCAGCCTGGAGAACCACTTTTTCACCAAAGACCTGCGAAGGCACCGGGGAGTTGTGGACCTGGCCCAAAACCGGTACTTGGTCCTGCTCCTGCGAAAGGGCGAATTCTCCCGGATTCCTTTCTCCCCCCTGCTTGGCAACCGACTGAGGAATGCCCGTGTCTTCCTTTTTCCTGACCGGATAAGAATTCCCGCGGTCGTGGTTGCCGGTGGCCACCACAAAGGTCTGGGATGCTCCGGACACAAGTAACTGTCGCCGGCTAAAACCTCGGCGAAGTAACGTCTCGAGAATTTCCTGCCGGGTTACTACCCTTGCTCTTCCTGACCGCGGGGCAGGAAAAAGTTCCAACTCCGTAACCCAGCGGGTCTCCTCCGGGGAGCTGGTACGAACCTCGGCCAAGTCGCCCAACTTCACCAGGGGAGCCGCCACCTCGGCGTGTGACCGAAATTGCAGCTCGATGTATCCCCTGGGGATCCCGCCCGCAGCAACCCGTGGAAGAACCGCCCAGGCGATCAAAAACCCAAAAGAGACCAGCTCGAGCGAAAATCGCGACAAACCAGCGGACCGAACGACACAGAGCCACAAGCAGCTACTTGCTCTCAACTCTTAAACCCTCGCTCTTTAACGGAATATGCAGGTAACGGACGCACCGCAGGTTTCCAAGCCGAAAACTCCAGTTTGGACCCAGGAGTCTTCCTCCTTGGCACCCTGAGCAGCGGGGAACCAGGAACTTGCATAACTCTCTTTTTTAGGCATGGCCATCGAACAGCCCACCCTTTTTCCCCCTTCGAAGAACCGCCACTTGGTTTCCCCTACCGAACAGGGTGATCCCGAGCCACTTTATGCCAGCCGGCCCTTACCTCCGAGGAGAAAGTATTCAGCGTTACCCTCACTTTTTTGGTGTGGTCCAAAAGTTGCCGTACTTCGAGGCGAAGTTCGTCATAGTTGTCTGAGCAATTTCCAGCTGAATGAAGATCTTTCCAAAAGCAGTGGGAAACCGTCCCTTGATTCAGCTGCGGCTGCGGAAGATATCACATGTGAACGAAGGTCCCGCCTTAATTGCCGACCCTGCTACTATTCACGTGTCCATGTTTTAGAGTCGCCGCATATTGGCCACGAGCTGCATAATTTCATCCCCGGCTTTGACGGCCTGGCTATTGAGTTCGAAAGCCCGCTGGGTGGTGATGAGCTCAATAAGTTCTCGGACCGGCTCGACATTGGAGGCTTCGAGCATTCCTTGCCGGAGCAATCCCAGCCCGTCTTGCCCGGGTGAACCTGTTATGGCCGGCCCAGAGGCATCGGTTTCGGCATACAAATTCTCACCGAGCTTAAGCAACCCCTCCGGGTTGATGAAGGTGGCCAATTCGATGGTCCCCACCTCGGTGAGGGCCGGAGAACCCGGTTGTTTGACGAAGACTCGCCCTTCAGGAGTGATGGAGATGGCCAAGGTATCCTCGGGGAGGGTTATCGGGGGCTCGAGCAGTCTCCCCGTAGCGGCTGAACCGATTACTAATTGCCCGTTGGCATTAATGGAGAAGGTTCCCGCCCGGGTGTAAAGGACCTGTCCGGTGGGATCCATGACCCGGAAGAATCCGGGTCCTTCGATAGCCACGTCCAACTGCCGGCCCGTTTCTTCGAAAGCCCCTTGATGAAAGTCCGTTTGGATGGAAGCGACTCTGGTTCCGAGCCCGATGGAAATCCCTGTGGCCGTCAGTCCCCCCGCGGTATCCTCTGCCCCAGGGAGTTTCTCATGACGATAAAAGAGATCTTCAAAGTTCACCCGGCCCCTTTTAAATGCAGTGGTCTCGATGTTGGCCAGGTTATTGGCGATCACATCGAGTTTAGTTTCCATTGCCCGCATACCCGTTGCTGCCGAGTACAGGGCCTGCACACTCATCGTTCACATCTCCTATAGATTGCGAATTTGGAACGCCGTAAGCCCACTTGGGGTTACATGCGATGCTCCTCCGGCGGCTCGTTCTACCTCCTTAAGCCCTCAGAGGACCGGAAACCAAAGTTCTGAAGGGACCCATACCTGATGCAGGCAGGAATTTTTCTTTAAACCCGGAGAAGACGCGTTACTAAGGCTCCTAAGGTAGTATCTTGGAGTTGGAGCATATTCAGATTGGCTTCGACCGCCCGAGATGCTTCGATCAGCTCCACCATTTCCGTAGTGGGTTGTACCGCCGATTGTTCCAAATAGCCGGAGCGGACCTGTCGCTGGTTTTCCGGAATGGGCTGCAACCCGCCTCGGACCCGGTAAAAATTTTCCCCGATCGGCTCGAGTGCTAGGGGATCGGTCGGGCGAACCAGGGCCAAAGGCTGAAGCATTCCCCCCTGCCGAATGACTCCCGAAGGAGAAAGTTCCCACGGGCCTTGGGTTGGATCGATCAGGACAGGCTGACCCGCTTGGGAAAGCACAGGAAATTGCCGTCCTTCAAGCTGGGCTACCAGTTGCCCGGTGGCCGTCAAAGCAAAATTCCCCGCTCGGGTTAACACCGGCTCTCCGTGGTGATCCACCACAAAGTAGCCGTCCCCCACAATTGCGAAGTCAGTCGGGATACCCGTATGCTTGATCTTGCCGAGCGAATGATCCAGGGCAGTGTGGGATACCCTTACCCCTCCCGGGAGTTCCTCCCAATTCCCGCCCGTTGGCGGATAGGATGCCATCTCCGAGGCTCGGGCCTGCAAAATGGTCAATTGTCGGCGAAAGCCCGGAGTGTCCACATTGGCCAGGTTGTGAGCGATCACCTCCAGTCGCTTGGATTGCACGTGGGCTCCGTCGGCCGAGAGATAAATCCCGTAGAACATCAGCTAGCCCTACCTTCCTGAACGGGTCTTTGCGAAAACAGCCTCCGGGTTCTTGCTCTCCCGCACAAGCTCATGCTGCCGAGGGTCGGAGTTCCCATCCACGGTCCTGTAGCCGGTCTCACGGCCGGATTTCCTCCGGTTTCCCCGAGCAGCATCTGCGTGGGGGCACTTGCGATGAGCAAAGGCCGTGCCAAGGAATTTGCCGTTCTCCCGTGAAGAAAACGTCATTGGCAGAAGTGTTTTCAGATTAAAGACTTACGATCTGAGCCAAGGATCGCGGAAAAAGGGGAAAAGGGAAGAAGAAAAACCCATTTTTGTCCGGCTGGCAATTCCTGCCGGTAGGCAAAGGCAAATTTTGCCAGATGGAAAAGCTCGGGTGACGTCATCAAAGGTCAATGCGAGATAGAGGCAGGCTTAATCCACTTTGGATAGCAGCTGGGGCTGGGCGAAACGGATTATGAGTGCGGAGGCGGAGAAGTCGGACCGATCGGGTTCCGAAAAGCTGAAACGAGTTCCCATCTGAATTTGACCCTATTGGGAAAGCTGGCTGCGGGTGCTCCCGTACAGCTATTCCTCTAGGGGCTGGGTAGCCTCGTTTATCAAGTATTTTGCTGCCACAATCCACACCTTTTCCGGAGGTTCCTCCCCTTTTTGGATAGCTTCCAGAAGTTTCAGGTCCGATTCCCAGGCCATATCCCCGGGGGCAAGAAGGCAAATACTTCCCGGCTCGTAATTGCTCTGAATTTGGTTTCCCCGCAAATAGTATAAACGCTCGCAAACGGTCGTTGGAAATAATCGCATGAACGGCATGATGTCGTTGGGTTTGAACCACAGTTTGATTTCTCGTTCGGCTGCTTCTGGGGAATCCGACGCATGGACCAAGTTGTCATAACGCTCCGCGATGATGCGGCCCTCCGAATCCACAATAGGAACCACTGTACCCAACGCACGAATGCTGCCAGGTCTTTGTTCTCGAGCTTGGTGGGGATTGGTGGGGCCGGCAATCTCCCGGATCCGCCGTACTGCGTCTGGCCCACTATAGACAATTGCAATCACTCGGCGTCGTCGCGGCAGGTCTTTGTAGTGGATCCTCCCCATGATGTAATCAATTAACATGGGGAAATAAGGCCGCCCACGGTGCTCGGCATAGTGTGTTTCTGCCAATTCCCGCGTGACATGAACCACCTTCATTCCTGCGAAGCGAAGCTGAGTATGGAATTCCGAGAATTGAGACAGAATGTAACCGGTAAGGGACAACTTGAGTGCATCCGGTTTTATCAGCACTAATGTCTGCTCTAGGTCCTGGTTAAACGTCACCTTTGCGTACTCCTGGATAGCCTTAGGAAGTCCCATTACTTCCGATACTTCTACTTCCTAGGCGCCACTTGTGTATTTCCTGCCCGCTACGTGTGGTCTATGTCTTGACCGCTTCTTGTGAACCCGTCGCAAAACCGCTCAGCTCCCAGCCCCCCACCTACAGAGCCTGATTCAGCAACCTGGCACGGGTTTGCCAGGATGTCTCTCGATCACCCGGGCCCCTACAACTAAACAAATTCCGGACACTCCGACGAGCCTCCCTGCTCCTCCTAGAATTCCCTCCGTCGTTGAAACCTTTTCTGGAGCCCCGAGACTAAAGAAGGAAGAAAGCTCTGGGACTTTTACCTTTTGCGACTTCCTGACCACCACTCCGACGGAGCTTTGCACAACCGAATCCTTGGACCTCGCCAGGAAAACCGGAGAACGAGGTTGGTTTATTAATATACCCCAAATTTATGGATTCCCAAACCGGGCCCCGAGCCAAACCATTGTTAGGTTCGAAATGCTCCCCCTATTTTTGTTGCTTGGGAAAAAGCCGGGATCTCCGGCTGGAGGTACAAACCCCCAAGCGAACGATAAAAGAGGGCCCAAAAAAGAGGTCTGTTTGTTCGGACCACTTAATACCGGGCGTTGGATGCCGCAGGGCCCATCGAGAGGAATTGCCTGGGAAAAGCAGATGGGCATGGAAGTTCATATTGCTCCACAAAAGCTTGAGGAAAAAGGGAGAGACATCCGACTTCCAAGCCTCAAGGGCACTCCTCTCAGGGACTAGGTTACTTGGGTTGGGAGACCTCCATAACCAACAACTATCCTTCGTGGTTCCCTCTTGGTGTTTGAAGGATCGCAAAGGAGTGTGGCAAGGCCCGCGGACCTGCCGGGGAAGTCTGCCCGAAGGGAAAGTTTTGTTTCCGCCGCAAAAACAATGGAGATAGACGGAACTTTTCCCCTGCCCCCTCCGGGAGAGGTCAGCTTTGAACGCAGCTTTCCCCAAGCAAACACTCGCCACCGAACTAGTCACAGATTTCCTGCCGGGGTAGCCCTGCGAAGCTCTGCAATCATATCCTCGGTAGCCCTTCGGACAGCACTCTGCCACCCCTTTTCGGACACCAACGAACTATAGGCAGGATTTTTGAAGGCAAAGATGATCCCCCGGGAATTGTTAATGAGAGCCCCCAAACCGTCGGAGAGAAAGGCACCTGCCACGTCCGCGGCGGTGGCCCCCTGAGCCCCGTAGCCTGGGACCAAAAGCCACGTATGAGGCATGGCCTGGCGGAGTTGAGCTAGATCCTCCGGATAAGTGGCACCCACCACGGCCCCAATAAGTCCAAGCCCACACTCCCCGCAAAGCTCTAGGCTTTTTCTTTCCACCCACTCCGCAACTTTCTGATATAACGGGGTCCCGTCCGCTGCCGACAGATCCTGAAAGTCCCGAGCTCCTGGATTCGAGGTTCGCACAAGGACGAACACTCCGCATCCCCGTTCTCGGGCTAAAGTCACAAATGGTTCCATGGCATCTCCGCCAAGATACGGCTGGATGGTCAGGGCATCCCCAGGCCAAGGAGCAATTCCCTCTGGTCCCAGGTAGGCTTGGGCATAAGCTTCTGCTGTCGAGCCGATGTCTCCCCGCTTACCGTCAAGAATTACCAAAAGCCCCCGCTTTCGGGCATGAAGGATCACTCTTTGCAAAGCCCCCAGAGCGGGCGGTCCTAGACACTCGAAGAAAGCCAGCTGAATTTTCACCGCGGGCACTAAGTCTGCCACAACGTCAAGCACGTCGGTGCAAAACTTTTCCACGACTGCCGCCTGCCCCAACGGGTCGGAAACAGAGACCTCTTTAAGGAATTCCGGGGGAAGCTCCTTTAGGCGGGGATCAATTCCCACGATCACCGGAGTCCTTTTCGCTTTTACTGCTTGACAAAGTCGATCAGCAAAGTGAACCATGCGTAACTCCCACCTATGGCATAGCTTACGGGCGATTTCCTCCAGGAGCCGGCCAATCGTTCCGCCGGGAAATCAGTCACTTCGCCAGTGCCTTTTTGCCTCGTCAGATTAACGACCACTGGGGCTTTTTGATCCACTCATCCGCATGCAAAAAGCCGAGGCCGGCCATAACAATGAATTTCTTTCCCTTCGAGAAAAACAAACTCCCGGCAGGTCCCGACCCCACGTTAGGCCCCTTCAAGGTAACGGTCACCTTTTTTAGCCGAGAATCACTCCCAATCAAGTCCGGGACAAGGCTTCCTAGAAACTTAATCTGCCCTCCTTTCCGCCGAATCCTTGGCACGTTGGGATCCATTTCTAGCGGAGGCGATCTTTTCTTTTTCTTGATTTTGAGTTGCCGACTAAGCAGAATAGGCCTTTGTCACGAAATGGGGGATGCAGAGGATCTAGGTAATCTAGTGGCTCCGGTTGGAATATGAGACTTGGAGCAACCACTCAACACAAATATCTCGAATCTGAGGAGAGGATTCCCAGCACTCCATAACTCCGCCCCACGGTCTGGGCGGCAGCGGTGCCGCCTGAGTTCGCCATCGAGCAGTTTCTTGGAGCAAGACGAGTTGCTGTTCCACTTTCGTTTTGAAATCTCTCCGCCGCTCACCCGGTGTGAGGAGGCAAGCCGATGCATTCGAAAGGATCCAACTCCCCCGCTGCTATTAGCCTCATGGGCCAATTCGAAGAATTACGACGGGTCCTTTTAGGCGACGAATATGCCCCGCACCGTCAGAAGCCACTTGCAGCCTGGGTAGAAAGTTCTGACCGACGCCTCCCAATTCCTTTGCTTCCCAAGACGGTGGGGGAAATTCTCGCCACGCCCTTTGACGTCCTCTTCGGGACTCCGGGGGTTGGACAAAAGAAAATGGCCTGCCTTCTTCAACTCTTAGACCGGGTTCGGCGAACAGATCCCCGTCTTTTATGCAAACAGTCGCTCTCGGGAGATAGTCCTCAATCGGTGTTGGATTATGCCCGGACCGATTTATTCGATCCTGCGAGCGTTTCCGAAGTCATTTGGGATCAGTGGCGGGAAAGTGCTCGATTACTCTGTGTTGAAGAGGAACCCCTCGGGCGGCTGGCTCCAAGCCTGCGATCTCTCACCAAATCTCTTTGGACATGTCCCGTCGATTACTATCTCCAATTCTCTTTAGCGGAGCTTCGCCGTTTGCAGACACACGGTGATAAACGGGTGAGAGTGGTTCTGGAAGTGTTCTACCATCTGCATCAAATCGCGAGATCCCTCCCAGCGGATTTTCCGCTTGGGCTCCGGCCTCTTCCCCGGGCAATTCTCCGAGCCGACAGGTGGGTCGAAAAGCGGCTTCTTGAGTCTGCACCCCAGTTAGATTCGCTAGCGGTTCCCGAGCGTCTTTTTTGCCCGCTTTTGGAGCAACTGCAGATCGACGGAAAGGACGTGTTGGTAAATCTGGCCAGAGCAAGGTTGGGGCTTGATGGCCCTCGGAACAGTATCCGCCAGATCTCAAAAAGGTTAGGCTTGACACGGGCCCGGATTTATCAGCTTTTGCGGGAAATTGCCGGCATTTTGCAAGTCCGTTGGCCGGAAGGAGGCTTAAAGGTAAAGGCCCTTATCGACCATCTCCGCAACGCTTCGCGAGCGAAGGTGAGTGCCGAGGTCATTCCGCAACTTCACCTGGCTTTGGAAGTCTTTTTTGGGGAAGATACTGACCCTGTCGGCTCCAAATCAGGCTGCGGCTATACGGTGCCATCGGCCGAACAAGACGGAAACGGATTTACCACTACCCTCCCGCACGGTGGTATCTTAGAAGCTCAAGCCTGATTCCCGGAGATATCTTCCCACGTAAAATCTGTTTCACCCCCCACCGAATTCGAACAAGTTCGCTTGGCTCTTCATTATCTCGACGCTTCCCACGTTTTGCGACGATTTGCCCGGAAGGAGCACCCCCCGGGATACCACACGTAAAAAATCTGTTCCAATTGCGGGTAGTCTCTGTGGGGAACGCTGCTGGTTTCCCGCAAGCCAGGGAAGTTCAGCAATTGTGTTGTGCTATCGGGCAGGTAATCTGTGTTTACTTGTGTGAAGTAGGGCTGTTGGCTTGCCGAACTTTTCGGTAATCCTTCCCATGGTATCCCTCGGCTGGAGGCAAGCCGGCCCACCGCGGCACATAAAACCCTTTTCGGGTGTACCGGGCATCGCGACTAGGTAGGTTCCGATATACGCGTTTACCTCCGGATGCCGAAGAAAGACCAAATCCTTGCATTCCTCATCTGGTGGCTATGCCCTGGAATCGGAAGCAGGCAGTTTCCCCATCGGCTGATCCAGCCATCAGTTTTGTGGACTTCAAGTTCAGATGAGACATCTTGCTGGGGGATTGCCACCCTCGCCAACTCTTCGCAGCCCCCTCCTGGAGGCCTCCGCTCTTTCCAAGAAAGTGGGCCGGAACAAGAACCTCGGGGAGCATCCCGCCCGAGCAACTCTTCAGGCTAAACCGAGGTGCCAACCGCGGACCGGCGGACAGCTTCCCGCTCCATTGTCTGCCATAAAGCTTCAAGCCACTGCCGATCCCTAGCTACCGGAAGGCCGGGACCGTAAACGACGGTGGAATAAACCTCGGCCAAACGTCGCAGCAGAGAGTTTGCCTCGGGCAGTTCCGTCCCTAGCCGAAGGAGAAACTCCTGAGGAGTGTGGTGGGGTTCCCTTGCCCGAGCATATTGCTTGGCCCACGCCTCCACCGCCCGAAAGGTGTAGACCACTAATGCCTCCCAATCCATGCTGCCCCTCTGAGCCGAACGAAATGGGTTGGGAAAGTCGGAAAACTGCTCCGGACGGCTCACGACCCGAGGTTCTCCCCCGGTTTCCGCTCCTCTTGTGTCGAGCCTCAAGCCGAAAAGACTTTCCCACAACTCCTTCCAGAAAGCCTGCAACCGAAACCACCACGAAGAGAAAACCTTTCGGTGCTTCCATGCAACAAGCAAGCCAAGTACCAACCCAACCCCAAGCAGAATCCACAAAAGCACTCGAACGGCCGAGCTTAGCCACTGGGTCACCTGGGTCGAGGGCACCGCCCGGTTGACTCCCCAGCTTCTAGAAAGACCGCCGCGGGATTCCCTTGCTGAAATCTCCCTCGAACGAGCTTGCGAAGGTTCCTGACCCGAGCCCGCGGCTTCGAAAAAGGTCCGCCGGCCCCCGGTTCCGCGTCGGTTATCGTCCCCTACCTGTGAACCTTGGGACCACTCGACCCGGGAAGGCTCCTGGGAAGAGTCTGTGGCAGGGGATTCGAAGCCTTCGTGAGCTTCCGGGTTCTCTCCCGCTCCTTCGGCTTTACCTTCCGCTTCTTCCATCTTTTGGGAAGCCGGGAGGTTTTCTCCTCCCGATCGTTCAGAATGAGATTCCGATTGGGGTTTATCCCCCTCCAGGTTACCTTGGGCTTCTGAAGTTTTGCCGTCAGAAGCATTACCCGGTTTGCGAATTTCTCCGCTCCGGGTCGCGTCCATTCCGCGAACCTCCGGAGAAGTTCGCGGGTTTCGTCCCTGGGTTTGGGAAGCCGAGTGGACACCAGAAGCCGCTTGTTGGCCCAGGGTTGGCTGAGACTCAGTTGTAGGGTGCCCTGGTCGACTCTCCGAAGCGGATTCTCCTCGAAAGGCCACAGCTGAACTGACGGTTCGCGGGGAAATGATCCAGCCTGTAATATTAAAGGCGACTTTGGTACTTCCGGGCCGGGGAATGAGCCAAGCCGCTGCCAAGACGATCAAGATGATTAATCCCCCTGTCAGCAGCCATTGCCCCACGAGCTCGAGCGGCATTTCGACTCGACGAGATCGGAGGTAGGCCCGCAAATTCAGGAACGATGTGGTAAGAAGCAAACCAAAACCGCTAGCAAGGTAAAGAGCCAAGAGCGTGAGCAGCCATCCCCGCCGTTCGAATCGGGATGTTCCCGCGGCAAGCTCCCCCAATCCGAAAAGTGGCAGGGCAGCCAAAGACAAATAAAGGACCCAAACCCCCGGTGCATGAGGGACTTTTCCCTCTCGGATGGCAAAAGTGTGTGGGTCGGATTTCCCCTTACTGTGCTTGGTCCCCTTAACCAGATCCCCGCCGGCGTGAGCGGGGGGAGAGCTCTCCTCAAGGGGATTCTTGCCATATCTAAACAGACGTTCCCGTGCGTAATCCCAAATGCCCCTTGACGGTACGGCCTCCCGCCGATCCCAGGAGGCAGCATCCCAAGTTAGCCGCCATGCTACCCACCAAATGGCTCCCATCATTACTGCGTTCAGAACAGGACTTAACGGGGAAAGCCATCCGCCAAACTCCACAAAACGCCAAAGGGCAAGGTAAGTGACCACCGCCAAGGGAGCCCCAAAGGCAAAGGCTCGAGCTTCGTCGGTTTCTATAGCAATCCGCGTGACAAGAACCACCCCCAAAACGAATAGCCCGAGTACCACATGAAGCCGCCCGCTATAGTGCCCTTGGTAAAACACCTCCACAAGAAAAAATAGGAGACTGGCCAACAAAATCATGATCAAAACGGGATTTAATGCAGCGATCACAAAATCCACGATAGTTGGCGGAAGAAGTTGTTTCATGGCAAAACGTACGGCTGGCAAAGTTGGGTTATGCTAAATTCATCCCGAAGATGGCGGGCCTCGATCCCCTGGGAAAGAAACCGCTCGGCGGCCACTGCATAGTCATGATATTCATAAGTGTTGACAATCACTGTGACCCAAAACCCGTGCTGCCGTAAAGTGCCCAATGCACTCAAAGCGGATTCCTCAGCGGCTGGCAAAATTGCTACCAGCGTGGCATCGCGAGGTAACCAGGGTGTAACTTCGAGGAGGGCTTGCCCAATAATTAATCCATCGCCAGGCTCCAAGCGGGCCAACGTTTCCAAAATCCGATGTAGCTGCTGATCTCCCCGCATTGTACGGATAACTACTGGAAACAGGCTACCGCGGATCGGGGACATCTCCACAGCCTCGCGGGCTGCCGCACGGGAAGAATATTCCATTCCCCAGCTGACCGCCCGGATTCGTTCCGCGGCGTCCCGGCCATTAGTCACCAAGCCAACCTGCTGCCGCTGGGCACAAATAGCTGCGGCGAGCGAGGCCGCACATGTGATCGCCAGTTCCGCCCTTGCTGCATCGGGATAAGCATCTCGGTGGAAATCGATGGCCAAAGTTGCACCAGCGATATACGAAGGCTCATAAACTTTGCATTGAAGCGAACCCGTCCGGGCCGTTGCCTTCCAATGAATTTGCCGAAGGGAATCTCCCTGCCGATACTCCCTGACACCCGCGATCCTGGTGGGATCCTCGTATAATCGATGGGTCAGCCGGATTTCCCCAATCGGCCGGCGGCTTGCAATATCGTAACCCTGGATCGGTAAGAGTGGAGGCAAGACCGTCAAATATTGAGGGGCGGTGAGCACACGATAGCGGCGAAATAATCCAAACAGATCCCCTACCTCTGCCACCAAGGGCCCCACCTGGAAAAAGCCTCTTCCGCTGCATCTCAACCGGTACGCGATCCGCATCTTTCCCTTGCTGCCCAGACCAATCAAGTGGACGCGACGACCTTCTACTTCCAACTTTCCCGGCGGAGGCAAAAGGGCCTCCCGGGAAAGCAAGTCCTCCACCAAAGTCCAAATGATTGGTAACCGCCCGCGGTTTTCCAAGGAAATAGCAACTTCAACCGCCTGGCCAATTTCCGCCTCTTTATGACTAAGCTCCCGGCTCGCGGCAATATTTCGCGACCAATATCGGCACAAAGTCCAATTGCCTACGACAAATAACCCTATCGCGACCAAGGCAAAGACCTGGAGTCCCATGCCAAGAACGACTACCACAACTATGGTAACCAAAATCCAGACAAGGTACCGCATCGGTTATTCCCGTAAGGTCGCTATTTCGTTGGCTTCGTTTATAAGATTTCCGGATATAGGAACTTTTATGTGTAGGCAAAGATAGAAACCAGTTCTTCGGCGAACGTGTACCAATGTTACTATCTTTCGTTGAAATTGGGTAACCGTTATCTGCTTCCACGTTAGCAGGACATTTCGGGGAAGTGAACTCACTTGGTTTGAAGCCGCCCCCGTTTCCTGCCGCCAGTCCAAAATCTTTTCTCAGGCACACCGGCCTCTGAGAAAAGCCAGATCGGCGAGATCGTGCGTCGGCGGGATTATTGGGTCCGTGTTGATCCACGGAAGTTTGTTGAAGAGTTCTACCTCCCCTTTTCTGGCGGAAGCGAGGGACCTCCCGTGCCAGATCGGGAAAGCTGTAACTCCCCTCACTTTTCCGGACCAAAAGTTCCTGAAATCTCAAACAATTTAGCCCTGAGCATGCCCCACCGGTTAGTCATTCTTGGATTCAGTTGGCCGCCGGTTGTGGGGACTAAGGTTTTCTAAGGATTCCGACAGGATAATTCTCACAGTCTTCTACACTTGACATTTCCTTTGCAAAGCGGCAGTTCGTATGCAGTACCCCCCTAGTAGGGAATCTGACCGGAAGATCCAGCTGGCGAGTCAACTTGGCAAGACACCGGTACAGTTTCCGGTCCGCAACTTCAGGCACATTTTCCCGGGAAGAAGGTGTAAGACCAGGGTTGGACCCGAAATACCCTTTGTTGATGGGCAGCCTCCAAGAGGCCTCCATTGGCTGTAGAGGCAACATTCTTGCCCCGGTTATGGAACGTCGAAAAACCGTGTTCCACCCCGGTAATGGGTGCATCGAATCTCTCCCGAACACGAGCCCTAAAGCTTTAGCAGGCACCGAGAACGAGGTAGAATGGGGTTTAGGAAAATCTCCAGAACTATCTCCGCGAGATGAGTTATCCCAGGGTAGATTTGGAACTGTCGGTCCTTGTTGGGACCCCCGAAGCTGTTCGAGGATTACGAAGGGAGTATAACCACTTGGCCGCAAAACACGATTTGAGGGAGCCTAGACGATGCAAAGCAGTTGGCACATTTTCCGATGTTCAAAAAGCTCTGGAAAATTCCAAACCTATGTTTTTCGATCTTGGCGGGCCAGTCCAAAAGTTCCGGAGATGGTTGAGCAAGCCGTTTTGTTCCTTTCGCTCATTTTATCCTTGCTGGTTGGGCAGAGGTTAACTAATTCTTCGCTTGCGTTCGGTGCTGACCGGGAAATACAGGAGCAAGCAACGAGCTTGCGGTTTTCAGGCCAGGCGACCGTGGCCCAAAGCGAAAAGACCGGTTCGGCCCAGACGGAACAAACCGCTCGTCCAGAATCTCGGGTGTCTTCGGGGGCCTCTCCTTCCGCCGGTCAACAGGGAGATCAGACTTTTGCCTGGCAAAGCCTTTTTGACGGCAAGGAGCTGGGCAAATGGGCCATCACGCGGTTTGGAGGCGAAGGGGAAGTTACCGTCAAGGACGGAACAATCGTCCTGGGCATGGGAAACCCGATGACCGGCATCACCTGGACCGGGGAGGTCATCCGGGATAATTACGAGTTACAGTTTGAGGCAAAACGCACCAGTGGAATTGACTTCTTCGCTACCACCACTTTTCCTGTGGGCGAGGAATACTGCAGCTTTGTAGTGGGTGGCTGGGCTGGCACCGTCGTAGGCCTGTCGTGCATTAACAATCTCGACGCTTCGGAAAACGAAACAACTCAATTCAAGGTGTTCGAGGATAACCGCTGGTACCGGATTCGGATTCGGGTTTCTCAGGCGAAAGTGGAATGTTGGATCGACGACGAAAAAATGGTGGATGTCAAACGGGAAGGCCGGAAATTCAGCATCCGCATGGAATGTGATCTCTGCCGGCCTCTTGGGATCGCAACCTGGTGCACCGAGGGAGTCATCCGGAATATTCGCATCCGTCGTCTTACCCCTCAGGAAGTGATCGATATTGCGGAGGGGCTTCGGTAGAGTGTGGCCAGTGAGCCAAGCATTCCCGGAGGGAAGGAGCGGAGTGTCTTGTAAAAACGCCTTCCAAAATTGGCTCTAAGCAGGTGTGAATGCAGAGGCCCGCTTTTGCGGGTTTGAACTCGGAGGTGCAGGCGGGATCGGGGGCGACAAGCCGGGGCTGTCCCAAGTAATCAGGTAAAGAATTGATTCGTTTTCAAGAGCAGGTAGTGGCGTGGGTGTCAAGATAATTCGGCCACACCGAAATGGAGGGTAGTTCGACTTCATAATTGGAATGGTTTTCTCGGCTGAAAAGTTGACCTCAGACATGCAAAAACATCTGGGACGGAGTGGCTTTAGGCTGAAGACTCGGAGCCTCGGACTTCAGCTTACACCGCTGACTATTTTGATTTGGATTATCCCTTTCTTGGGAGCAAGTTTTCCTGCCTGGGCCGATGATCAACGGCCTCGGGAGATTACACCTTTTCCCGCCGACAACGCGGATAAATCCTCGTGGCAGGATTTATTTAACGGCCGAGACCTCACGGGTTGGGAAATCGTGGAGCGTTACGAGTACAGTAGCCACGGAAAGGTTTTCGTGACTAACGGATGTTTATATTTGGAAGCGGGGCAACCTGGCACGGCGGTGCGTTGGAAGAAAGAGTTCCCTAGGATCAATTACGAACTCGTGGTTGAGGCCAAGAAAACAGGGGGGAATGACTTTTTCTGCGGATTGACCTTTCCGGTTAAGGATAAGTTTTTGACTCTCATTGTGGGAGGTTGGGGTGGATCCGTCGTAGGACTGTCGCTTATCGACGGAGAACCGGCTTCCGAGAATGAGACCTGCCGATGGGTGTCGTTCGAGCTGGACCGCTGGTATCAAATCCGCTTGCGGGTTACCGAGACTAGCATCAAGGTATGGCTGGACGATGAGCAACTCGTCTCTTTCGATCCGCGAGGGCGGAGGTTATCTCTTCGGTGGGAAAGTGAGCCTTGTGCTCCTCTTGGGCTAGCCACTTGGAAAACGAGTGCCGCCTACCGATGTATTCGCTTCCGGCTCCTAGATAGCGAGGAGATCTCCGCCTGCGAGCAATGACGGGGCTATCGACTTTTTTTGTGGCGTTTGGTTTTTTGCAGCCGTGGCTTCTGGGATGGCTAGCGGGTGCCACCATTCCGATCTTAATCCATCTGTGGGCCCGCCAGCGGTATCGTCAAATCCCTTGGGCAGCCATGGATTTTCTTTTAGCTGCCTTGAAGGCTAATCGCCGGCGGCTGTTACTGGAAGAATGGCTTCTGCTAGCTCTTCGGGTCCTCATTGTAGTGGTACTAGCATTAGCCGCTGCCCGACCGTTTCTCGGCCAGGCTTATGTCCCTGGAAAAGAGCCCGAGGCAGTCCACCGGATTGTTTTGTTGGATGCTTCTTTGTCTATGCAAGCCTCCCGAGAGGGTCGGAGTTGCTTCGACCGGGCTCAGGAAGAGCTTCACCGGCTCGTAGGTTTTTGCCGTTCCCGCGATCGCCTTACCTTAGGTCTGATGACGGATACGATCCGGTGGTTAACCCCTGAGCCACTTCCCGCGACAGGAGGGATCTTCCATCACCTGAACGAGTTAAAAGCTACGGATAGCAGGACAGATCTGCTTGCAGCGTTGCGGCAAGTGGCCACCCGGCTAAGGGAGGTTCGTAGACACTATCCCTCATTGGGTGCCCAAGAAGTGTGGATCTTCTCGGATCTCCAGGCAAGTACTTGGGAACCTCGGGAAGAGCTGCATGAGACTCTGCTCCGTGAGGTGTTGGGGTCTATCCTTGAGGAAGCTAGTATCCGCATGGTAGATGTGGGCTTGGCCGATGGACAAAATGTGGCCATTACGGAAGTCCAACTGAACCGCTGGCCGGTGCTTATGGGGGATACTGTCGAGTTTACCGCAACGATAAAAAGTTTCGGTGAAACACCCAGGTCGAGCTTGCATGGAATTGTACGGCTCGATGGACACGTAGTTAGTAAACACATCCTCACCATTTCGCCGAATTCCGAAGCACTTCTCCGATTCTCTCACCGGTTTCTGACTCCTGGGGAGCACATGCTCGAAGTATCAGTGGAGAATCATGGGGATTCCCTTCGGGCTGATGATCGGAGCTGGATTTCTGTCCCTGTAGGAACTGCTCTGAGAGTGCTCTGTATCGATGGCCGACCTAGTCTTGTACCTTTGCAAGGTGCTGCCGGCTATTTAACTGTGGCCCTAAATCCAGGGGGGCCAACTTCTCCGATTTACGTCGATCGGCGGGCGATAACGGCACTGGGCGAAGTAGATTTGGACTCATATGATTGCCTGATTTTGTGCGACCTGCCAGAACTATCGCCCGAGGAGGCTTCGCGGATCCGCCGATTCGTCCACAGCGGGAAAGGACTCATCGTGTTCCTAGGCCCCCAGGTTGTCCCGGCTGCATACAACACTGTCCTTGGCCAAGGGGAAAAACCGGAAGAAGTCCTTCTTCCTGCCCGACTTACCCAGCCTGTGCATCACGATCCCCAATATCGGCTGGATCCCCTCGGTTACAGCCACCCTATTGTGGCTGCATTTCGGGACTTTGAACGGGCCGGGTTGGTTACCACCCCAGTCGATAGCTATTGGGCTTTCGAAGATCTCAAAACGCTGGGAGGAAGGATCGTTCTGGCTTTGGGAAATGGAAATCCGTTAATAGTGGAAAAGCATTTTGGCCGGGGCCGGGTTGTGCTGGTGGGGACTTCGGCCGATTCCTCTTGGACTCTCCTGCCGAAGTGGCCAAGTTTTGTCCCTTTGGTTCACGAAACCGTCCGCTATAGCACGGCAGGTAGGTTTTTTCGCCGGAACGTTCGGCTGGGCGAGTGCTTTGAAGGTTTACTTTCTGCGGAATGGGCCGGCACAGAGCTTCAAATCTGGACCCCTCAGCAACAACGAGAATTAATTAGGGTTGAGAGCGACTCGGAGGCTAGTCTATGGCAGTTTTGCCCCCGGGAATTTGCTGGGGTCTATCGTGTGGAAGCCCCAGGTGGACGACCCGAGTTGTACGTGGCTGATCGAGATCCCAACGAAAGTGATTTGACAAAAATCAACCCTGAGAGATGGAAAAACCGCCTTGGAAATCCAGGTAAATTGGTAGTCGATTCGTCGGTCGAGGCCTTGATTCGATTGCCGTCCGTTCCTCCGGCAGGCATCCAGGAGATTGCTTCTAACCTTTTGTATGCACTCATAATGCTCTTGATAGCTGAGAGCGGTCTTTCCTTTTACCTTAGCCGACATAGTATTCGACGTCCGAGATGATGATCGCTCTGATGACCACTATGGCCAGCTCACGCCTTGCCTTTATTTCTCAGGTCCCGATTGGACCGGGGGAAGGAGTTGCTTGGCGAGTGGAATATCGCTGGGAATGGCCCTTGGGGGTGACCATCCTTGCGATCATCTTGCTCGAGGTCATTTGCATCGCAATGTATGCCCGGCAATCATTCCGTGGACCGAGCTGGCTGCGAGTAGTTCTTGCCCAACTCCGGGTGTTTTCTATTCTCCTTGTCTTTTTTATGTTGTCCCGAGCGGTTCTAGCTTTTTACCGAACGAGTTTGCCCTACCTTCCCGTTGTCGTTGACGACTCGCTCAGTATGAGCATTGAGGATCACTATGAACCCTCCGAAGAAGCCGAACTCCGGCGGATTTTATCCTTGCCTGAGAAGAAAAATTTGTCGCGATGGGATATTGTGCAGCAGATTTTTTCAGGGGATCAACTCGGATGTTGGGAGGAACTTCTTAGGCGGTACCGTCTTCGACTCCAATTGCTGACACAAGTAGGGCAACCTTTCATGGAAGACCCGCGGGCGTTTGCGGAACGGATTCATGCCGGCAAGCCGGAAGGACCCACCACAAAACTCGGGCTGGCTATTCGGAATGTGTTGGATCAGTTTCCTGCCGTTCCCCCAGCAGCTATTCTGCTGATCACCGACGGCGTCAATACCGAAGGGCCCAGCCTGGTGGAGGCGGCTCGGTGGGCCCGGATTCGAAACGTTCCGCTGTGTTTCGTCGCAGTAGGGCAGAGTGCCGCAGCTCCCGACATCGAACTCCGCGACCTGATTGCAGAAGATGTTGTATTCGTCGGAGATCTTGTCAATTTCACTTGCACCGTTGAGACACGAGCTTTAGCGGAGCAAAAGGTATCCGTCACTTTTTCCCCCACCGATGCCCCGGAAGCACGCCAAGTGGTCGAACTGCACTGTCCTCAGGCACGGTATCAGCAGGCGGTCAGCTTCCGGTATCGACCGACCAAGGTGGGCCTCCTCAAGGTTGTCATCGAAGCAGAAAGCCCTCCTGGGGAAGTCAATCGGGAGAATAATCGTTTAGAGCGGACCATCCTAGTTACGGATGAGAGAATCCGGGTGTTGTTAGCAGCAGGATATCCCTCCTATGAGTTTCGATTTCTCAAGAACTTCCTTGCCCGCGATCCCACGGTAGTCCTGAAGACGGTTCTCCAGGAGGCTGATTCCGGCCATGCCGAGCAAGACGACACAGCCCTACCCCACTTCCCTTCTCGGATGGAGGATCTCCGAGAATTTGACGTGGTGATTTTGATCGACGTCAACCCGGGACTATTGGGGTCAGTCGCCCTTGGTAGCCTGGCCGCGTTTGTAGACCGAAAGGAGAGTGAAGGCCCACCGGGGGGAGGTGGCCTAATTCTGGTGGCCGGTCCTCGCTATCTTCCTGGCGGTTTCGTCAAAACACCGCTGGAACGGCTCTTGCCACTTGAACTGGGGGGAGAGAAAGCGGGACTGTCGGATGCGGTTGGCCGCAGTGGCTTCCGTCCCCGACCTACCCCAATTGGTCTTGCTTTTCCGGGGATGCAGCTGGCCGACACTCCGGAGGAGAACGAGGCTGTGTGGAACCGACTTCCACCGCTCTTTTGGTTTGCCCCGATGGGACCGCCGAAGCCAGGGGCACGGGTCCTGTTGGAACATCCTTCGGTTTTCGCCTCGGATAGCCGTCCTCTCCCGCTGGTAGCATTCCATTACGTAGGGGGTGGGGCTGTCGTTTTCCAAGCATTTGATGAAAGTTGGCGGTGGCGGTGGCGGGTGGGAGATCTATTTTTCGGCCGGTACTGGCTCCAGACGATCCGCTTCTTGGCCCGGGGAAAACTCCGATCGGGCAGTCGCCGGGTCACTCTCACGGCAGACCGCCGTGAGTATCGTTTCGGTGAATCAGTCTACCTTCGGCTCCAATATCCGGAGGGATCCTCCTACCCCACGGGGAACGTCGTCAATGTCCTGGTCCAGCGGGGAAACGGAGCTCCAGAGCCCCTGTATTTGGCCCGCTCTGAAGGGTTTTTAGGATTATTCGAGGGTGTTCTTACCAGCCCGCCGATTGGGTCGTACAGGGTTTGGCTGCCAGAAGAGTCCTCCCCAGTGGGACCGCCTGCGGTGGAATTTCGAGTATTGCCCCCTGCAGGGGAATTTGCCCGGTTAGAGACAGATTTAGTTAGTATGGAACAGGCAGCAGCCACTACCGGGGGGGCTGTACTGCGGCCGCAGCAGATGCGGCATTTGCCCGACCTTCTGCCTCGTGGCCAGGATTTACCGCTTGAAATGTTACCTCCACAGCCTCTGTGGAATGCTTGGCCGGTGCTTTTGCTATTCCTCCTTGTTCTGACCTCTGAATGGATCATCCGTAAATGGAGCGGGTTGCCGTAGAGTCAAAAGTGGAATAGACGGGCGGGTTTTAGCCCTACAACACGAATGCCTGTGAAAATGCATAGCTTGCGTACGGAGAACAGAGCATCAGCAACTTGCTCAAGAACCCCTTGAGCACTCTGATCCCAATACCAGGGTTTCGGGCACTCTGCTGATAGCAACCTCTGCCTCACGGCGGGATTGGGCCCTCCCTAACAGTCCATCCTGATGCTGGAAGCACGTGGAGCTTCGTAATTCCAACAGAACGCTTTGGCCCCGGGGCTTTGAAAGAACCCTTGAACGAATGGGAAACTTCAAGTGGCGAAGACCGGAATTCGCCGACGACCTTCGAACCTCGTTTGACCCGCTTGGATTCGATTGTGGATATGTGTGGACTCTCCGCTGATATGTGCTGATATGTTGAGAGTCCGAGGCTATGAACATCCAAAGGAGGTTTCCACGACCAAAGGAGCTATAACGGAATTCGGAGGCTATTTCGAAGTAGCAGGATTCGAAATAATCGGAGCCCGGATCGGACCCGGTATTTCGGAAAGAAAGAGCCGCCTAATGACTTCCGCCGCCTTTGTAACCAGTTGCGGCAAACCGTAATAGGGGGCCAAGTAAGTAAGAAGAGGGGAAAGTACCCTCTCACCTGGCCTTGCCCTTTCAGACCAGTAATCACTTTCACAGCTTCGAAATGGTCTTCCCACACCAAACATGGTTTTCCGATACCAATACACGGTTTCTTGGTGGGATTTTGGAGGGCCGATTCCTGGCAATTGAATATCTTCTTACACCCCGAGTCAAAATTAAAAATCCTCCTTTACACCCCGAGCCGGAGACTGTTTGGAACCACTGGCGACAGCTTTAAAAACGAATGGCAATGGTGGGGCTAAAATGTATCGGAGGTATCCATCTAGGTACCGGAAGGGGTGGCTTTCCGGTTTTTTCCTAAGGGTAAGCTGAGCAGTCTTTTTTCCAAAATCGCGGTGAAATACCGTGGAACGAGTAAAGCATTGGGCTAAGCCGGTTAAAATCTAGCTCCGGAGGGAGTTCCTTGAGCATCACAGAAGCTATTTCCCGCCGGAAAAACGGAATAGGAAAAAGCGACGTAGGCCGCCGAGGCCTTGCATTTTGGCCAGCGGCCAAGCGGGCCGACCAAACCTTACACCCGTTGGGGTTAGCTATCTCCCGGTTGGGAACGCAACTTTGGGGGACCTGGGTGGCCTTTGGGGCACTCAGAGCCGCGGGAGTGGTTCTAGCTGCCGGTTTTCTTCTCGGTTTGATGGATTCTTTTCTCCGCATAAACGAGGTGGTGTTTCGATTTATACTTTCCTCAAGCTGGCTTTTGGCTGCCGGTGCCAGCCTGTGTGTGCTGGTTGTTCGCCGTTTCTTTTCCAGACCTACCGAGGTGCAAATAGCTCGGCTACTGGAATGGAGGTACCCTCAGCTCCGGGATCAATTGGCCGCAGCAACGGAGTTTGCGTGTGCTTCGGGTACCAACTCAGGCCGAGGTTCCCCCGAGTTGCAGCAAGCTGTAGTCAGCTTTACTTGGGAGGCCTTTCAGAGACTGCAACTTCATCCCCTTGTTGTCCCGCGATTGTGGTGGCAGAACGGCGGACTTCTTGCCGCGACCTTGGGGTTACTGTTGGTGTGCCTACTTCTATGGCCATCGATGGTGCTAACGGGTACCCTTCGGTTACTTCTTCCGTGGCAGGACATTCGCTGGCCGCAACGGTATCACTTGCTCATCCTGCGTTCTGTCTCTGAGGTCGTCCAAGGGGGAGATTTCGAGATTGAACTGGTCGACCGCGAAGGTAAACGGCTTCCTGCGGGGGGAAAAGTTTGGTTCAAGACAGCCACGCCCGACGGCCGGGTTGTTCTTGAGTCGATGCCCCTCACGTATCTCGATCCGGAAACGGCGGCTCGCCGGCTCAATCGCCCAAATGATCCACTTTTGCGGGGAGGAGTGTGGATAGCTCGCCGCGAGGCGGTCGAAAGTCCCTTTTGGTTCCGAGCCGAGGCTGGCGACGATCACTCCATGCCTTGGTTTTATGTGCGAACTGCGGCAGCCCCCGCCCTTCGTTCCCTCTCCGGCCGAGTGTCGCCTCCCCCCTACACCGGTTGGCCGGAAATGGAATTCTCAGGACCTGTGGCTGCCTTAGAAGGAAGCCGCATCCTCTTTCGTGGCGAAAGCACCAAGCCTCTTGCAGAAGGAACCCTCGTAACGGAAAAGCAAGGCAGCTTTCCCTTACGGCTGGAGGATGCCATCCACTTTTCCGTAGAGCTTTTGGCCCGACAAACTACCAGCTTTTGGTTTCGCTTAATCGATAAGAGCGGTCTTGGGGGGGGAGATACCGAGCGGTGGGAACTTCGGGTGTTTCCCGATGGACCACCCCGGGTGTCTGTACGCCCGATGAGTTCCTTGTCTCGCGTTACGCCGAAAGCTCGCTTTCGTGTCCTGATCGACGCAGGGGACGATGTGGGGCTCCGGGAGGTTCAACTCCACCTTAGTCGGAAGGAGGGTGAGTCTTCGGCAGTCCTTGCAGTATACCGGGGCTCCCCTTTCCCTCCACGGCCGGGAGAAGACTTCGTTGCCCGTGGGCCAGCCGCAGAAAACCGTTCTGTAGGATACGACGTCGACTTAGCTGAACTGAATCTTTCACCTGGAGAGCGGCTTACCCTTACAGCAAAAGCTCAGGACTATCGTGGGCAGTGGGCAGAAAGTTCCCCTGTGCTCCTCGAGGTGGTTACTCCGGAAGAACTTCGAGCCTTACTGGCCGACCAGGAACGTACCCTGCTGGCAGATCTCCGACGTGCCCTTGAAGTCCAGGAAAACGCCCGCCGTTTAGCTGGTCAGGAGCGAAATATTCTCCTTTCCGTGGCCTCTTCCCCGGGGGAGTTGGGAAGTGGCCTGGAGAGCACCCTTTGGACACAGCGTGAGGTGCCCCGAATTCTCACCGATTCTTCGGAGTCGGTGGCCGAAAGGGCGGAAGCTTTGCTTGCGACCTTAACCCAAAACCGTCTGGAAGATCCGGAACTCTCCGACCGACTGAAGGATTTGCGGGATAAACTTGGCGAGTTAAAAGCCCATCCGCTGCCTGTCTGCGAGGAAGGTATTCTCGCCGCCAAACGAGCTATGGATTGGGTTAAGGCCGCAAACCTCGATCCTCCTACCTTGCTGGCGAAGCGACAAGAGGCATCGGAACATCTTGGGAAGGTCCTCGATTGCCAACAGATAGTGATTGACACCTTGGAGGAGCTGATTGCCCGGTTCCATGTCTCCGACTCGCTTCGGGAACTCCGGCAAGAGCTTTCGGAAGTGCTTCGGAGCCAATGGGAGGTACACCGTCGCTCGCTCGAACAAGCCCGGAACACCGCGGGACGGACCCTTGAAGGACTATCTCCGCCTGAAAGGGCCGCACTTCAGTCCTTGGCGGAAGAACAACGGCGGGTGGGAGAAGGCTTCCAACGATTTTCGAAGGCCTTGCGAGAGTGGGTCGCACATTTCCCGGCGGGACAAAGTCCTCCGGAATCTATCGCAGAGGCCGTGCAGTTGGCCAACAAGATCGAGGGCCGGGGGGTAATCCCTAAGACGGCGGTGGACTTGGCGGAAAACCGAATGGGACAGGCTCTTCGCCAACAACAGGAAGTGCTTGCCGATTTGGACCAACTAGCTGGGTTACTTCAGGAGGATCAATCCCAAGCAAGTCGGTTGTTGCCAAAAATTCCGCCGGAGCTTGCAAAGAACTTGCGGAAGTTGCTGGAGGATCAACGAACCGTCCGGCAAAAGTTCGCAGAGGCAGCCTCTTCAGCCCCGCCGGCAGGTGTGGAAAATCTTGCCGAGGCTGCTCGAAGGCAGCAAGCCCTCCGAAGCCAGCTCGAGGCGTTTGGGCACCAGTTGTCACCCGAGGTGCAGTCTCAAGTGGGCCCCAAACTCGAAACCGCAGGCCGGGAAATGGCTGCAGCGGTTTCCAAAGCAGAAGAAAAACAAGCCTTGCAAGCTCTCGAGCATGCCCAGACGGCCGAGAAACTTTTAGGCGAACTGTACGAAGAGTTGGCAGGCGATTCCACGGATCAACTGCTTGCCGCTGCCGAGCGGATGATGCACCTCTACCGTGAACTTGTCACATTGGCCCAAGCCCAAAAGGAGCTCGCAGAACAAACAGCCGACTTTCATCGCCGTGTCACAAACCAAGGAGAACTGAGCCGTCGAGACCTGCTCCGTATTCTTGCTCTTGCTGACCGCCAGCAATACCTCGCAGTGGCCACAGAGCAACTCCCGTTACCTCCGGAAGCACGACTGCTGAGAAGCACTCAAACCCAAGTGCGTGAAGCCCTCGAGCAAGCGGAACAAGGCCTTCGCAATCGAGACACAGGCCCGCCGACCCAGCAGGCTCAGCGACGAGCTCTCACCCTGCTAGAGCAAATGATAGCTGCCTTGACACCTCCAGAGTCGTCTTCCCAATCCGAATCTACCCAGCAAACGCCGACCTCGCCGACAAGTGAGGGAAGCCCGGCTGAGAAGGACCAATTGGCCTCCAATCCCTATCTCCTCATCGAACTCCGCCTCCTCCGGAATCTTCAGGAAGGATTAAAAGCGGAAACAGAGGAGTTCTTCCGGGTTCATGGAAAAGGGGAAACGCTTCCGGAGGAAGCTCGCCAGTGGGCTGAGCGGCTTCGCAGTGAGCAAGAGCATCTTTCTCAGTTATTGATCGAGTTGCTGAAGTCCGCCATCGATCCGACAATTCAGCTGCCGGCAAAGGAGTCTGAATCGCTCCCTTGAGGAACTTTCCCAATCGGGGCGGCAGGCAGTAAATTTTGTCCTGGACAAGATTTCCCCAGGGGGTATGTCCTATGAAGCGAGTGGGTTCTAAAAACTGGATCTTTGCCCAGGTTATAGGGGTGGGAATCGTCGTGTGTATTTCCCCCACAATGGTTGCGGGGGAAAACGAGTCCGCGAAGGAGAAAGAAGGAGTCTCCGTCACCTCTGCACCTCCGGGTGTGGCGGGCGATCATGCCGGTCGGGCTGAGGTCTCGCGGGAAATGAGTATCTTGATCGATGTATTTCTGAACATGCGGTTGGCCGGGCAACTCATGGGAAAGGGAGACTGGCAAAAAACTTTAGTCGTGCAGCAACAGGTGATTGAGCGGCTTGATGAACTCCTCCGCTCCGCACCGCCGCCGGCTTCTCAACCGCCGCAACCGGAAACTCAACTTTCCCAGCAGGAAGAAGCCCCTTCCCCAAGCCCCGACCAGCCGGTTGCCCAGCCGGAGAAAGCCCAGTCTTCCCCCACGGAAACAGTTGGTAAACAGGCCAAGGAGGGGGCGGAAACCCAAACAGAAGAACTCCGGCAGATCCTTCGCGGGCTTTGGGGACAGCTGCCCGAGCGAGTTCGGAGTCAAGTCTCCGAAACCATCGCGGAACAGTTTTTACCGCAGTATGCACCCCTAATTGAGCAATATTACCGGCGGTTGGCCGAAACGCTTCAGCCGCGGTAAAACCTTCCAAGGGGCATGAGTTATTCCTGAGGTTACCAAAAGGACCAAGCCAAAGCGAGATCTCCCTCCCTCATCGAGCATCCCACTCTTCCAATCCCAAGATAAATTCTGAAATTTCCAACTAGATCTGATGTTTCGGAAAAGAACCGGCCACACCGGAAGAAAAAGGAGTGGATCCGCAGCCCCTACTAAACGGGGCGAAGAAAGTCGCACAACGGGACGAGTTTAAACAGGAGAGCTCTTCAAAGCATAGGATGGCTGCGGTCGGATTAGCGAACGAAACATACGACGTGGAACGCTCTGAGTTCAGAGCCCCCGGTGATTGCGAGGCGAAATAAGCTGCTTGGGTTTGTGCACCGTCCGCTGTAACCGACTCTTTTCATTGCGGGGCCCCTCCCCGGACATTCATGAGGCCGATGCAACTTCACGAAAGAAGATAAAACTTCCAGTAGTTTTCCTCCTGAGGCTTCCGGGTCAATAGCACTGTTCCGCGAATTCGCGAGCCGAAAAGCCGAACCTGAACCCGATCGCCTTCGGAAAGGAGCAATTGGTAGAAACGCCCGGAATCCCACCGCTTTACTACACCTCGGCCTCCCGAGATCTCCCCTTCGTACTCCAAATAGATCAGACGATGAGGGGGCAACTCTTTCGCCGGGATCTCCACACCGGGGCAAGGCTCGGTAGCTAGGGACCAGGTACGGAGCTTGTCTCCCTCCTCCAGCATGAAATCCCAATGAGTACCCTCGGTGGTAGTATGCTCGAGGATTACAAATCGAGGCATGTCGGCCAAAACTTTTTATAAAGCCACTCCGGACCTCCTCAGGAACCCTCCCCAGGGATCAAACACGGAGATCACCGGGCTAAACCGGACTCCTCGAACCCCGGAGGAGAGCCCTGATTACCACCTCAATTTTAAAGGCCCCACGGTCCAATGGCAGAAATTGCTTAGGAAAACCGCAGCAACAGGAAAGAGCAAGAAGCTTCCGAGTCATTCCCGGCGAACGTTATCGAACAAACGAACTTGAACCTCCCTTAAGCCCCGGCTTTGTTTGTTGTGGCCACGATTGGCTTCAAGATGCTTCCAGTTTGGCAGAGAATTCTTTAGTTCCTGCTTACGGGGACCCTATCGAATGCACGGTTAAGCTGGTCGGGAAACCGTAACTCTTCCGACCACAGTCGCTGCCGACGCAGCAGTATCGACTCGAACCGCTCAATAATTCGTATCCCTGCGTGGGGATTTCCCAACGACCAGGATATTGGCCTAAAAAAGGAAAGCACTGGCAAAGTGGCCCAAAGGCTTTGACGGCTTGAATTACTAAGGCTTCCCCATAGTTTGAAAAACGTAGTGAACACAAATCGAAGCGTTCGAGCCCGCCGAAAGACCGCCCAGGAACTCCCTAGCTGCTAAAGCATGATCCGCGAAGTAGTCGAAGCCGCTCTACCATCGATTATTCAACCGACTTCAAAATTCGGGGTCTTCAGCTGTGTGTGTTCCTTTGCTTTGGTGCACAGAGGGCCCAAACAACTTTAGTTTCGCCGGTGTCTCACCCAGCGGCATGAACCACTGAGGTTTGGAAGCACCTTATCGGCCCAACTGCTTACCCGCTTAAGCTCGGTTTTCCCTTTATCGCGAAAGGGAATTTCTGAGAGATTGAGTGATCAACCCCAGAGGGAAGACTCCCCACTTTTCTTGCTTAGTTTCCTTCTGTTACCAGAACGGAGGTCGCTGCCGCTGCGGGCCCGGGAGATTCTCGACTTACCACCTCCGCTGTCACCTGAGCCTCTCCAGGCTTAAGAGCCAGGACCACCACTCGATATTCGGCACTAGCACCGCCGGCAAGCTCGGGCAGGGGTGGAAAACGGATAAGGGAATCCTCAAAAGTGGGATCTTCAGCACCAGGAGGTCCCAGGGTACCAAACTTTACCCGCTGCAGTTCCGGCGGTAACCGCACCGTTACCCGAACGTCCCGCTCCGGCGTGACACCGGTTGCGGCAACCCGAATCACCACAGTGCACGTCTGTCCCACACGGACTCCCTTTCGCGTAGGAGCAACGGTAAGTTGAAATCTTTCCGAGGAGGGGGCGGCTCCTGGAGTTTGTCCTTCAAGCTCTGAGCGGGAGGGCAGACTCTCTTTTAACCAGGGACTCGGAGGTCGGCCTGAGGGCATTCCGGAAACCGTAGCAGGAGGCTCTTTTTCGGCAGCTAAAACAGAGACACACTTCTTCTCCGACAACCGACCT